>Ga0181592_10001553_pt1 | contig 18641 bp, 27 predicted proteins | sample 071ome_20_FD_133755 | JGI IMG/M metagenome (GOLD analysis project Ga0181592, IMG submission 133755) | Coastal salt marsh microbial communities from the Groves Creek Marsh, Skidaway Island, Georgia - 071412BT metaG (megahit assembly) | ecosystem: Environmental > Aquatic > Marine > Intertidal...
AAGGAGATCCATCAGGCTATTGCTATGAACGGCGTCAACCGTCTCGTGGTAAACAAGATGGATGTTTTGCGTGAAGTTGGTATTTGGGGCACAACTGACAGACGTATTCATGGTGAGCGTCATTTCCGCAACTTTCTTGAAGAAGAGTTTGGTCCGAGAGAAGGAATAGATAAGATTTACTTTTCCGATAACCCAGCATCAATTAACGAAGAAAATCCCTTGACAGCAGCCGCATAGCAGGCTATATTATACTTGTCGTTGGAGGACAGATGACTATGAATTATGGATACGCATGTATCAACATGCAACTCTCAAACCCGCAAGATTTCGGTGGTAAGAAGAAAGATAGAATCACCACCAATCGCTCCATGATCAAGAGAACATTTCAAGAGAAGGGGATCGAGTATGCGTCCTCCTTGTCTCTCCTAAATGTACTCGATCTCCAGAAAGTTCTCGAATGGAATGTTGAGCACGGGATCAAGTTCTTTCGTCTGTCCTCCAACGTTTTCCCTTGGGCGTCAGAGTATCAACTACATGACATGCCCGACTATGAGGCAATCTACGAAGCATGTGAGAAGGCTGGCAACTATGCCCGAGAGAACGGCATTCGCCTAACTTCTCACCCCGGTCCATTCAACAAACTGGCTTCTCCAAAAGAGAAGGTGTTTCAAAACACTTTGAGAGACTTGGAGATTCATGGTGAGTTTTTCGATATGCTTGGACTACCTCGCAACCACTACGCAAAGATCAATATTCACGTCGGTGCAGCATACGGAAACAAGCCCGTCGCACTAGATACTTTTGTAAGGAACTTTGAACGACTACCAGATTCTATCACTTCCCGTCTAACTGTGGAGAATGATGACCGTGAATCGCTTTACTCAACATTGGAACTATTTGAAGGAATCTACCCTCGTACTGGGATTCCGATTGTTTTTGATTATCATCATCACGGGTTTTGTACTGGCGGTCTTAGTGAAAAAGATGCCTTGGAGATTGCGATCTCGACGTGGGGAGACATCAAACCGGTAGTCCACTACTCCGAGTCTCGTGCCGAAGAAAAGCGCGACTCCAAGATTCGCCCTCACGCCCATTCCGATTTCGTCAACGGACCCATCGACGACTATGGACATGACCTCGACGTTATGATCGAGGCTAAGATGAAAGAACTCGCCCTGTTTGGGCTTCAACAAAACGATGCTGCCCGCTTGACAGCAGCGGCGTAACAGATTAGAATATAAACAAGGGAGAAACAATGATTGGTCTAGACATGAACGTTGTTATCAGCAAGTTGATAAACAAACTTAAGCAGCACCACTCACTGTACAGTTTTCCTTGCAAGGCGGAACTGTTTGAAGAGATTTGGGCTTCTATTCTGAGAGAGATGACCTCCAATTCAGAAGTTGTGTGGGAAGCAGACGGCTCACACAGTTCAGGAGCGGACGTTATTTTCAGAGGACAAAGACACCAGAACAAGGGTGGAGAGATCAACCACGCCAAGGGCACACTCAAGTGGAGTGGGAGCCGAACAACCAAGTACAAGACTTTGCAAGAGAAAGTAGAATTTATCAGCAAGGACAAGTATGATTACTACATCTTTTTGTCAAGAGAAAAGAAGGACTGGAAAACAGGAAAAAAAGTTTATTACTTGGGTATTGTGCCAGCCAATAAGATTGATTATGGCTCTTTGGACTGGAAGCCAACTGAGAAGAATCCAAAAAACTTCGTTGGAATTTCAGAAAATCTGAAAGCAAGAATAAATCATTCAATGTCCGATCAGTTGTGGACAGAAGTAGAACTATCATCAATTGGAAAATTTCACAGGATTGTAGTATGAATAATATCTGGAACACTGTCAACTTGAGAGATTGTATTGAAGGGCTGTCTAAAATGCAAGACAACTCTGCTGACTGTATCATTATTGATCCACCTTACAATATTGGCAAAGATTTTGGAAATAATAAGACAAAGACGGAAATCTTTGAATATGTTGAATGGTCAAAGAAATGGATCACTGAAGCAGAACGAGTGCTTGCTCCCTCGGGAACAATGTTTGTTTATGGGTTTAGTGAGATTCTTGCATTTCTTGCGGTAGAGCTAAAACTACCCTATCGTTGGCTAACTTGGCATTATACCAATAAGACTACGCCAACTCTTAACTTTTGGCAGAGAAGCCATGAGTCTATTCTTTGTGTCTATAAGGATCCAAAGAAGAGAATTTTCAATAGAGATCTTGTTAGAGAACCCTATACCGAAAATTATGTTAAGGGCTATGCTGACGGGAAAAGAAAGCGCAAGAACACCACTGGGCGATTTTCTAAAGAAGGCTCTGCGGAGACAACATATAAGGTTCACGACAAGGGTGCTCTGCCAAGAGACGTTATCAAAGTGAGTGCTCTTGCTGGCGGAGCCGGTTTGCGACAGAGATTTGTTTATAATATTGATGATGATAAATTATATACGAAAAAAGAAGCAAAGAAAAATGGCTTTACTAATATTTTGCACCATCCAACTCAAAAGCCAGTTGAGTTGACAGAAAGATTGCTTCTATCTTGTTTAGATCAAAATAAAACCAATTCTGTTGTTATCCCATTCTGTGGAACTGGTAGCGAATGTTATGTCGCTCAATATCTTGAACAACAATGGATTTCATTTGAAATCAATCAAGACTATCAGCGCATGGCGACAGCGCTCCTGCGTGACGGATTCCCACAGGGCGATCCGTTTACTTGACAGCAGACCACCGACCTGTTACATTAACAACACCACTAAGGAGGACACTATGTCTACATCGACCGAAGAGAAGAAGCGCTACGTGCTGGAGTACATCCGTCCGCTCGTGGCAATTGAAGAGGCTATGGAGCCTTACAAGGACCAGAAGCGCGAACTGCGCACCGAGTACCGCGAGCAGGGCTGGCTTAACACCGACGAGATCCGTGCGGCTGTGAAGGCTTACCGTCTGTTCAAGGGCAAGGTAAACATTGATGATGTTTACGATAACTACAAGGCTATTTCTGGCGAAGATACGGAGGCAGAATGATTGTTGAATTTCAGCGCGTCGATCAATACGCAAAGATTCCAACACGATCAAATCCATCCGATGCAGGACTCGATGTTTATGCACACATAGAGGACCCGGTCACTATTGAACCGGGTGGCTCCGTGCTGATTAAGACTGGTCTTAGGTTTGGCGTCCCACACGGTTACATGCTACAGGTTATGAACCGCTCAAGTGTGGCAGCAAAGCGTAGCCTTGTTGTCGGTGCTCACGTCATCGACTCTGGCTACGATGGAGAAGTCTTCATCAATCTACACAACATTGGTACTAAGCCACAGACTGTGTATTATGGCGATAAGATCGCACAACTCGTGATGGTCCCGGTTGTAACTTTCCGACCACAACTTGTTGAGTCCAAACTATACCGTCATCCGATCACAATCTCTGACCGTGGCGAAGGAGCCCTTGGGAGCACAGGTGGATAAGAACACAACACAACTAATGTTTAGTTCAAAGTCAAATGACTGGGCTACCCCCCAGTCTTTCTTTGACAAACTCAACGGCATCTTTGGTCCATTTACCTTGGATGCCGCTGCATCGGCTGACAATTATAAGGTTGCCAACTACTACACTGAAGCAGATGATTCTTTGTCTCAGGACTGGTCTGGGAACCGTGTATTTCTCAACCCACCCTATGGACGAGCACTAAAGGACTGGATTCGCAAGGGCTACGAAGAGGGGCAGAAAGATGACACCACTGTTGTCATGCTCATTCCAGCCCGAACCGATACTCAGTATTGGCACGACTACGTGATGAAGGCAGACGAGATTCGTTTTGTTCGTGGTCGTATCAAGTTTGGTGACGGCACCAACTCCGCACCATTCCCATCAGCCGTTGTGGTATTCCGTCAGTCATCTTTCAACGGACCACGCATTACAGGGATGGAGAGACCGTGAATAGAGCAGAAAGGCGGCGGCTAAAGAAAAAGAATAAGGGTAACGATAAACTCGCCCAAAAAATTTCCACCTTTAGCCACCGCCCAGACGCATGTTCAGCGTGTGAAGCCGCATTTGACGCCAAATCAAAAGAACACGCGCAAACTTGGAGGGTAGTGGTGCGTGAGAATCCTACCCGCGTAACCCTATTTTGCCCAGAGTGCATAGAAAGAGTAAAGGAGGTACTAGATGGCAAGAGGAACAAGTAAGACAACTACAACCGTAGATTTCTTTGTGGAAGAAAAAGCAAAAGATATGGAGCAACAAATTGATGTGTTTGATTGTCATGGACTTGATGATGAACCAAGTACCGAAGAAGCAGCTACCGAATTTCTTAATACCATGAGAGCAGGACTTGCAGGCATCGCACGACGCGAAGCCGTAAATCATCCCCCGCACTACAACCAAGGCAACATAGAAGTAATTGATGCCATCGAAGATTGGGGACTTGACTTCAACGCAGGCAATGTGGTAAAATATGTTGCGAGACATCAACACAAGGCAGAGCCTATTGAAGATCTCAAGAAGGCACGTTGGTATCTCGACCGTTTAATTGAAGGATGGGAAAATGGCAGTAGTTAGAATCAATAGACGCAATCTAGAACAGATTATGGGTGGCGAAGTCAAGCAGCCACATGAAGTGATCATTAAGTTCTACGGACAAAATTGCCACCTATGTCACGCTTTGCGTGACAAGTTTGTGGACATCTCCGATGATTATGATGACATCCACTTCTATGCATTCAACATGGATGATGGAAAGGGACTGGAAAAGAAGTATGGGTTTGACGGAGTGCCTTCGATCTGTTATATTAGAACAGGTGGTGCAAGACCCGTTGTGAAGTTCATGGAAGAGCCCAAGAAGCCTCACAAGGAAACATGGTATCACCCCACAGGTATTCGTATCTTTATTGATAAAAACAGAGGATAATAATGCAAGAAGCACTCACATACGATGATGTCCTGCTTCTACCTCAATACTCGGACATACGTTCACGTTCAGAGGTAGAAGTGGGGACTGACCTTGGCAATGGACTAAGGCTTTCCATACCGATCATATCATCTACGATGGATACGATCTCCGAAGATCTTATGGCTCGTTCGATGTCTGCCGCAGGTGGGTGCTCTATCATTCATAGATACAACACACCAGAAGAACAAGCCGAATTGGTTGGGCACGCAAGAGTCAACGGAGCAGAGAACATTGGTTTTGCCGTTGGTGTAGGTGAAGACTTGTTGCTTAGAGTATCTGAAAGTCTTTTAGCAGGAGCAACCTTTGTTTGCATTGATGTGGCACACGGGCACCATGTTATGATGAAACATGCTATTCATGCTGTCAGAGCCGCTGTTGGCGATGATCTGCACATTATGGCAGGAAATGTTGCAACCTTGGAAGGGATTAACGATCTTGCTGATTGGGGTGCCAACTCTGTTAGGTGCAACATTGGGGGTGGTTCTATCTGCTCTACTCGCGTGCAGACAGGACACGGACACCCCGGCTTGCAGACAATCTTGGATTGTGCAAAAACTGACCGCGAAGTCGCGATCATTGCAGACGGTGGCATACGCAACTCTGGCGACATTGTAAAGGCTCTTGCAGCAGGTGCGGACGCTGTTATGTTGGGTTCGCTACTCGCAGGAACCAAGGAAACACCCGGAGAGGTCTTTACCAACGCTCAAGGTCAAAAGTATAAGACCTATCGTGGTATGGCTTCCAAAGAAGCACAGATAGACTGGAGAGGTAGGTATTCCTCGTTTGAGGGTGTTTCATCGACCGTGCCCTATCGAGGCAAGGTTCGCAATGTTCTCGCTGACTTGGAGCAGGGCATTCGCTCTGGACTCTCATACTCAGGATGTCGTAGTATTCTTGAACTTCAAGCACGACATAAGTTTGTTCGACAGACCACTGCTGGTCTTGGTGAGAGCAAGACACACATTAACGCGAGAAAGTGGTAATGTCAGATGATAAATACGAATACGGACGTGAACTAAAGTCTATTCGGTTTATGGTGTCTGATGATGACCACGCTCGCTTGTTGATTAGGTTGCGACACAACAAAGTAAATGTAGCGCAATTCTTTCGTGCTGTTATTGATGGCATGATCCAAGAGGAAGAAAATCTTATGCAGTTCTTTGACAACTATGTCTTGGAACATAAAATTCTTTCTCGACATCGTTTTACCAAATCTCTTAAACTCAAGAAAAAAGGACAAGAAGTTCTTGAGGATTGGGGCTTGCTTGACGATGCTGAAAAACAAGAGATATTTGATTTAATATCAAAGGAGTTTCCAGACTTATGAACAAAGATGACTTATTGGTTTGTGCGCAGCAATGCCTTAAAGACAAAGAATGCTGCGAAGCAAGTAGCTGTAGGTTCCACATAAATTATGAAGATGAATATAATTGCACACTTATTACAACGTATGTGAATGGACCCCTTTCTTTACGAGAAATTGCAAAAAGAGAGGGACTTTCTTTTGCTCGAATAAAGCAGATACAAGATAAGGCACTAATTAAATTAAAGAAACGTTTGCCAGATGGTGAAGAATTATTGGCTTCTTCTGGTGATGTAGACTATTTAACTTTGAGTTTTTAAGGAGATATAAAACTATGGCTCGCAAGAAATTACTATCAGAATCAGAAATCCGTCAATTCATGAAGTTGGCGAACATCAAGCCCCTACAGGAAATGGGTGGCTATATGCCCGGTATGCGCGACGAGGAAGAAGACGAACCCGGTATGCGTGACACCATGATGGAAGAAGAGGGCGATGAAGAGGAGCCTGCTCCCGAGATGCCCGCACCCGAAGGTGGTGACGAAGAAATGGAAATGGATATGGACCTTGGTGCCGAAGAGCCTGCCCCCGACATGGATATGGGTGCCGATGGTGGAAAAGAAGAGCAATTTGCAGACATTGTAGACAAGCTAGCAGACCTACTTGGACTTGATGCTGACGTAGAGATTGGCGGTGATGAAGAGATGGGGGGTGAGGTCATGGACGATGAAGGTGGTGATCTAGAAGGTGCCATGGACGCTCCCGCAGGTGATGACGAAGACCTTGGCGTTGAATTGGACGACGAAGGTGAGGGCGAAGAAGAAATAGTTGCAGAAGTTGCCCGCCGAGTTGCCGCACGCCTTATTCGTGAGAAAAAGCAAGATACTGTGGCGACCAAGCTAGCCGAGCGTATCTTCAGACGACTCGCCTCAAAATAATAGCTTGACAAAAATCTCCTGAGCCGTTATAATAACCATCTAGGAAACCATCCTAGGTGGTTATTTCATTGGGAGAGGCAATGGATTTGATTATTAGTCTAGTGATAGCAGGCTGTTCATTTATGCTTGGATGGCTTACTTGTTCTGGTGTTTACTTTTTGAAGTCAACAAGGATTACGGCGATTGTAATGAAGTCGTCTTATGTTTTTTACTTGACAATTATCAACAAAGGGTTAGAATACCTACACTACTCTCATATTAATAGACTTGAAGCACTTCGTAAGAACGGCAAGTCATACGGACATCCTGAGTATGAGATGCTGAAGAAGGATAATGATAAGCAAATTGAAATTTACAAAGACAATGCGATTGCCTATTTACTTCAGGCGCACCCTGATATGTTTAGAAACTTTGTAGAATTTAACAATTGGAGAGAATCTCAGAGATTCCTAAACAACTACAAGTACCCCGCCATTATGTTTTCAAAGGAGAATAACAAATGATGCGTAAGATTATCGGAAAGATTATTGATATTGTTCTTCCACCTGTAAAGACAGTATCTCAAGAAGCAGAAGAGACACAGGCAGCAGACGCACCCGCACCAAAGGTCAAGACTATCAGTCTTGAGCAACTTCTCGGCGGTGGCGAGGCTCCACCCAAAGAGCCCGACCTTAGAGTTATTGGTCTCTATTCCTCAGTTGAAGACGAAAAGATTGCAGAACTAACACAGGCTCTGCTTTATCTCAACGAAATGAACCGCCTTCTTCCCGAGGGCGAAGAAAAGAAGCCTGTTGAATTTTACATCAACACTTATGGCGGATCTGCTGATGACATGTTTGCAATGTATGATGTTATGCAGACTATCATGGAAGAAACGGAAATCCACACTATCGGTGTTGGAAAGGTTATGTCCGCTGGAACCCTGCTTCTTGCAGCAGGAACCAAGGGCAAGCGCAAGATTGGTAAGAACTGTCGCGTAATGATTCACAATGTCGCAGCAGGAAACTTTGGCACACTACCCAACCTTGCAAACGAACTTGAAGCGATACAGACGCTACAGGATGATTACATTACCGCTATGGTTGAGAACACAAAGTTCACCCGCAAGAAGTTGGAGAAACTACTTAATGAAAAGGTAAACATCTACCTATCTGCCGAAGAAGCAGTTAAGTATGGTCTTGCCGACGAGATTATGTGAGGTTAATTTATGTCTGATACGTTGTTAATGCTTCTCGAAATGATCGAGGAAGCTTTGGGAGAGCAAGAATATAGTGAAAACATCTCCAAAGCGCTTGAGATAATTGAAAAAGAAGCAAAAAATATGGGATATACATACGAAGTTTATGGTAAAAACAAAATAAGAATTAGAGCGCCAAATCGAGAGCAAGTTATGGCTGAATTAGAAAAACTTGTTTCTCCTCTTGGTTTTGAACACTTTGCAGATGGAAGCTCTTTGGGCAGACTACAACTAAAGACCCCAAGAAATAGAGACAATGTTTACATCATGTTTAAGCCCCTAGCAGGCACAACAGCAGCCAGCAAAGGAAATCTAGCAGAAAAACAAATAGCTAAAAGATTTGAAGAACTTTCTGGTGGTACAGTACAAGCAGATTCTGCTGGCGCTGGACACGGATCAGACATAACTGTCGTAGGACCAAAGGGTACTTTAACAATTGAGAACAAAACTTCTTTGAGTGCTGATTTTGGTCAATTTAGCCTTCGTTATGATCTAGAATTAGAAAAATGGGAGCCAAATCCTACCAAAGATTATCTACAAAAACAACACATCTTTGGACCTATTTTCGATAAATATGTTAACAATTATGTCAATACAAAATATGTTTTACCACTGCCGCCAACCATGGAAGAAATAAAGCAAACCTATAGAGTTTATCAAAACAGATACATTACAGGCTTAAGGGCCGGACCCATGACAGGTGAAACAAAAAGAAATCTAGAAAGAGTGTGGTTCGACGGCAAGACAGGGGCTTATCAAAAGTTCCCGTTTGAAGAGATTTCTGGTTACTACGCAGACAAAAATGATAGATTTATAAATATCGGAAAAAGAGGTCTCTATGCACTAAATCCTCAAGATGCTCAAGCTTTTAATATTAAGGAATTTTCAGATACCGGCTTGATACCTTCTGTTCGTCTGCGCTTAAAACCAAGCATGGGAACAAATAGTAATACACGTTTTCTAGTTGCAATAAAAGTTGGCGGTACTCTTGAAAAAAGTCCCTTGACTTTAGACAACGATCAAGATATGTTAAAGATAATAAAGATCATAACTTAATGGAGGAAACTTGAAATCACCACTACGTTATCCCGGTGGCAAAACACGCGCAATAAAGCACCTACTCCCCCACATTCCAGAGGGAGACATTTGTTCTCCATTCTTGGGCGGTGGGTCGTTAGAGTTGGTGCTTGCTGAGGATAGAAAGGTATACGCTTACGATGCGTTCTATCCTCTCTATAACTTTTGGAACTGCCTACTTGCAGACAGGGAAGAGTTGGTCAAAGAGGTTCGCAGACTACACCCAATGGACAAGATTGGGTTCAAGAATCTACGCGAACTCCTAAAGGCATACAACAGCAACCACGGACAATCTTACGTTGCGGCTGCTGCTTACTTTGCGATCAATCGTTCTTCTTTCTCAGGCGCAACCTTATCGGGCGGATACTCCAAGCAGGCAGCCGAAGGTCGCTTCAATGAGAACAGCATCAAAAGGCTGGAGAATTTTGAAGCACCTAACCTAAAAGTAGGCTTTCTAAGCTTTGAGGAGTCAATAGAGCGCCATGAAAATTGTTTCCTATACTTGGACCCTCCATACTTTTTGGAAGCGAAGAGCAAGCTCTATGGAAAGAACGGAGATATGCATGAAGGTTTTGATCATGAAATGTTACATTTGCTCTTGACAAATCGTCAGAACTGGTTATTATGTTATAACGATTGCGATTTCATTCGTGAGCACTACTCTGACTATGAGATAGTCCCAGCCGAATGGGCTTACGGAATGAACAAGAGTAAGAAATCAAACGAAGTTTTCATTATTTCACGAGGTTAAAATGACAAACAAGATGGTATTTGCGAATAACGAAGAATTACGACAGAAGATTCTAAACGGAGCCAACACCTTGGCTGACTATGTTTCTTCTACTCTCGGACCCAAGGGTCGGACTGTGCTCTTAAAGGAGCATGACAAGCCTGCCTTCGCAACGAAGGATGGCGTAACAGTTGCACAGTTTGTGCAGTTGGATGATGAGTTTGAGAACGCTGGCGCACAGGTTATCCGCCAAGCAGCAAACGAGACAAACACAAGCGCAGGTGATGGTACGACTACTGCTACCGTCCTTGCGAGAGCAATACTAAACGAGGCACAACGACACATTGTTGCTGGCGTGTCTCCAATTGAATTACAAAGGGGTATAGATGCAACAGTATCAGAGATTTGTAACAACCTTACAGAAATGGCGAGACCAGTCACTAGTATTGATGATATCAAACACATCGCCACTATTTCAGCCAACAACGATTCTACTATTGGGGATCTCATTGCTTTGGCTGTGGACAAGGTGGGGCAAGATGGCTCTATAACAATCGAAGAGTCCCGCTCTATGGAGACCTCGATTGATGTCACCGAAGGCTTCCGCTTTCCTGCTGGCTTCTGTGCGTCTGCATTTGTTAACGACGAGCGCCGAAATGTAATGCATTATGAAGAGCCCATAGTTATGGTTACAGATTACAAGATCACTCAGGTCGAGCAGATTCTGCCCATTCTTGAGTTGGTTGCCAGAGAGGCACGTCCACTCGTTATTGTCGCTGAGGACATTGAGGGGCAAGCCTTGGCAGCCATGATCATGAACGCAATGCGTGGCTCACTAAAAATTGCAGGAATCAAGGCTCCATTCTATGGAGAGGAGAGGCGCAGTCTTCTATCTGATCTCGCAATGTCAACCGGTGCAACATTCATCACCCGAGAGTCAGGGCAGAAATTGCAGACAACAACACTTGATCAGTTGGGTACTGCTAAGTCTGTTGAAAGCACAAAGGTTGGAACAATCCTTGTTGGTGGCAATTGTGACTACGAAGCAGTCGAGACTCGTATTGAGAGTTTAAAGGCTGAGATTACAAATACAGAAGATTTTGCAGAGTGTGAGCGTATTCAAGGTCGCATTGTCCGCTTGTCATCTGGTGTTGCTGTTATTCACGTTGGTGGTGCAACACAGGTAGAAATGACTGAACGCAAGCACCGCATCGAAGATGCACTTGAGGCTGTTCGTTCTGCACAGGAAGAAGGTGTGATTGGTGGTGGTGGCACAGCCCTGCTGCGAGCAAGCAACACTCTTACTGTAAAGACAGATCATGCAGAGCAGTCAATTGGTATTGGTATTGTTAAGAAGGCATGTGAAGCACCCTTCCGTCAAATGTGCAGAAACGGCGGGCAGAGTGAAGACCTTTTGCTTGCTCATGTCATCGATCAACCTGAAAACATGGGCTACGATTTCCGTACTGGTTCGTTGACAAACCTTTACAAACGTGGTATATTAGATCCAGTGAGGGTAACCAAGTCTGCGCTGAAGAACGCAGCGTCTTGTGCTGGAACACTCATTACAACCAACTACGGAATCATACAGGTGTCATAATGACAAGAGGTGATTTAGTTCATATTCCTCAAGATGTCTTACTTTTGGGGCAAAAGAATTCAAAGAACTTTATAGAAGGAACCCCTTATTACTTAAAGACTACAAAGCCAAGCCGTGCTATATTCTGGTCCTTAGATATTAGAAGACCGGCTTGGGCTTCAGTTTATTACAAAGAAAGAATCTGGGATGTCAAATTAAAAGATCTTTATCCAATTACACAGGAGATGGAAAATGCTAGTTAAATTAACAGAAGTGTGTGGAACAGGCGCGGTGACAACCGGACGCAAGTATTCTTTACGAGAAGTATTCGTCAATCCTGAACACGTTGTTATGGTGAGAGAAGAGCACCAAATGAAGAGCCTAAACGAACAAGGGATGCTTACTGAGGGTCTAAGTAGAGACCATCGCTTTTCAAAGATTACAATTGATAAGGGCACTACTGGTACTGATATAGTTGTAATCGGAGACCCAAATACTGTTGAAACTGCACTTAATAAACGCAGTTATGTTCTGAAGGGGTAATCATGGGACAAAGAGTAAACATACAGTATTCTGTTGAACTTGAAGACTTACAGAAAGAAGTTACAAGGCTTTTTAACAATGCCATAGAAGTTCTTGAATTAAATCCTATAAGACCACGACCAGACCGTGATACGATTATACTTGGAACAGATGGTCTAGAACAAATAGATCTTCTACGGCGTAGACTTGCAAAAGTTGATATAATGCTTGGAGATATACAAAATATCATAGAAGGCTATGTTAGATTCAAGACTCAGGCTCCTGAGCCACCAACACGAGAAAGAGAAATACCCTTCCAGCAAACGTCGGAAGAGTTAGAGATAGAACAACTAGAAGAACAAATAAAAGAGTTTAAGGAGTTTTTTATTGCAAACACCGATCAAAAATCTGAAGAGTCAGACTAACTGTATTTCTATTTTAAAAAAAATAATACCCAAAGGAACCATAGTCGGTAGCTATCCCTTTTATGATGGTAATGTAGAGTTTAGGCTTGCCGAATCTGATAGATTCCTGATTGGTATGACCCAGAGTAGACAGGTAGCAGAATTTTGGCATTGTTTATTAGAAGATGCGAATAGAATTTCTTTGATTGCTGAAAAACTGTACCCTACATTAAATGAAGCAACATTTGACATTTTAAGAAAAGGATGGTACAACTACAAAGATCCTTTTGTTCGTAGTGCTTTGTTCTTCCTTCTTAACAGATGTTCCAGCTTGGGTATGGTCACTCATGGAGATTTTGAAACAAAAAATTATAATCCAATAGCTCTTAGAGATTTAAAGTCTTTTCAAACTAAAAACTTTAACATAAAGTTGGTTGAAGAATATGAGACAGACAAAGTAGACATTAATTTATTTTGTCCCGGCAAATACCACTATGATGTTCTAGATATAGCGGAGCCTAAAGGATTAGAAGAATCAATTTTTAAGCACACTAAATTTTTGAAACGGTTTACTAAATTACCTAGCATTTTTGTCTATGATTACCATCCAAAACTAAAAAATTATAGAAAATATAAAAAAATATTAATTGATCAATACGGCAGACCAACCGCCGATGCGGAAAACGCAAAGGAAATAATCCTACATAATGTATGATAAACTCGCAATCGCAACCTGCCTTTTCATTCTCGGTCAAGGTATTACATGGTTTAGCTCATACTCTCAGTTCGTCTGGGATTGGGCAAGAGATAATACATTGCTTATTGTAACTTTAACAGCTATTCCATCTGCGCTTTGTTTTGTATATGGTTTAAGATATGCATATGAATTTTTCGAAAGTGGCTGGGCTCCAAGATTTTATATTTTTGCCCTATCCTTTACTATAATGCCGGTTTTGTTTTGGTATTTTATGGATGAAAAATTCTTTACACCAAAAAATATGATTTCCGTTGCACTTGCAACTTGTATTATTTACATTCAAATGAGGTTCAAATGAGAAAAGTAGAAAAGCCTTGGGGACATGAGATCATCTGGGCAGAAACACCAAACTATGTTGGTAAGCTGCTACACATTAACGCAGGACACAGATTATCACTACAGTTTCATAGAGTCAAAGAGGAAACTGTTTATGTGGTCTCGGGCACTCTCTACATTTATGACGGCGAGGGTGGTATTACCAAATTGAATCCCGGACAGTCTTTCCATGTCAATCCATTACAGGTCCATCGCTTTGGTGCAAACGAAAGTGCAGTCGAGATTATGGAAGTAAGCACACCACACCTTGACGATGTTGTAAGATTAGAAGACGACTATAAAAGATAGAAACTATTTATAGCGTAATGGGAGAAAAGAATGTCTTTTGCGACTGACAAATGGTTTCAACATATAAGAGGCGAAGTCCTCACTGAAGGTGTTGGTGATATAGGATTAAGTGAGGCTAACGTAAACAGAATTAGAATGGAAATGAACGACGCGAGCGAGAAGGCTCGCGTGTGGGTTGGTAATGCCTTAAAAACTTATCGTTTTCGCGGCTATGTAAGCAACCTTAGTGTTTCATTGGAACGCGCGAAACGGAATGATTCATACTTCTTGGTCAAAATGCTTGAGTTTGCCCAAGAGAATGGTGATAGCCTTTCAATTAAAAAAGGTGACACAACTTTTGAAGTCTACAAGGACTTGGTAAGAACTTATCTTACACTTCGGGTAAAAGAATGGCCAAAACCAACGCGCTCATTTATCAAGCAAAAAAATAAGTTTGCTGCATCTGAAGAAGTTTTTAACCAAGCAATATATCATCTTGAAAGAGTTGAGGGGCTTCTTTTCAATGATTTCTTTAACGCCATTGAAAATGTCATAATTACTATGAACCAAAACCCCAACAACTACGAACTTATCAAGAGCATACCTCCAGCAGACTGGCGTGCCGCAGAAGATGTTTGTTACGATTATCAGCAAACCAGAGAAGACCCGGATAAAATGCTACACGTTTTTGAAGATGGATCTTACTGGTATGATTTGCAGACCTCTACTTGTGCCACTGAGGGTGATCGTATGGGACACTGTGGCACCGACCAACGTGGCATACTATATTCTCTTCGTAAAAGAGATAAAGGTCAAAAAAGATCTAAGTCTTATGTGACTATCGCATACAACGAAAGCAGTGCAGTTATTTTCCAAGTAAAAGGTCGCCAAAATACTTGCCCACCAGAATCTTTATGGCCGCATATCGAAAAGTTTATTGAACTTACGGGCGCTGAGTTTTTGAAAGAAACCGGCGAGTATTCAAATGAGCCCGAAGAGTTTAACAGACTGGGCGACTACCTTAGCAGCGAAACAGGTATCGAATGGGAGGGCGGAATTGAGCAACGATACCAAGATTTCAGCAACGAATGCCAAGAATACCTAATGCAATTTAGGGCAAATGTTGCGGAACCTAGCGAAGTAGTGCTGAGTGGCTTAAATGTTGAATATGCGGACTATGGTGAAGGGTTTGAATGGTATGATACTCTGGAATCAATCGTCGTTGAAGTGCCATTCAAATTAAAAGATAGACATCTTTACAGACAAAAGGATGATTTAGGGCAAGCCAACGAGGAAATACTTGAAGTTTTAGAAGAAGAAGATAGAAACGATTTCATTAGTTCTTACAAAGAAAACGCGCAAGTGCTTTTTGTTAGGGCTGAGACAGAGGCTGAAGCACTACAAAAATCATATGCTTCTGGTGATCCAGAACAGATGCTTGAATTGGTAGGCGATGGCTCAAAAACCTATATGGTTCTCGCTGATCTTGAGTCTCTTTCTAACGAAGAGATAATGGCAGGTCTTCATAATTCTTCATCGGACCAATACAGTGATTTCCTTGATTTGGTTGATGAACTCTATACCGATGTCCGAGATTCTGTAGATGCGATTGAGGACTTGTTTATCAGGAACGAGATTATAGAGGCACCACTGGTAAAGGGATATAGAGAGACAGTTGCAAAACGATTTAACAATTTCTATATTGCAAACACAGCAACAAACGACAGAGATCAGTTTTTTGTTATGGCAAATGGAAAACTTTTTGACACAACTGTCGATGAAATGCAGACCATAGTAAAAACAGGACTCGCACCGTCAAGAGGGGCGTTTAATAGTTTACCTCACAGTTTAAGCCTTACCAAAAGCCCGGAGGGTTGGTGGAGTAGTCTAAGATTTAGGAAACAAATAATGCAGGCTCTGGAATCAAAAGAGAGAGAAGCAATAGAATTCGCAAAGCAACAAATGACATTGGATTACGGTGAGGAATACAAAGAGAAGATTGACAATTTATGGGACAAAGTCGTAAAACTCTCTTTTCTAAAAGATATGTTTGCAGGCTTTCTTATCACGCAGAGCAAGGACATGACCGACATTGGCGTACAGCATCGCATAGGGGAACCGACCCGAACTGGCGAAGATGCCTTCTACTACAAGATTGAGGTTATTGTTAATGAGAAGACACTTCCATTTATTGGTCCCTTCTTGGAATACTACGACAACAACTTTGAAATCATAATTGGCGCTTTTGATAAGGTAGTCAAAGAATACATTTATGGAGCCGCCAAGAGAATGAAGAGGAGTGCTGATACAGACGACAATCTACCCTCAGTCCAGCAAGAAGCAAGAGCAAATCCGCTTGATGTGCGACTATACGAAATGGACTTTGTTATGTCCTACCCCCTTGGCATGGGCTACGAAATTACAGACATTCACAACATCATTCGTGCTATCCCTGATGTTACAACAGTTCGCACAGTTGGCAACAGCAAGAGAACTCAAGGCAACAGAACAATATCATTACAGCGCCTCAAGTTTGCTCTAAAAGGACAGAAGCCAAGAGAAGAGTGGGTAAAGCAAATCCTGTTGCCACAGATTAGAAAGATCAGCCAAGACATTCGTATACACAAAGTAGAGCGTGCCGATCTTGTTTCAGCCAGCCGCCAAAGAATGGAAGAGGCGTATGGCTATTTCAACTCAACCCAGCGTCCTTCGACACCGCGCACAACTCCCCGACCAACTATCCAAGGTCTCATAGATGATTGGGTCGAGGGTGGAGTTATGTATGATCAGCCAACAAATCTTAATCTCACACGATACAGTGTAATGATGCCTGTTGCTGATTTAGAGCACTTATGTGGCAGGCACCAGCGCAAGCACGGACATCATTTTGACGCAGGATACGAAAACTTTATCCAAAACGGTCCTCGTGATCCTATTTACTTAGCGATTGGTAAGAACGGGAGAGCAAAAATAACTGGCAATGAAGACGATTTGCGTTATGCTATAAAGGCAGGCGTTGAAGAAGTACCAGTATTTATTTCATACCAACGTCAAGTCTAAGGAGATAGCATGAAAAACATAATCAAAAGTATAGCATCAATTACATTCGGTGTAATTTTCGCATTGTTCCTTATGGTTGTGTTTTTCTTACACCCTCAGCCAGATACTCCCCATAGTTATGAAACAACCTCCCACCACTATGATGTAAGTGACAAGCAAGCAATCAGGAGATCCGTTAACTCTGCTGTCCGTGTTTTCTCAATGGATTTAGAAACAGGAACAATGTCTTCTCTCAGTGGGACATACTTTATCCACAATAATAAATATTATGTTTTGACCTCGGCACATGGGATCATAAACGGTTGTGATAAGTTGATGGTTATGCACTTTGGAGAAACAAGCAGATGCTTGAGAATGGTCACGCTCAACAAAAAAGTAGACTATGCTATTTTTGAAGTAGAGCAGGTTATGTCGAGAAAACCCATAAAAATACCACGAGCAATTGCTAACTGGAAAAAAAGCTACAACCTCCTTGACAAGATCTACTACACAGGTTATCCTAATAGTGTAGGTCCTACCACATGGACCGGAACAATCTCTGGCTACACAGGAGATTATGTCATTGTTCAATCATACGCTTGGTCTGGAGCATCTGGTTCTGGTGTATTTGACGAGACAGGAGAACTAATTGGAATCATCATGGCTTTAGATGTAGGGGCAGGCGAATACGGATATCAAGTATTGAACAACTTCGTAATCGTAGTCCCAATCTGGCAAGTAGATTTCAGTGGTATTATGGAGTAACCATGAGCAAGAAAAAGAAACAGTGCCCTTATGAAGAAGTAACGGGCAAGATAGATACTATTGATCTCAAAATGGCAAAAACCAAAGAAGAGATCGAAGAGTTAGTTAAAAGACTAAAAGACGAGCCTGAAATATGCCCTGATGTGGAAGACTCAGAGAGGGCATTACAGGACGCACTCGACATTTACTTTGTCGATCAACTTTTAAAGCAAAAACCAGTAGGAGATGCTTAATGTCAGAAGCCGTTGAGGCAGTCAGCACCGAGGTAGAAGACCTCAAGCCCAAGAAGCTGACCAACAAAGCCCCACAGGGCATGACCACGTTTACTGTTTGTCGCCAGAGCGATGAAACAGGTATTTCAGGAGAAGGCGTTGTTATCGAAGGTTGCGTTTTCGCAACCGGACACACCGTGATACACTGGCTGACGCCAGCCCCACGAGGAAGTATTGCTTTCTTTGATAATTTTGATGACTTTATCAAGATTCATGTTAGTTCTCACCCAACAAATGGAACAATCATAACCTATGATGATGGGCGACAGAATATTTACACTGCGACAGGAGAAGTAAAGAAAAATGAGCCAGAGGAAACCTGATAGCAGAAAGCGACCTGAGCCTACTCCATTCAAGAGCAAGGCACAAAAGAAGTATAAAACCCAGAGACGAAAGAATGATATCTATTCTACGGTCGCAGGGCATAAGAACTTATCTTCAGGCGCTCC
>Ga0181592_10001561_pt1 | contig 18610 bp, 24 predicted proteins | sample 071ome_20_FD_133755 | JGI IMG/M metagenome (GOLD analysis project Ga0181592, IMG submission 133755) | Coastal salt marsh microbial communities from the Groves Creek Marsh, Skidaway Island, Georgia - 071412BT metaG (megahit assembly) | ecosystem: Environmental > Aquatic > Marine > Intertidal...
CGTCATCTGCTGCGTCAGCATCGGCATCAGCAGCAGTTTCGGCAACAGGCATCTTTTCCGCGACAACAGTATAAAAGGTTGTGCTAGCTGATTCACCACTTCGTTCTTTCGTGATTCGGCCATCTTTTGCAAGATCGGCAAGAGCACGAGATATCTCTTGGTGACGCTTAACACGTTGCTTTTCCAATTCAGCATCAGCTTGCTTGCCTGAGAACCAGTTCTTAAGCAATCCGCCGTTCTTCCATTGGGCTGTCGGGTTCTCAAGCATAAGAGCATAGATCTCTTCAGCAAAGGCTGCGCGTTCCACATTCACACCGGCTGGTGATGATTTGCGGTCGACGAGAGCCTGGAGCTGTGCAAGAGTAACACCAGCATCGATCAAAGTTTGGACAGTAGTTTCAGCAGTAACAGTAATAGTAGTAGTCATAAGTACTCACATTAAGGTTGGTTAGTTGAATATTGCCTGATTAACCATTTATGCGCATGCAAGGGCCGTTAATCAAGAGTTACGGTTCTTTCCCATACGGGCGAGGGCGTAACCCCAACTTTTGCCATTATTAACGATTTCAAAGAGCATTTGAACCTATTAGGTTCCACGCTTTTATTATATCACATATTTCGAGCTGTTACATTTTTGATATTTTTTGATGATAACGAAAATGCGTAACCGAAATTTTAACCAGCGATATAAAAGAGCGTTAAGGAGTGATTCCTCGTGTTATTATTATATCACCTATAACGAACGGTTGCATTTTAAGCAAAAAAACGGTTATAACTTTTATCTTCCGCACAGTTATCTTCTGCGTCATCTCAAGCGACGTCATCTGCTGCGATACACAAATCAATCACGGTTACACGGCTGATGATAACGAGCAGACGTCTGTCGCTAAGATCATCAGTCGCAGCTGTCTCAGCTCGTTATCATCGGACACTGTCACGTATACAAGCGTAGGCCACCCTAAGGCGACCTACATGCTCCAACCTGCTATTTACGTTTACGAACCCGGCATTGGGCACCTGGCAATTGTCGACCACGACCCTCCATGACCTCTTTGAGCTTGTCACGTTCAGGCAAAACGCGTCTTGGCTTTACGACCTTTGTGCTTTTACGTTTACGCCTTTCAACGACTCCCTCTGCACGATAACGACGAAGGCGTGTATAATCACCGTGCAATATCGAGACCTTATGCACCCCACGGGCTTCAACATCGCCACCGTATATAATATGGCCTGTTAACTCTCTAAACTTCGAGGCTGTCATCGCCATCATAACGCCTTGGCCTGACTCCTTGTCCCAACAACCGCTATTCCATATCACCGTTGGGTCAGGGTTCGGCCATCGTATCAATTCGCCACGCTCATTATACTCGTCGTTGTCTAACCAACGGTCCTTTATCGTTATTTTAATCGTTATTCGTTCGTTCATGTTTACTCCTTGGTTGTGATATTATTATATCACTCATATCAAGCTGTTGCATTTTTGGGCGAAAAATGATAACGAGCAGCATCTATGAAACGCACTCACAAGAAATTACATGGAAATCCCAGGATCCCACTCCCCATTTGCTAAAGATAAAGTTGAGGAACTCTGCTTCGGACTTTGAGTGTCTTGTTACTTGATGGAAGACGGGTTCACTGCCTCTTTTGGTGGTGACGATAAATGATGCTGAGTAGCGTGGGAGAGAAGTAGTAGCCATGAGGCCTCCAGGTTGGGTTGTGATATTATTATATGTTACGAAACGAGCTGTTGCATTTTTGCGTTAATGCCTTACTCCTCGTCTTCAGTTAGCTCGGCCTGAATACTGGCCCACTGCTTCTTTGCAGCGCGATGTTGCTGTTGCTTCAACTCTTCTTCGTATCTCTTGCGGAGCTGGTTATCCTTTCGAGAACGACGGCGGATGCTATGGTTATTTTTGTCTTTATAAATGCGCATAATGCGTCTCCTTGGTTGCGTTATTATTATATGCCGCAAAGTTATCTGTTGCATATGTGATAAAAACTGCCGTGGCAAATGATAACGAGGAGACAGCAGACGCTAAGAAGAAGTTGTCACAGCTGTCTCAAGCTCGTTATCACAGAAGATAATCCTCTTCAGCTGCATCTTCACCTCTCTGCCAACAGGCTGTTGTACTCATTAGTTGCTGCAGTTCTACGATTGACACAGAGCAAACAGATACACTTCTTTGTGTGACCGCGCGTCATTGGTGCTTGAAGTCGCCACTGTAGTTGTTTCAGCTTCTTTCGTTTAGCTTCCTTTGCTGCCTTATCTTCTTCTCTTTTGCTGATGGTTGTGACTGTGTCATATGCCATAAAGGCCAAAATATATCCGAGCATGTTATCTCCTTAAGTTATCTTTTGCGTGGTTTAGGTTTAGTTGTGTGCGGGAAGAATACTCCTCCCGGGATGATAAGTTCTGTCATTACGCCTCCTAATCTTGTGCGTGAAGTTGAGTGAGGACGATCTCGTGGTAGAAGCCATCGAAGAAGAATGCATCAGCCACATTATGCGTAGCATGTTCATCTTCATCAAGATCTCTATCCAATTCGTCACCGTTATCTTTGGCAAGAGACACAGCATGAGCCTGAGCTGCTTGAAGCGTGTGAAACGCGCCAAGGATAACTGACGGTGAGTAATCGAAAGATCGAATAAGAATGTAAATTGCCATATTGTCTCCTGGGTTGTAGTTTTATTATATCATCAAAAGATATCTTTTACACCGAAACGTAAAGTATCTGCCGCAAAAATGATAACGAGCAGCGAGGCCACCACAAGGGCGACCTGCCACATAGCCTTAGCTATCTTGAGCACCGTCATCGGCCGCGTCATCGGTTGCCTGGGCAACAGGTAACTTGGCCTCAACTAGCTTGTAAAACGTTGAGCTAGCTGAATTGCCGCTGCGTTCCTTCGTAACGCGACCGTCTTTCGTGAGGTCAGCCAAAGCACGCGAAATCATTTGATGACGCTTGACTCGAGCAGCTTCACGTTCAGCGTCACTCTCTTTGCCATTCGGGAACCACGTCTTCAAAATGATACCGTTCTTCCAGTTCGCATGAGGCTGATCACACATAATAGCGTAAACTTCCTCAGCGAAGGCAGCACGATCATTCGAAGGTTCACCACTGGCAGCGCGAGTAACGAGAGCTTGCAATTGCGACAGGGTCACACCAGCTTCGATCATTTGAGCAACAGTAGTTTCGGCGGTAACAGTTAAAGTAGTCATAGACTCTCCATAATGGTTGGGTTAAATGGTTACTGCGGCAACTTGAGTTAGGCGTGCCGCTTCAATGACCCCTGCATTCCCATACGGGCGCGAGGAGCCAAGCCAAACCTATATAAACGATTTCAAAGAACAGTGGAACTAAATCCGTGTTTTTATTATATCATCAGTATTTGACTGTTGCATTTTATATATTTTTTGGTGGGAATATATAGGCGTCAGATAAAGATCCTCAGACGCTTCTGCAGGGCCCTTCTTTTAAGCCCCTATTTTGGCCCCTCTGAGAGCCCCTAAAAGAGCCCCTAGGGGGAGCCCCTGGCGTAGGCCCACCGGCGGAGGCCCAGATGCCCTGGGCTGGGCCTTAGTACGCATGCGCTTCTCCAGCACTTTTTACCGCCTTCGCCTACAGCCCCACACACATAGAGTTAAACACAAAAACTGATTTAACACGATGACCCGAGTGCAGTGGATATGCAAAAATTTCTCCGGGAAAATTTGGGAAACTTTGCCTATTTATTTTCAATGATAAAGGGTAAAATATGAAGATATCAAGAAAGCAATTAAAGTTTTTGATAGAGGGTTACGTGGGTGAGCCTGTTGATCGAGATGTGGGACGAGAGATGAAAAACACATTTCGAGAGTTGGGCGGGCAGGATCCCGCCAATTGGTCTTCAATGCGGTTTATAAAGTGGGGCTCAGAGAGGACACTCGTTGAGACATTAAAGAATATGCCGGGAGAGATCGGCACAGTTGGGCATTATCGAGATATGCCTGTGTCAAACACTTTTAGGGAGCATTCTGTCTTGGGCCCGCGACCTTTGATGGATGGTGGTTTTGGTGAGATTGGATTAGAAGTGGGTGGCCGCGTTGTGTTGGCATCGTTTACTGATTTGTGGAGTGGGACTAGTTTGCCGAGTTTGCATGGGTTTGGGGATAGTGAGTTGGCAGATTTTAGAAAGTATCCAAGTAATGACCAGATATATGATCGAACTCCTGAGGGCGGATGGTTTGGTGGAGGATATGTGTCACTGGATCCAGGCGATCAAATTGATATATTGCGCAATGGAAGCCCGAGAGAAAAGTTGGCTGTTTTGAATGATATGGGTGTTGTGACTAGTCCGGGAGAGTACATTGAGCCAATGACGTTTAATGAGGTGATAATATCTAGGCCGGTTCCTGTGAATATATGGGTAAAGAGAGGGTTTAATCTGAGCGGTAATTACGGAATTCCTGTGAGGTATTATTGATCGCGTTTGGAGCGAAAAAGTGAGAGCAGCTCCGTGAGCAAAGCTTATTCCGTCGCAAAAATTTCTCCGGGAAAATTTGGAAAATTTTGCCTATATAGTTATATCGCGTAATAGGAGATCCAATGAAAATTACAAGAAGTAAACTACGTAATATGATATTAAAAGAATTTAGAAACACATATGGTGATTTCACAGGATTTGGAGGGGTGCCTCAGAACGTCCAGTTCATGATGGATTACTTGGCAGCTCGACACAGAGAGAACAGTCGTCTGTCTGCTTGGAATGAAGTTCTATTCACGGACAGAGCAGCAAATCGGGGGACCAACGTTCAAGTTGAGCCTGATTACTGGGTTAATAGCAACACGACACAATTGTGGGCGACAGTTTTGGTTCCCATGATCAACGGAGAAGTTGAGCCAGGAGTTGATCTTCTTAATCTTAAAAACAGAATGACTCAAGATGATCTAGATAGAACATCCGGCGTATACTCTCGCGCTATTCAAGACGGTTTAATCGAATTAAGCAGGCGATACCCGTTAGCATTTCAAAATACTGTCAATGAAATCAAGCGCCTTCAGAGTCTAGGTTTTGATTAAAAAGTGAATCATATATGAAAATAACAAGAAGACAATTAAGACAATTGATAAGGGAGTCCTGGGACCCGAAGTTAGAGGTTAGACCTTCTTGGGTGACTAGTTCGTTTCCTCATTATAAAAAAGATGTAATCGATTATCATGATTATATTGATAGTGATTGGAAGGGTGATGATAGTCGAGCTAAAGGTAGGTTGTCATATGAAGAAAGCGAAAAAGAAAAGCAAGTTGTTAGTGACTATCACTCTTTACATGGGGATGAGATTAAAAAGTTTTATAGGGAAATATCAAAAGAAAACGGAATGGTGACATGTCTTCATTCTCCAAGTTACGAAGGTGAAGAAACATCAGGAAAAACAATTTCCGATCCTGTTGATTGGGTTTTGGCATACGGAAAAAGTAAACACCAAATTTCGACGTGTATGTTTCCGAACAAAATAAGTGACATGCATAGTATACCTGAATCTGAGTTGGGAGAAAATTCAGAGACCGTTTTTTGGGATTGGAGTGTTATTCTTGGCGGATATCCTGTGTTGATGAATTATAATGATATGTGGACTCAAACGTTATCAGCTGTGCCTCCGGAGTTAGTTGATTTTCAGAAAAATTCTGGTTTGACTAAATCAACAAGCGTAATGCCAAATATTACTAATTTTCGTGATTTTATAAGCAATGGTGTGATATCAGAAGAGACTGTATTAGATAATTATTTCGTTAAAGGTATACATGCAACAATAACTACAAGTTATACATTAGAGCCGGGGAGTGAGCAACTTAAAGATTTTGAAAGACTTATTGAGCGATGTCATTCCAACAACATCCCTTTATATGTTACTAATACTGAGGAATCATATACGAAGAGAGTTTAAAGTCAAAAAGTGAGAGCGGCTCCGTGAGCATTGTTCATTATTTCACAAAAATTTCTGGAAAAATTTCGCAAAACTTTCCTATTTATTGTATATTACACAGAGGAACTATGACAGGGCTTGACACATCATGGAATACAGACAATAGAGTTGTTCATTTAAAAGACGTGCTCCGTTATCTAATTACGAAAAGAAGGCGAGTACATCACATGCCCGCTCGATCGCTCTATAGACTGTTAGGACGTCGACTGAGTATACAGAAAAGACGCATGATGCGCTCCGATATCTCAATACCGATCATTCTTGTAATTGACTGGGAGACTCGCCGGCCGACTGTTGTCTTGGATGGTAATCATCGACTAGCTAAGGCAGCGGTGATGAAAACGGATATCCCTTTCCGCATTCTGTACAGTGATGAATACGACATGCTGTTCGGAATATAAAATTTTCTCCGGAAAATTTGGCGGCCTTTGCCTATTTATATACAACACATTATGGAGATGACATGCGTCTAAACAGAAGACAACTAAGAAATATGATTTTAAAAGAGATGAGAGCCGGAGACATGATGGGTGGACGTGCTAACTCAGTTAGATTTGATCTAGATTACAATAGAGTGATGGCGGTAATCAATAGAGTTGGTGGTTTAATTAAGGGTATGCGACAATTTTATTATCAATCCTATAGAGGTAGTGATCACTACAGCGGTGAGTATGGTCACAAACTTCCGTCAGGAGACTACGGCGGGGAGATTAGCCGTCGGAAATTTCAGAAGCAAGCTCAAGAAGCTTCGGTTGGAATTGTAAAGCTGGCTGATGATCTAGAAGAAGCACTAACCGTTTTGCAAACTAGTTTGGCGGAAACTTCAGGTTCACAAGCAGATACTGAGCGTCTGTTTAAGCTTTTGCAGTACGTCCCGCGAGTTTGTGACACATATAAGAAAGCTTCACTCCAACCTCATCATCAAATTTGTGACAATTTGTCAGACCAAGCAATTAATCTAATTGGGTTAATGAAGAATACTTTTTTTTAAAACTTAAGAAGATGAGAGCAGCTCCGTGAGCATGCTCATAAAATAAAAATAAAAAATATTTCTCCGGGAAATTTTCTGAAACTTTGCCTATTTATTACATTGGAGAATATATGAAAATTACAAGAAGACAATTACGAAAGCTAATTAGCGAAACACGAATTAGACCAGCTGTGCCATTAATAGACGATATTGAAATGTATGACAATCTTGACACATTGGCTCGTCATGACAATACTAAAGATAGTGCAGACGTTTTAGCACATTCCTTAGATTTTCCAGAAGATCGAAGTTACTCAGATGATTTACATCATTATGACATGTCAGGTCAAATAGGCAGAGACGTGCAAAAGATGAGAGAGTTAGGCTATGAGTATGGAAATGCTGTGCATCTTGATGACGAATATAGATGGAAAACTCAGAGAGATGCTATAGATAAAGCAAAGAAAATATGCAATCAATATGAAGAAGAAGACAATTACATGGAAATGGTTGTATTATTTATTGAAACTTTTACTGAAAGTGCAAATGAATCAAGTTACCCTAAAATAATATACCAGCTGGATGATATTAGCTGGAGCATGGGATATATTGGAATGCCTTTTAGGTAACCCATAATGAAAATTACACGCAAACATCTAAAAAGATTAATCGAGGGTATGCTTAATGAGATGCCGATGTTGCAACCCGATCTTTTGCCCGAGGGCTTCTATATTACGGTTCAAAAAGATACTTATGTGCCTGACGTGTCTGATTGGTTTACTCATGAAGACGGAGGACCAGATGAGCCAATGAAAATGATGATGATTCATATGAGAGGTCAGGGCGGTCAAGTTCTTGCTGAGTTATACATGAAGTATTGGGGTTCTAGATATTGTGGTGGGACTTGGGAAGTTTATCGTGCTTATTTAAAGGAGGGCGCCCCTGATGGTGCTGGTCCTTTGATGTATGATATCGCAATGGAAATCGCCGGCACCCGCGGGATCATGAGTGATCGGATGACGACGTCTGATGATGCAGCTAGAGTTTGGGAATATTATCTGGATAATCGTACTGATGTAATCACGCAACCGATCAAAAGATGTGTTGGTAGATGGATGCGGATGGAAGCAGATGGACGACGTCCTGAGTTTTCTGAGTTGAAGTTTATCAAGTCGCCTGAGAGCGCTAGCGTTATATCGGCATTGGGTTCCAAGATTAGATTTGTATAGAACACTTGAAAAATTGAGAAGGTGAGTCAGTTAGAGAACGCAGGACCCTTGGGTACTGCTGTTCGCTCATAGATCAAAGTGCGCGCCGGGAGACCCCCGGTGGTTTTTTATTGTAAAACTTCTTCGGAAAAATTGAATTCCTTTGCCTAATTATGTTTCATAGAGAGGTTTACGTGAAAATAACAAGAAGACAATTAAGAAAGTTAATAAAAGAGTCAATTAGGAAAAAACTATTTGAGGGGAGACTCTCTAAGTCAGACAAAGATTATATTCGAAATCAAGTTGAGCTAGAACTAGGCGAAGAATTCGAATTAATTGCAAGACAGGCAAAGTCTATTGAAGAATACGATCGACTTGAGCAAATGTTTATGCGCAACGTTGAAGAAGAATCAAATAAAAGAATAGCTGCAGCTGAGTCTGAATTACCAGAAGACGTCCCTTATAGAACTAAGGTTAAGATTGAAAGAGAACCTTGGGAATCATCCTGGGATTCTCTAGATAGGCAAGATATAGTTCCGTCAGGTCCTTCTAGTTTGTCACGACCTAATTATGAAGAAATGGCAACAATTGATGTTACACCTGACCCAGATGGGGATAATTCTTATTTAAATCCAGCTAGAGATAGACCTATTACGCAAAGAGAAATGAGTAGACGTGACTTACTTAAGAGTATGATGGCGGGAACAGCTGCTGCAGCTTCAATGGGTATGTTTGATGACTTTATTGGAGCGACTGATTTGCCTGGCGATCAAGTCGACATGTCAGATCCGGTGCAAGTAATTGATCAATGGTTTAACGATAGATTTGCTGACGGTAGTTTTGATAGCTGGTATGATCATATTGGTTCTCCTGATTTCTTTGAGATGTGGGGTGACAGTCCTCAAGCTATCATTGAGTATTTACTTGATTTTTCTCCAGAAGAATGGAATGAATCTTTAGTTGAGTATCTAGAGAGTGTTGATTTAAATGATCCGTTTGTATCACCAGAATTATTTCCAGAAGATTATGATTTTCTAGGTCATATTCGATCAAAGTTAGAAGAATATTATACTAACGAAAAAATCGATCAACTCTTTCGTCAGGGCGGCGGAAAAAAATGAAAATAACAAAGCGACAATTACGAAAATTAATTAGGGAATCAGTTAATTCTCAAATTATTTTTGAGTCTAGACAAGATGATAGACAAATTGGTCTTTTAGTTTTTGAAACGCTTAAAGCAATTAAAAATCGAATGGTACAGATCTCGCAAAGTAATATCACGGATATAAATGAAAAAACAAAACTAGTTGAAGATGTTATGAGCACATTGACTTCAGCAGGATCTGATATATTAAATTCTGCTAAGTTGCGTGACGACAATCCGGAGTCGTTATTAAACTTAATTGACGATTATGTGATCCGGGTTAGTTTTATCAATACACATAATCCATCGTTTTTTATCGACGGAAATGGTGGAGCTTGGAGCCCTGGACTTAAGACATTGTATGCAAAATTAGTTATTAACAAAAAATGGGCAGAAAATAATTCTGATAATTATAGATTTTTTAATAATTTTAAAGTTGAATTGATGCATATAATTTCTCACGAATTGCAGCATACAAGACAACTCAAGAAAAGAAATGATTCTTCTTTTAGAACAGCTGTGTTATCTGGTCAAGCATTTTCCCGTGCGACTAGCGGTTTTCATGGGAAAGAAGAAATAGTTGACAAAATCAGTTCTTTGACTACCAGCTTTGTTAGAGAATTAAAATTTTTATTTGGCGGGACTGAAGAGAATTACAGCTATCTTATTAAACAACAATTGCGTGAAAAAAATAAAAAATATGCACATCAAATTTCTAATCTATCTAATATGACAGGATTAAACCCAATGAAAATTTTTAAGGCGGGATTAGGAATTAATTCACTGGAAATGCCTACTCCGATACAAATTATCCAATACTATTTAAAACCCGAAGAGATTGAAGCGTATACCAAGGGTTGGTTTTTTGCTTCGAAGAGACAAATGCAGGCAGATAGAAATTTTCTAAATGGAATCAAAAGATTAACAGAAGAAGAAAGAATTAATCTCAAGAGAGAGAGAATTAAAGCTTTATTTATGAAAAGATTGAAAGATAGAATTAATTCATTGATTACGTATTCATATGATTCAATTGAAGAAATATATGAAAATGCTAGTGAAGATTTTAAAAAAGAACAAAGTCTCGAACAGCTTAAAAATGATGCAGAAGATTCTGCATTTGACTTTATGAATAAAATAATTTCATACGCAAAGAAAAGATTCGGAACTTTAAGCGATTTAGAGAATATATAATAACATAAAATATAAAATACATTTTTAAGCGATTTGTATTTTTCTACATTTTTTATTATGATCAATTATGTTTAAAGGTTATAAAAAAATTAATCAAGTTATAAGAGGGAAAACTTACAGCTTGTGGATTGCAGATAGTGAAAAAAAGCGTCGACTAGGTCTTAAAAGAATTAAAAAGTTAAACCCTAGAGAAGGAATGCTTTTTATTTTTGACAATGACGTTGATTCATCATTTACAATGAAAGATGTCTATATTAATCTAGAAATAATATTTTTAGATAGACGAATGAATGTTATCGATTCTTACATCTGTAGTCCAGGGCAAACTGGCATTACTCCTGGGAAACCATTTAAGTATGTTGTTGAAATACCGGTGAAAAAATAAAATTAATCCAATAATGTAACACTGATTTTAAATAAGTATAATAAAAATAAAAGAGGTGGTGCTTATGTTTTTGTTATTAGCTAGTTTTTTTATTAATGATTCTTTTGGTCATGAAATTAATCAAAAGTATACTTGGGAAACATATCCTAAAATCATGATATGTCCTGACTCAACAATTAAAAAAAGTGAAGTTGAAAATGCAATTGCGTACTGGTCAGAAGAATTAGGATCAAAAGTAAAATATTCAGGAATATATTTTCCTAAGTCTTGTAGTTTAAATAAAGAAAATACAATTTATATTACAGAGTCATTTACTATTAAGCATACAAATAAAAATGGTGGTACTAATATTTTAGCTCAAACCTATACTGCATCTTATCATTACAGTGATGATCCGTCTGTTAATTATGTAGACTATGCTATTATAAAGCTATCACCTGAGCGTGCACATGACACAAAAGTTTTTTTACATGAATTTGGGCATGCGTTAGGACTAAAACACTCAAATCATCCTATAATGGATGCTTACTATTTTTAAGATTTTAATTGTTTTTCATGATATATATAGTTAAACATCGAAAGTAATAGATGATATATATGTCAAAGAGAGAAACATGAGAATGCAATTAACTGAAACTCAAAAGATGTACATAAGGAGAGAAACTAGGTTTAGACTCCTTAGAGAAAATTTACTTAACGAAGAAGCCTCAATATTTGATAACTTTATGAGTAGTGTGTCAAGTAAATTAGCCGGAATGGTAACAGACGAGTCTGGAGAAAAAAATATGGCTGGGAAGATGTTAGATAAACTTCTTCCTGATACATTTGTAACTACTTTGAAGAAAAAGCTATTGCAATCTTTAGCAAAATCTATGGGTATTGATGATAATACACCTTTAATAGAGTTTATTGAAAATATTTTGGCAAACATTGAATTGTCAGAAATTAGTGCTATTATTAGTGGCAAAATAAAATGTGATCAAATAGGTGACATCTTATTAAGAGGAGCAACACAATCGTTAACAAAATTAGGTTTAAAAAAGATGACTGTTCCAATTATTCATTTTTTTGCTGAAAATCAATTTGATAGTGGATCTCCTAATTTTATTAAAAAAACAAATAAAATGAAAGCAGTTTCTGAAAAAGATGTAACTGCAATGTTAGATTCTATGATTGGCGTTTTAGGCGAAACCTTGATATCAAAAATTGTATATGCATTTATAAAGGAACATGCAGTTGAATTTATGAAAAACCATATATGTAAAGCAATAGGCGCATCAACAACAGATACTATCGACCCTGAAGTGATACCGGCACCTAAATCTCCTACTGCGCCTAATCCTGATCCCACAATAATTGACGTTGACGACGTTACTCCTACTGATTCTCCTACTGATCCACCTAGAATTAGTGGCCCCACTAGAGGTCTTCCCGGTCCTACTCCGGATGATATGAGTGAAATTTCTATTAATGAAATGAGAAGATTGGAATATTATTACAGATCGATACTATAAAAATTAAGAGGAAAATAAAGCATGTTAATTAATGAAATAAAATTAAGAGAATTAATTAGAAAAAGAATTTTGTCTGAGCAGGCCGCTGGTGCTGCATTAGGAGCAGGAGTCGGTGCCTTAGCAGCTAAGGCAGCAGGAGCCGGGCTAGCATCTGGCGGTGCGGCTGGTGTATTTTTACCATTAGCAGTAGGAAAATTTTTACAATCTTTAGAGTTGCCCGCTTCAAGTGAAATTGATAAAATTTTGGAATGGAAGACGGGTGGTCAAAATTTTACTGACGAGTTGGTCAAAATTTTTGAAGAAGCTGGTCTTAAGGTAGAATTGCAACCACGTCAAGATCATGAGGCAAATGCTAAAAAACTTTATGATGCAACAAAAGGTGGCTTAACAGGTATAGGGACTGATGAAGCAGCAATTCAAGAAGTTTTTTCTGAATTTAGAGAAAAATTTTCTTTGCTTGATGCTGGATATACTGCAAAAATATTCTGGGAAAGACATGCAAAATCGGGATCAGGACCTTTGTCTTATCTTGGTGGAACTTCTGGAATGGGTGTAGGGTCTCAACTTAGTTTATATGAAGTTTTGCAAGATGAGTTAACAGATGATGATTATGATAAGTTTGTAAGGTATTATATGTTGTCAAGTTCTAAAGAACCTAGGCCCAACTCTACTCCTTTAGCTATTGTTACGGGGGAAGATGGTGAAACTATTGACATTTATCTAGATCAACTTCAGGATTTAAAGGATGGAAAAATAAAACCGCCAGAAAAAGAAATTCAAAAAATTGATATTAATACTTTAACAGGTAGTATCATTAAGAAAGTCGAATATGTTTTAGACAGATATGATGAAGATAAGATCGGTAATGAAAATGAGTTTGAAGCAGACGATAACTGGGCGGCTGATACAGATTCTATTTATTTAAAAGTTGTTAATCACGGATTTGATAATCACTCAACTTTTAAAACATTAGGTAATGCACAAGAATACGCAGGAGCTGACCTAGATCAACTTAAATGGAAGTCTATATTATCACCATATTTAGTAGGTGAAGGATTCCCAGGGTACACTGGTGGGCTTGAAGGGTTATTAAATTTTCTCGTAGACCTCTATAATGATGAAACGACTCTTGGCAGGAAATCCGGAGGAGGCGGAGGTGGCGGTGGAGGCCGTACAAAGAAGAAAAATAACGGTAGTGAAGAAAACATAGAAGAACCAAGCGCTGGAGGAAGCAAATCAGCAAGTGATATATCAATTTCAGTTGTAGGCGCTCCGGAAGGTGATCGCTTAGAAGACTTTGGTGGTAGTACTTCAGAATTATCACAAGTTATAATTGACAAACTTAAAGGTAAAAACTTTTCTGGCGATACAATGAACTTAACTGTTGTCCTCAAAAAAGGAAAACCGGTTAATGTTAAAAAAGCTAGAGGACAAAAAAGAACAAGTGCTTTTGAAAACATAAAAATGCCTATTTTAAATTATCTCAAGCGTATTAATTTTGAGTCAAGTTCTTCAGATAAGCGAAGAAGAATTTCTGCTAGAAAAAGTGTTGAGCTAGTTATTAGAATGCCAGCTGGAAGATACTAGTGATTATTAGTGAAGATAAGTTAAGGCGATTGATTAGAGAACAATTCTTAAATGAAAAAGATTGGGGCGATACTTCAAGTTTAGGAGGATCATCGGGTTCAAGTTCATCATCTTCATCAAGCACATACACGGGTAGCTTAGTTAATAAAAAGGGCCTGAAAAAATACTTAGGCGACCCTAGTACAGGAATGTCTCCTCCGGGTTTTTGGGACAACTTTAGAAAAGACCTGGAGAATCATATTAAAAAAGCTTACCCAGAATTAGGAATTAAAATTGATAATCTTGGGGTTACGAGAGACTTAAAAGCTGCAGCTGATGCCGGAGGAAACAAAGCTAGAGTGTCAGGTTCAAAACATGGTGCAGGATTAGCACAAGATGTGTATCTTCACACAAAAAAGTATGGAAAATTTAGTTCATACAAGAAAGACAATCCAAAGCTTGCAAAAGATCAAAAGCTAGTTGATGCCATAATTGAATTTTTAGAAGGATCAAAATATAAAAATATAGTTTATTGGGGTGGAGCATTTAGTTCTGGCAAAGCTTCACTTAGCAAAGGAGAACTACCAAAAGACAGAGGAATATTAGAATTTCATCATTTTGAATTTTCTAACAAAGATATGCCTAAGTATTTTGAAAATGTCAAGGACGAGCTAAAAAAGATAGGTATTGATCATAATTCTTTAACTAACACAAAAGCTTTAGCAAATCTATATAAAAAAATATCTTGATTTTTAAATTTATTTTAGGAGTGTAAAATGATCATTAGTGAAGATAAGTTAAGGCGATTGATTAGAGAACAATTTTTAAATGAAAAAGATTGGGGTGACACGTCTTCCTTAGGTTCGGGAGGTTCGGGAAGCTCTGGCGAGTCTTATGATAAACTGTTTAAAAAAAGTGAATTTAAGTATGCACCAACAGATGACAATAGCATAAATTCAGTTGATGTTAACTTTAGAAAGATCGTTTCATCAATAATGAACAAGCTAAAAGAAGCTGGATTTGACCCAGTTATAGGTTCAGGCTATAGATCACCAGCTTCTCAGTTAGAAAAAATTAAAAAAGGATATTCTAAGTCAAAAACAATATTTGGATATCATGTTGCTTTAGATGAAAAAGGTAATAAAGCAGCACGTGCTGTTGATTTAGTAGATAGAAAGCATGGGTGGAGCAGTACACAAGAAGCTTTTGACTTTTTTGAAAAATTAGGTGAAATAGCAAACTCTTCTGAATTTAAAGACAAAATTACATGGGGTGGAAACTGGAAGCCTAAAAAGAAAAAGATAGGTAACAAAGTATATACTATTGGTTGGGATCCTGCACATATTCAAACTAAAGAAATGTCAATGAAACAATCAGCAGAAATTACTAAAAAAGGATTAGAAGCTTTAAAAAGCAAAAAATCTAGTGGTAATTCAAAAGAAGAAAAGAATAAATCATGGTTAACTGGCAAAAAAAAGGATAATAAATCATGGTTTGATGTCAAATAAATTTATAGTCTTTTATTTTCGTATATCATTTTCCTATCAGGAGTACTTTTGGCAAATAGCTTAATAAGTTCTCCTGCTTTAGCATTAGCCTGATCTTCATGATACCCGCCTGCATCTCTAATTGGACCATTAATTATTCCGATTTGATCTTGCATCATATGCGTCATTTCATGTGCAACAGATCTCATAACATCAGCAAATGCTCTATTTCTTCCGTATATTTTGCAGCAGTTATTTCCTACTTCATAAACAGCTGTTGTAGATATACCGTGTGGTTCTCGATTTGATACGAGATTAACTTCAAAATCTCCCATAATAGGTAAATTCTGGGCACAGAATAAAATAAATTCTCCAGCTAGTCTGACCTTTTCTGGTGTAAAATTTAAATCAGCATCAATTTTTAATTTCATTTAATCCTCACGATATCGTTTGCTTCATTTAAGAATTTTTTTATTGTATATATATCTGGACCCAAACCAACATTTTCAAAATCAGGAGTAGCTGCAACTAAAATTGATATTAGCTCTCCTTTTGAGTTATACACTGGTGAACCGCTACTTCCGAAAGTTGCAGGTAATGAATACAAGCATAAATCTTCACATCCGCTAAAATATCCTTCAAACATAAGGTTTGTTTTAGGCGAAGATATTCCATTAGGCGCTGCAAAATTATAGACTTTTTCGCCTGTCTTTGGCATGTCTTTTGCAAATTTAACTGTCTTGAATTTTTCCCACTTATATTTTATCGCAGTTAATATACATATGTCATTTTTTTCATCAGTTAAAAGAATATGAGCTTCTCTAGGATATTCTTTATTAACTGCGATAATTGTTCTTTTTGCAAATTCTAGTACTTCAGTAGTTTCATTATTCCAGCAAAAATGGTTTGCAGTCATTATAAAGACATGTGATCGTGTTGATGCAAATATAAATCCGGATGCTGTCGATTCAGGCAAAGATTCATTAAATATTGTTCTTTCACTAATTAAGAAAACAAAATTATTAAGTTGGTCAGCAAAAGGATCAGCAAATCTTTTACTATTTAAGTTTTGTGTAGAAGTTCCTGCATCTGACTTGATTAAAATTACGAAGAATAAAGTTAAAAAAATTAATATTTTATTTTGAAATTTTGTGATTGCATGCATTTGATATCCTTTATATAATTTAAGTATTCTATTTTTAAACAAAAATGCAACAAAAAAGTTTATATAGTATAATATTAATAAAAGGAGCAAACATCATGACAATACGCTTAGGATACGCATGCATTAATATGCATTTACAAAAAACACAAAAAATTACTACTAATCGAGGTATGATCAAAAGAACCTTTAAAGAAAAAGGTATTTCATATGCATCAGAGTTGGCAGAATTCAATACAAGAAATCTTTTACCGATTCTCCAATGGAATAATCAAAATAATATCAAAGTGTTTAGAATCACATCCTGTTTACTCCCGTGGGGTTCAGAGTATCAAATAGAAGATTTACCTCATTACAATCAGATTAAAAATAATTTAGAAAAGGCAGGTCAATACGCAATTGATAATGGTATACGTCTTTCTTTTCACCCGGGTCCATTTAATATTCTTACTTCTCCAAAAGATAAAGTTGTGCATAATGCAATTGTTGATTTAACTATGCACGGAAAACTTATGGACTTACTTCTTCAACCTAGAAATCGTTGGTCAAAAATTAATATACATATCGGAGCAACTTACGGAGAAAAACAGAATGCTATTGACAGGTGGTGCAAAAACTATGATCTTCTTCCAGAGAGTGTCAAGTCTCGTATCACTCTAGAAAACGATGACAAAGCTAGTATGTACAGCACCAAAGACTTATATCAAGTCTACGAACGTCTTGGTGTACCAATCGTATTCGACTATCATCATCACAAATTTTGTACCGGAGAACAAACAGAAGAAGAAGCTCTTAAGCTAGCAGCTAGAACATGGGGCGACGTACGCCCTTGCTGTCATTACTCAGAGTCTAAAGCACTTAACGAGGGTTTAGATGTTAAACCTCAAGCTCATTCTGATTATATTTTAAATCGTGTCGATGATTATGGCTTAGATTTAGATATTGTTTTCGAAGCAAAAGCAAAAGAACAAGCCATACTTAAATACAGAGAATTGTATGGAGAAAATAATAAATGTCTATTAGCAGCAAAATAAAAAGTCATTTACCTCATGACGAATTAAGCGTTAAGCTTTGGGAAGAAGAAAAACTAAAACCTATTATAAGAGAACAATTGTTAGAGATTGCTAATTCTTTCATTGATTATTTAGGTATTGATGTTGATGTTATTGATATTACAATGACAGGTTCGTATGCAAATTATAATTACACGAAATATTCAGATATTGACTTGCACATTATCTTAGATCCAAAATCAATCAATAAAGATGTTGATTTAGTTGAAGAGTTTCTTAAAGCTAAAAGACAATTTTGGAATGAAAGACATGATATTAGAGTTCAGAACATTGAGGTTGAATTATATGCTCAAGACGTCAATGAGGAGCATGCTTCATCGGGCGTTTATTCTGTTAAAAATGATGAATGGATAGAACAGCCTAAAAAGTTTAAAACAGACTTTGATCAAAGATTTGTACTTAAAAAAGTAAAATATTTTAAGAAAAAAATTGACATGGAAATCGAAGAGGCAAAAACCAATAAAGATATATCAGGTCTAGAAAAAATTATTAAAAAGATTAGAGACATGAGGCAGTCAGGATTGGAAAAATCAGGAGAGATGGCTGATGAAAACATCATATATAAGGTACTTCGAGCTGATGGTGAAATACAAAAACTTTATGATATGAAAGATAATATTTTTGATATTGATCTTAGCTTATAAGATTAATAATCTTCATCACTATCCCAGTCTTTTGAACCAGGGATATAATTAGGATTATCTCTAAAAAAGTCTTTTCTTGAATCTCTCCATGCGTTAAATCCGTGGTTTGTTTCATTTCGACCGCCTAGTAAACTACCTAATGCGCGCTTAGCCATTTTTAGCTGACCTTGCTTTTCTCTCATAGACTCAGTTTCTTCAGGGGTAGTTGCATCCCTCATGCTATCTAATGATGCAAAATAAGCATCCGGGTCTTCCCAATAAAGCGACATGCTTGATGGCGGAGTATATGATTGAACAGATC
>Ga0181592_10001565_pt1 | contig 18592 bp, 16 predicted proteins | sample 071ome_20_FD_133755 | JGI IMG/M metagenome (GOLD analysis project Ga0181592, IMG submission 133755) | Coastal salt marsh microbial communities from the Groves Creek Marsh, Skidaway Island, Georgia - 071412BT metaG (megahit assembly) | ecosystem: Environmental > Aquatic > Marine > Intertidal...
GCACCGACAGGTTCATCCTCGGTATAGGTCGCCTGTGAAGCGGGCGCTGCACTGGCGCCTTCGAGGGCAAAATCGTCCATTTCATCCTGGGCAGCACGACGGCTCCAGACCAGGAAGCCCAGCACCAGCACAATCAGGGCAACCAGGCTGGAAACCAGCACCAGGGTGTTTTCAAACATTGAGCTCAGCTGGCCAATGATGGAGGTATCCTGCGGTGCAGGCTGGGCCGGCGCAGGCTGGGCTGCAACGGGTGCCTGTTCCGGTGCAGGTTCAGGCTCAGGTTCGGCCTGGTTAGCGGCAAGATCTGCCTGCAACTGGGCCAGGCGAACGTCCTGCATCGCTATGATGTTCTGCAGAATTTCAATCTGTTCTTCCAGTTCTGCAAAGCGGGCGCGCAATTCCTGGTTTTCCAGTCGCGCCCGGTCAAGATTTTCTTCGCTCAGGGCCAGCTGGTTTTCCAGGGCCGCAATCGTAGAGGCCAGGTCGCTGTCCCCGGTGGGGGTATCCCCGGCATCACCGCTGAGTATTGTCAGCTCATCCCCGGTGTCCTCATTGCCGCTCCCGGTATTGCTGTTGAAAGCCAATGGTTGTGCGCTTGAGGCCTGATTCTGTAGGGCATTTTCATTGACCGCCTGGCTCTGGTCAATGCTCTGTACTTCCTGAAGGGTCGGTATCCGCAGGATGCTACCAACGCGCACGCGATTGATATTGCCGTCTATAAAAGAATCAGGGTTGGCTCGCTGTATGGCCAGCATGGTCTGCTCAACTGACACGCTGTCCGACGGGCGGTTTTCAGAAGCAATGTTGAACAGGTTGTCACCTGCCTCTACCGTAACCTCATTATCACCGCCCGCTGTTGTGGTTTCAGGAGCAGGATTTGGGGTCGAAGGCGCCGGTGTGACCGCTGCCGGCTGTTCGTTATCAACCAGTATCTGGGAACGAGGCTCTTCAACAACAGGGGCAGGTTCAGGTTCTGGCGTTTCGGAGACATCAACAGGAGCCGCAGTGGGTTCATCGCTAATGAATACCGGCAGGTCGATTAACGCAGTGTAATCACGCATGAGCCGGCCATTGGGCCAGCGCATGCTGATGACCATGTTCAGGAAAGGCTCCTGCACGAGTTCATCACTGGTCAGGCGCAGGATGCCCTCTTCACTGTTGAAGACATCAATTTCCAGTTCGATGTCATCGATGAGACCGACTCGGGGAATATTGGCTCGTTCGAAATCTTCCTGGGAGCCCAGGCTGACGCTCAACTGACCTTCGTTCAGCCCATCCAGACCCACCACCTGTATCGTGGCATCCAGCGGTTCATTCAAGCTGGAATTCACGGTCATTTCGCCCAGGCCCACTGCCAGTAGATTGCCTGCATGAAAACAACCTGCGACCAGGGCTGTCAGGGCGATTTTCTTTTTACACCTGGCCAGCATAAATCTTCCTGTCAGTTGCTATACACGACTTTTAACGTATATCCAGAAATCTTTTTAAGATTTCGTCGCAAGTATTCATTATAAATAGTCTTTTATCAATACTTCAGCAATCTGTATTGAGTTCAAAGCCGCACCTTTTCGCAAATTATCTGACACAATCCACAAATTCAGGCCATTAGGGTGAGATATATCACGTCTTATGCGCCCTACCCACACCTCATCGCGGTCTGTACCCTCGCCAATCGGGGTCGGATAACCGCCATCCTTGTGCTCATCCATCACTTTGATGCCGGGGGCTTTCTTCAGCATTGCCCGTGCATCCTCCACGGACAGCGGTTTGCGGGTCTCGATATGCACAGCCTCGGAATGGGCGTAGAACACGGGCACACGCACACAGGTCGGATTGACCAGTATTTCCGGGTCTTCCATGATTTTCTGGGTTTCCCAGACCATCTTCATTTCTTCCTTGGTATAGCCGTTTTCCTGGAAAACATCGATCTGCGGGATGACATTGAAGGCAATCTGCTTCGGGTAGACCTTGGGCTCTGCACCCTGGCCATTGAGCAGTTTCGCTGTCTGCTCAGCCAGTTCATCAATGGCTTCCTTGCCGGTACCGGAGACGGACTGGTAGGTAGCCACGTTGATACGGGCGATTCCGACGGCATCCTGGATAGGCTTGAGCGCAACCAGCATCTGGATCGTCGAGCAATTAGGGTTGGCTATGATATTGCGCTTGGTATAGCCCGCAATGGCATGGGCATTAACTTCCGGTACGATCAGCGGAATATCGTCGTCGTAGCGAAACTGGGAGGTATTATCGATCACAACACAGCCCGCCTCACCGGCTTTGGGAGCGTAGATTGCAGACACGCTGGCCCCTGGCGAAAAGAGCCCGATATCCGCCTTGCTGAAATCAAAATCTGCAAGGTTTTCAACAGTATACTGCTTATTGTTAAACGCAATGGTTTCTCCGGCGCTGCGCTCACTGGCCAGCAGGTAGAGGTTATCCACAGGGAATTTGCGCTGCTCCAGAATGCTCAGCATGGTCCGGCCAACGGCGCCGGTTGCGCCAACAACGGCCACATTGTATTTCTTGCTCATGGTATGTCCTTCAGTGCCCCGCTGCGGGGCAAAAATTCTTGAAAATCAGGGTGTTCAGGCCCTTTTCTGGCTGAACAGCCAGGGAGCCTTGTTTTGCCAGTCTGCCTCGAACTGCACGATATCGGACTCGTTCTTCAGGGTCAGGGAAATGTCATCCAGACCATTGAGAAGAATATTCTTGCGCGAACCCTCGATATCAAAGGCAATCGTTGAGCCATCGGGCTTGGTGATGCACTGGGATGGTAGATCCACCGCCAGACGATAGCCCTCCTGTGCAAAAGTTTCCTTGAACAATTCATTAACAATATCTTCTTCTAAAACAATAAGTAATATCCCATTCTTAACGCAGTTGTTGAAGAAAATATCAGCAAAGCTCGGGGCAATAACACAGCGAAAACCGTAGTCATCCAGGGCCCAGGGGGCATGTTCGCGGCTTGAACCACAGCCAAAGTTGTCCCGTGCCAGGAGAATACTGGCGCCCTGGTAACGTGGCTGGTTCATGACGAAGTCCGGGTTCAGTGGCCGCTGTGAGCAATCCGCATCAGGCAGGCCCTTGTCCAGGTAACGTGCCTCGTCAAACAGGTTCTTGCCAAAGCCTGTGCGCTTGATGGACTTCAGGAACTGCTTGGGAATGATGTAATCGGTATCCACATTGGCCCGATCGAGGGGCATTACCAGGCCGTCCAATTCTGTAAACTTTTTCATGTATTTTCTCTAACGTACTGTTTTATATAATATTAATGTAATTCAAGATCGCGGATATCAACGAAATGGCCGTGCACCGCCGCTGCTGCCGCCATGGCCGGGCTCACCAGGTGGGTGCGTCCGCCAAATCCCTGCCGGCCTTCGAAATTGCGGTTTGAGGTGGAAGCGCAGTGCTCCCCTTCGCCCAGCTGGTCGGCATTCATGGCCAGGCACATGGAGCAGCCCGGCTCACGCCATTGCAGGCCGGCTTCGGTAAATATCCGGTCCAGTCCTTCCTGTTCAGCCTGGACCTTGACCAGTCCGGAACCCGGAACAACCAGGGCTTCCTTGATATTGGCCGCTACCTTGCGGCCTTTGACGACTGCCGCAGCAGCACGTAAATCCTCAATCCGGGAATTGGTGCAGGAACCGATGAAGACACGGTCCAGCATGATTGACTGGATCGGGGTGCCGGCTTCCAGGCCCATGTATTTCAGGGCCTGCAGGTAGTTGTTGCGCTTGCTTTCATTGGCGGCATTGGCTGGATCGGGCACATTGCCGGTGACCGGGGCCACCATCTCGGGAGAAGTTCCCCAACTGACCTGGGGCACGATATCGGCGGCTTCCAGTTCCACAACCTTGTCAAAAACAGCATCCTCATCACTGACCAGGTCCTGCCAGGCCGCTGCGGCCTGCTCCCAGAGTTCACCGGTAGGCGCAAACGGGCGTCCCTTGACGTATTCAATGGTTTTCTCGTCCACCGCCACGATGCCGGCACGGGCACCGGCCTCAATGGCCATGTTGCAGACGGTCATGCGGCCTTCCACGGACAGCGAGCGGATGGCTTCTCCGCCAAATTCGATGGTGTAACCGGTACCACCTGCGGTGCCGATATGCCCGATGATGGCCAGCACGACGTCCTTGGCCGTGACATGCGGGCTCAGCTGGCCATTGACCTGGATCAGCATATTCTTGGCCTTTTTCTGGACCAGGCACTGGGTAGCCAGCACATGTTCCACCTCGGAAGTCCCGATGCCGTGGGCCAGGGCGCCCAGGGCACCGTGGGTGGACGTATGGGAATCACCGCAGACAATGGTCATGCCCGGCAGGGTTCTGCCCTGCTCCGGTCCGATCACGTGGACAATACCGTGCCGGGGATCATCGATATGGAACTCGCTGATGCCGAATTCATCGCAGTTGCTGTCCAGTGACTTCACCTGGATCTTGGAGACCGGGTCGATAATGCCTTCCACGCCGCGCGAGCGTTCATCCGTGGTCGTGGGCACATTGTGGTCCGGCGTAGCCATGTTGGCATCGGCACGCCAGGGTTTGCGCCCGGCCAGGCGTAGCCCCTCAAAGGCCTGTGGCGAGGTCACTTCGTGCAGGAAGTGCAGGTCGATATAGATGAGGGAGGTCCCGTCATCCAGATCCTTCACCAGGTGGCTGTTCCACAATTTATCGTACAAAGTCATTCCAGACATAATATTTCTCTTATAAAACAGATAGTTATTAAGGTTTCTTAAAGTGCTTTTACTTGCTGGCCGGTATACGTGGCGTCCGTGACACCACCTTGCCGTTTTGCCCGCGCTGCCTGAGCAGGTGATCCATCAGGATAATCGCCATCATGGCCTCGGCAATCGGTGTGGCGCGAATCCCGACACAGGGATCATGACGACCCGTTGTCACCACTTCGGCCGGATTCCCGTCAATATCAACGGTTTCACCGGGAATCCTGATACTGGACGTGGGTTTCAGGGCAATATGGGCAATGATGTCCTGGCCTGAACTGATGCCACCAAGGACACCGCCGGCGTTATTGCTGTGAAAGCCGTCCGGGCTGATCAAATCACGGTGATCGCTGCCTTTCTGGCCTACCGAGGCAAAGCCGGCCCCGATTTCGACCCCTTTCACGGCATTGATGCTCATCAGGGCATGGGCCAGGTCAGCATCCAGGCGGTCAAAGACCGGTTCGCCCAGGCCCGGTGGTACCCCTTCGGCGACCACGCTGATGCGGGCCCCCACGGAGTTACCTTCCTTGCCTAGCGCGGCCATGTATTCTTCCATTTCCGCCACTTTGGCCGGATCCGGGCAGAAGAACGGGTTGTTGTCTACTTCGTCCCAATCCACCAGTTCGGCGCAGATCGGCCCCAGTTGCGACAGGTAGCCACGAATGACGATACCTTCGCTTTCCTGCAGGTATTTCTTGGCAATGGCACCAGCAGCCACACGCATCGCGGTTTCACGGGCCGATGAACGTCCACCGCCACGGTAATCGCGCACGCCGTACTTTTGCTGGTAGGTGTAATCGGCATGGGCGGGCCGGAACAGGTCCTTGATCTTGCTGTAATCCTTGCTTTTCTGGTCCTGGTTCTCGATCAGCATGCCAATTGGCGTCCCGGTCGTATGGCCCTCGAAAACACCGGACAGTATTTTGACCTGGTCGCCTTCCTTTCTCTGGGTTGTATAACGACTGGTGCCGGGCTTGCGCCTGTCCAGGTCAGCCTGCAAATCTTCTTCTGACAGGGCCAATCCTGGCGGACAGCCATCGACGATGCAGCCAAGCGCAGGCCCGTGACTTTCACCAAAGGAAGTCACTGTAAAAAGCTTGCCGATAGAATTGCCTGACATGTCCAGAACCCGGGAGTTTGTAAGCGCAAGATGGCTGAGTAAAAAAGGCGCGCATTATAACGCATAGCCCCGCCTAATGTTACTGGAAAATCTAGCTAATCCGGTGCCTTAGCGCTTACCCGACACCAGCTGTTCCCTGGTCAGGGCGCACACCCCTTCCCCGCCATGTTCGAAGTCCAGCCACAGGAAAGGCAGATTCGGAAAAGCGGCATCCAGGGCGGGCCAGGTATAGCCTGTTTCCAGTACCAGCAAGCCATCTTCTGCCAGATGGACATCAGCCTGCGCCAGGATGCGTGATGGAATAGCCAGCCCCTCCTGGTCACTGACCAGCCCCATTTCCGGCTCATGCCGGTATTCGGCCGGCAGTTCCCTGTATTCCGCTGCCGGTACATAAGGGGGATTGCTCACTACCAGGTCAAACTGCCCGCTAATGTCATCAAACAGGTCTGACTGTCGCGTCTGTACCCGGTCTGCCAGGCCAAAACGCTCGATATTGATCCTGGCTACCGCCAGGGCGTCTGCCGACAGGTCAGCCAGGATCACCTGGCTGCCAGGAAAGGCCAGTGCGCAGGCGATGCCGATACAACCGCCGCCGCAGCACAAGTCCAGAATGGTTGCCGGCTTGTGATCCAGCAGGGGTTCGAAGCCATTGTCTATGAGCTCGGCAATGGGTGACCGGGGCACCAGCACTCTTTCATCCACGTAAAAACAGTGACCATAAAACCAGGCCTCCCTGAGCAGGTAGGCCAGCGGGATTTTTTCAGCAATACGGCGTTGGGCAAGCGCTGCCATCGCTTGCCACTGCTGCGGGGAAACCGGTGTTTGCGCTGTAATCTCTTCGACAGTTTGCTGCGTAAGAACACTGCAAACCAGCCACTGGGCTTCAGCATCGGGATGATCGGTGCCGTGACCGAAAAACAGGTCGGATTCGGCGAATTCCCTGCCCAGCAATGCGATGCAATGACCGACGGTTTCAGGTACTTCATTTTTCACAGATTTTCTTTACCCCGCAGAAAGATTCGCGTAGGGTGCGCAGTTTACTGATATTGGGCCCTTTTGAAAGGGCTATAACGAGATAAAAAAAGACTGAAAATTCCATGCAGGACAATACCTTAGAAGAGGCATATGCCAAAATTATAGAGGGTGTTGGTGAAGACCTGGACAGGCATGGCCTGAAAGGGACACCGGCACGTGCCGCTGAAGCCATGCGCTTCCTCACCCAGGGTTACACCCAGGACATCAAGGAAGTGGTCAATGATGCCCTCTTCCCCACCACCTCCAACGAGATGGTCATCGTCAAGAATATCGAGTTGTATTCCCTGTGCGAACATCACCTGCTGCCTTTCATCGGCAAATGTCATGTGGCCTACCTGCCTTCTGAAACCGTCATTGGCCTGTCCAAGGTCGCTCGCATTGTCGATGTCTTTGCCCGCCGCCTGCAAATCCAGGAACACCTGACACAGCAGATCGCCGAGACCCTGCTGGAAATTACCGATGCCAGGGGCGTTGGTGTGATTATCGAATCCCAGCATATGTGCATGATGATGCGAGGTGTGGAAAAGCAGAATTCAAGCATGACCACCTCGTGCATGCTCGGCGCCTTCCGCGACAAGCAAAGCACGCGCACGGAATTCCTCTCACTGATAGACTGAGCTAGGTACCCGAACCCTCGAGAAAATCGCGCATACAGGCGGCAATGGCGGCCACATCACCATCAAGATGCTGGTGATGACCACCGTCGAAATGCACTGTCCTGATGCGCTTGACCAGGGCAGCGCGTTCCCTGATCACCTCTTCACGCTGAACAGCCTCTTTTGAGACAACCAGCAGGACCTCGCAGGTAATTGCAGCCAGAAAAGCCGCCATTTGCTCCTCTCCCAGGCTCATTAAGCTCCTGAGAGTCAGGCGCTGGTCATGGCGCCAGTAATAGCCTTCTTCACCAGCCTCTATACCGCGTTCACCCAGCAGGGCGGCAGCTTCCGGTGTAACGCCGACCTTCGCCCGGGCAGCTTCAGCAGCTGTGCGGTCAGGATACAGACCAGCCTTTCGCAAAGGCCGCCTGGTGCGCTTTTCAATACTCTCGCGCAACTGTGCCGGACTGTTCGCAGCAGGCGTGGTAATCGTGCCTATCACATCCAGCAGGACCAGTTTCTCAATCCGTTCCGGGCAACTGCCGGCAAGCAGGCTGGCAATACCACCGCCCATGGAATGCCCCACGAGGATGAACTTTTCCAGGCCCAGTGCATCAGCCAGTGCCATCACTTCGACACAGTAGTGCCAGATGGAATAATCAGCAGCGTGCCCCCTGTGCTGCGACTGACCATGACCGGGCAAATCCGGCACGATCCAGTAATAGTCAGGGAAAAGCGGTATCAGGCGGTCAAAGGTGGCGGCATTATCCTGCCAGCCATGCAATGCCAGCACGGGTTGGTTTTTGGGATCACCCCAGGTTTTGATGGCAAGTGGCAGGTCACCTGCCTGGATGACACGTTCAGAGGTCTTCATGGTTCATGCAGCAACCTAGCTGGACGCGGCCCTGGCCATGTCTGGTTCAAGGACAAAAGCACAGTCACCCATGCCAAGTCCGAGGATGTCGAGGGAAACACAGGCCAGGTTGCCCGTTTCCAGGATATGCAGGTTATCGATATTGCCGTCAGTTAATAGCACGAGCAATTCCGAGAGCAAGGGATTGTGACCTACCAGCAGGATATTGCCCCCCTCCAGGCTTCCCAGTGCACTCATTACCTGGGCAGCACGCTGGCCGGGATCCAGGGCCTCGAGGATTTCTGCCTCGGGCGCATTGAATATCTGGGCCAGGAACGTGTCAGCGGTTTGCCTTGCACGCAAGGCGGGACTGACAAAACAACGGTCTATCTGCAGGTGGCGGGTGGCAAACTGCCTGGCCACGTTTTCGATTTCGTCAAAGCCGGCTTCAGTCAATTGACGGCCATGATCAGTGGAAGCGACAGACTCTGCTTCACCGTGGCGCAGTAACAACAAATTCATTCAGGATTATTCACAAATTGGAGAGTTCTCAGGCGGGATCTTTTTTATTGTCATCATCGTCAGCATTATCCCCACCAGACGTTTTTCCGGCATCACTGCCTTGGTCCCCGGTAAAGCTGATGTCAGAGAAGACATCGTCGCCACGATCTTTGGTTTCAGTGTCAGTGTCGTCCGCTGTGTCATTATCAACTGACGTACCGGTCGCTGATTCCCGGGTATCGTCCATTGTGGAAGCGCCGACGTCAGGCGTACTGCTACTGCTGCCACCTTTATCATCATCACTTTCATCATCGTCATCGTCGTCATCGTCATCGTCGTCATCATCTTTATCAGCATCGAAACCGGCATCACCCAGGTCTTCGCCGTCTGTAAACGGCCAGGGTCTGTCATCCGAGGCATAGACCAGGAAATCCATGGCCTGGTGGAAATAGTCGGACAATGCCTTGCCAAAATCCCTCAGGTTACGGTTATCAATACCTGTGATCAGGCTGATGATAATCTGGCAAACAATGATTACGGGTAAGACGAACAACAGTACCCAGCAGGCAACGGCGTAGAACGCCATGTACAGGATGCGAATCCATTGTGCGGGGGAAAGGATATTGCGTTTGATTTCTTCTGCCTTGTCATCACTCATGATATTTCTCCGGGCAATTATCATTGGCAGTGTCTGACACTGCCTGGCACGTTTATTCGTGCAACGTCAGGCCTGTGGCCGATCGGCCGCATACTCGACATCCAGTCCCTGCTCCTCCAGCATTAGTGACCTTATTATATGGTCAACCGTTTGATTGTTGTAGACTATTTCGTACAAGCCGTTCACCAGGGGCATCTGTACGCCCAGGGCATCGGCCTTGTCCTTGACCTGTTTCAGGGTATTCACCCCTTCGGCCACCTGGTCCATTTCGCTGATCACAAGATCAATATCCTTGCCTTCACCCAGCGCCTTACCTATCCGGAAATTGCGGGACAGGGGCGAAGAACAGGTGGCTATCAGGTCGCCGACACCGGACAGTCCCAGGAAAGTCATGGGGTCGGCGCCAAAAGCCACGCCAAAGCGGGCCATTTCGGTGAGACTGCGGGTCACCAGCATGGCATTGGTGTTATGCCCCATGCCGACAGCCTCTGCCAGGCCGGCAATGATGGCGTAAATATTTTTCAGGGAGCCCCCAAGCTCCACGCCCAGCATGTCGGAATTCGCGTACACGCGAAAACTGTCTGAACGCAGCACATTCTGCACTTCATTGACGACAGCCGGATCTGCACTGGCCACGACGGCGCCGGTCGGGCTACTCGCGGTAATTTCCTTCGCCAGGTTGGGGCCACTGAGCACCGCAATGCGGGGATTGTTGGTTTCTTCTTCCAGTATCTGGCTCATCAGGGCAAAGGTCCTGGCCTCGATCCCCTTGGTCAGACTGACAAGAATCACGTCTTCATTCACCAGCGGTTTCATCTGTCTGACGACTTCGCGAAAACTGCTGCTGGGTACTGCCACGAAAATAAGATCGACACCTTTGACAGCCTCTTCCAGGTCAGAAGTGGCAACCACGTCCTCGTGTACCTTGTAGCCAGGCAGGTAGGTGACATTTTCGTGAAGCTTGTTGAGCGAGTTCACCTGCTCGATGTCACGCATCCACAGCAGGGTTTTATGCCCGTTATGGGCAATGATGTTGGCGATAACGGTGCCAAAACTGCCACCACCGAGAACCGCTACATTTTTTACTGACATAATGGTCTTTCTCTGATTACTGCCGGGTCACCGGGTCAAAAAATACCCGGGCCGTTATGTGCGCGGAAAGATAACAGGGATACCCGGTATAAACCAGCTTGGGCCAGGGATTATCGTGTTGTAGGAGTACCTGCACTTACTATAGAATCGCTACCCCTTCAGATACTGGCAAGGGCAGCCTGACATGGACAACGACCTTTGGGGCACAATCCGGGACGAAATCAGCGACCAGCTGCTGCGGGAGCCTGATCTTGGCAATTACCTGAGCCGCCGTATCCTGGCACATTCAGACCTCACTTCTGCACTCAGTGAACTGCTTTCCGTCAAGCTGGCCATCGAGGAAATGCCCGTATCCGCGCTGAAAACGGTGTTTGATGAAGCATTGCGCTCCGATCCGGCCATCATCGAGGCCACCACCAAGGATCTGCTGGCTGTTCGCCAGCGTGACCCGGCGGTCAAGTGCTACTCCACTGCCCTGCTCTATTTCAAGGGTTTTCAGGCGCTGCAGGCCTACCGGGTCTTCCACTGGCTCTGGAACCAGGACAGGAAAGGTATGTCCCTGTTCCTGCAAAGCCGCGTCTCCGAGGTCTTCGCTGTCGATATCCACCCTGCTGCCCGCATCGGTACCGGCATTCTGCTGGACCACGGAACCGGCATCGTTATCGGTGAAACCAGCGTCCTTGATGACAATATTTCCATTCTCCAGGGGGTGACCCTGGGCGGTACCGGCAAGGAAGACGGCGACAGGCATCCCAAGATTCGTACCGGCGTGCTGATCGGGGCCGGCGCCCATGTACTGGGCAACGTGGTTGTCGGTGAAGGCGCCTGGGTCGGTTCCGGAGCCGTGGTTCTTGAAGATGTCGAAGCCCATACGACAGTAGTCGGTGTACCGGCAAAACTTGCCGGTCGTCCCCGCACCGAGCAGCCGGCGCTTGAGATGGATCACTATCTCAAGGACAAGGACTGACCCTGGGCAAGCATTGCTTCGTCCTGGTTCACGGCGCCTGGCATGATGCAACATGCTGGCAGCACCTGGTTCCCTGCCTGGAAGCCAGGGGTCACACGGTTCTGCGTCCTGACCTGCCCGGCCATGGCGAACAACAACCAGGCAATAGCCGAATCACCCTGAACACTTACTGCGACGCCATTGCCGATATCATTGAGGGTATTGATGGGCAAGTGATCCTGGTCGGGCACAGCATGAGCGGCATGGTAATTTCACAGGTTGCCGAGATGTTGCCGGATAAAATCAGGCGCCTGGTGTATTTGTGCGCCTATCTGCCCTGCAACAACCAGAGCCTGTTTGATGTGATAGCAGCCAACCGCGAACAAGGCACAGCGGCACCGGTTGAATCAGCCATGCAAATGTCGGCCAATAAACGCACCTGCACCATCAGTCCCGGGGACATTCGGCCCCTGTTTTACAACCGCTGTCCTGATCAGCTGGCCTCCAGCATCCCTGCTGAATTACCGGCGCAGGCAACCTTGCCGCTGACTGGTAAAGTCACCCTGGATGCAAAACGTTTTGGCCAGGTCCCGAAAACCTATATCTGCTGCCTGGATGACCAGGTGATTCCGATCAGACACCAGCGCAGCATGCTTACCCGCCAGGGCTGTGATGAAATGATCCAGCTGGATGCAGACCACAGTCCTTTCCTGTCCTGTCCCGACACCCTGGCTTCCGTGCTCAGCTCTGCCGGAGAGGAAGCCTGATGAAAGAGATGCTTTGTTTCCTGCCTCCTGACGCTTTTTAAAAAGGTCAATTAACAAACACTAAAAAGCCTGCTTATCGCGGGCTTTTTTGAGCAAGCTTTATATCATTACTTCAGGCATTCACTGCCAAGGTAACCCCCGCCACCACAGTAGGAGGTGTCCTGGATCTGCATCAGGATGCCATCAGGATCGGTAAAGTAGACTTCCGGCGTACCACCTTCCACACCACCGCGGGCAGGCATGCGGAAACTGATGTAATGCATCATTGGCCCTGTTCTGCGATCTCCCCTGTCAGTGATGCCGTGGTCTTCCAGGCGCGCCAGCACCTCATCAACGACGAAGTTGTCCATGTTGAAACTGACATGGTGGATATTGGCCGGGGTGGTACCGCCTCCGCCACCGGCATACATGACAAACTGGTAGCCATCACCAATGCCTGTCACCGGACCACCGGGCCCCTGGAAAGCCTGGATCTGCAGATCGAAGAAATCCTGGTAAAACACATTGGCTGCAGCGCCGTCGCCGACAAAACAGGTGAAATGATTGATCTCACTGAGCGCAATGCTGCCATCTTCCACCGCCTCCGGTTCGCCGCAGGCACTACCAAGAGGTCCACTGCCACCACACCAGGAGGGATCGGTCAGTTGCACAATCACGCCACGCGCATCGGAGAAATACAGAGTGGGGGTCTCACCCCGCATACGTACCCAGGTAGTCATCGGGTTTTCAATGCCCGGCAATGTCGGATCAGGGGGATCGATTTCCTCGAAGCCACCGGCTATCAATGCAGCCTGGGTCGCCTCAGGGTCGTAGTTACTGACCGAGTATCCCAGCTGGGTGATCGCCGGGGTTTCGCCTTCTTGTACCTGGCGCACGGCAAGATACTGGTTGTTTTCCCCTATTTTCAGGAAGGTGCGGTTGCCGACACGGGACTGTACCGGCATGCCGAAAACGGCCTGGTAAAAGTCGATGCTGCGTGCCGGATCGGAAACGCATACTTCGAAATAGTTGAGCTTTTCCAGCCGGATTCCGGACTGGGCCAGCAGGCCATTTGGCAACAGGACAGAACCTGCAGCACCGGCTGAACAGGCAAGAAAATGGCGACGATTAATCATTGGAAAGCCCCTCAAGGAAAAACTTATCAATCTTTTTTTAAGACTTATCATGCCCTATGCTACACAGTGAGTCCAGCCACAATACCGGCGGCAACTCCCCGTAATCAGGGCTCCGGGTGCCATATTTACCTGTGAACGCCTCTTTTTCCAGCCTGCAAACCAGGGATTCACGATCCTTGCACAGTTCACTGGTACTAATGGTGAATTGGCGGGTCCATTCGCCATTGAACACTCAACAATAAACAGAAAAACCTGCTTCATTGCAGAAGCTTCGAGGGAGACAGTATGAAAACAAGTAAACTGGTAATCGCAGCAGCAATACTCGCCAGCCAGAGCTTTCCGCTCCTGGCCCAACCTGGCCAGGGTGACCAGGACACGAGCATGAGTTTCTTTATCACCAGCCGTGGCCCAGGTGATGGTGCCAATCTTGGCGGGCTTGCCGGTGCAGATGCCCACTGTGCCTTGCTTGCTGAAGAGGCAGGCGTCACCGGCAAGACCTGGCGTGCCTATCTCAGCACCACGGGTGCCAATGGCGTCTACGCTCGTGACAGAATTGGCAGCGGTCCCTGGTACAACGCCAATGGCGAACTGGTAGGACGCAGCGTCATGGATATCCATTACAGCAATGCCAACCTGAACAAACAGCGTTCAGTGGATGAAAATGGCAATACCATTAACGGTGTCGGCGACCAGCCCAACATGCACGATATCCTGACCGGTACCAATCCGGACGGTACTGCTTCTGATATGACCTGTAACAACTGGACGAGCAATACCGATCAGTCCCGCGCAACCGTGGGTCATTTTGACCGGGTTGGCGGTGGCGCCATGGCAGAGTCCTGGAATGCTGCACACCCGTCTCGCGGCTGCAGCCAGGAGCAATTGCAAGCTTCCGGTGGCAATGGCTTTTTCTATTGCTTTGCAACCGGTGAGTAAGCCTTTTTATCCAGGGTAAGCAAAAGTAATTAAAAAAGGCGCCAGAAGGCGCCTTTTTTATGCCTGCTTTTTCCTGAACATTTATTCGCGCGGCAAAATAGCCAGCCTGTCACCACTGTAGGTCCCTACCCAGATTTCACCATCAACCAGTAACGCAGAACTGGCATCATGCAAGGCGCTGTCTTCTCCCAGCCCGGCAATACGCTGCGCTTCAAGAGTCTCCGGATCCACCTCGATGACAGACCAGCCAGGCTCACAGTTTTGCTGCCCACAGTAATCCGGCGTATTGTTGCCAGCCACCAGGAGTTTGCCCCCGGCTGTCCAGCGGACATTGTCCGGAACGATATCCAGGCGCACGCTTTCCCGTGTTACAGGTGCAACCGTTCGATCAAACTTCAGCAGTTCAGAAGTGCCAAATGCCGCAACAAAAACATGGCGCTCATCGGCAGACACGACAATACCATTGGGACCGGCTGCCTCTGTCCCGGGGATAGTCCCGACACTTTCGCCCGGGTGCCATTCGAAGACATGACCCGTGATTTCCCCGGCCAATACATTGTCGATGGTATGTTCGGCAGGATTGAAGAATTGCGTGGCAACAAAACCGCCATCATCAAGAATGGCCACACTGTTGGTCCAGGATGATGCGGGCATGGGGATACAACCAACCCAGGTGATGGTTGGTTTCAGGAAGGCCTCGATTTCAAAGACCTCGATAGCCTCGCGCGCACCATGGCTTGTCATGTACAGGTTGTAAATATCCGGTCCCTTGTCAGAAGCCTGCAATGCAAGCCCGTGAGAAGACAGGTTGAGTGTATCCATCGGCCCGGGACAACCGGGAAACCGCTCGCTATCCTGGCGAAACATGGGATTGCTGCCGGGAAAGAGTATTTCCACGGTCCGCTCACTGGCATTGACCAGGTGGATCCTGCCGCGAATATCTTCACCGGACAGGCTGCCATCCAGGCCTGAGACCAGCAACCAGGGAGAATTGCCCAGGCGCAGGATATCTTCGCCATTGATGACACCGCAAAGATAGTCAGCACCCGGCGTGCTCGCACAGACCTCGTCCATGGCAGGTTCGGGTGTTACCGGGTTTTCTGCCGGGGCCGTCATTGCTGTTTCTGCTGGCACGCTGGCTGGCTCTTCATTGCCGCCACAACCTGCCAACAAAGCGGCCATACAGATAACGCTGATCAACAAAGTGTTTTGATATTTCATTTCATTCCCCTTGAAAAAGACCTCATAGAATACCACCGGGTATTTCGCAACGGCAATTTCCCCCTTCCCGCCCCCATGCACTCTGTTCTGACACCGCCAGGGGCTTTCGTGTAAAATGCCCCGTTTTCCATCGGCAGCCAGCCCCGACACAGTCATGAACCTGAAGCAAGAACTTGATGCCATCATTTCCGCGAGCCTGAGTAAAGTCTCCGGCCAACAGGACTGCAGCGCCCTGATCAATTACGCCCGTGAAGAAAAGTTTGGTGATTACCAGGCCAATGGCGTCATGGGTATCGCCAAGAAACAGAAACAAAACCCCAGGGAACTGGGTGAGGCGGTGATCAAAACCCTGGACCTGGGCGCCATGGCCGAGAAGGTGGAACTGGCTGGTCCGGGCTTCATCAATATCTTTCTCTCCAGGGAATACCTGGCTGACCAGCTCAATGCCCTGCTACAAAAAGATCGGCTGGTTGAGAAAACCACATCGGCACAGACTGTTGTAGTGGATTATTCCTCGCCCAACCTGGCCAAGGAAATGCACGTGGGTCACCTGCGAGGCACGATCATCGGTGATGCCCTGGCACGTATTTTTGACTACCTGGGTCACCAGGTCATTCGCCAGAACCATTTTGGTGACTGGGGTACCCAGTTTGGCATGCTGATCACCTGGATGCAGGCTATCGACAGCAAGTCAGACCTTCAGGAAGAACTGGCCGACCTCGAAGTTTTTTATCGCCATGCCAAGGAAAAGTTTGACAGTGATCCCGAGTTTGCCAAAACCAGCCGGGACAATGTCGTGAAATTGCAGAAAGGCGATCCCGAGTGCCTGGTGCTGTGGCAAAAGTTTATCGACGTATCAGTGGCACACTGCCAGGAGCTCTACGAAAAATTGGGGATCACACTGGTCCCTGGTGATATGCGCGCCGAAAGTTTTTACAACGACAAGCTGCAACCCATTCTTGAGCAGCTTGACCAGGCCGGACTGCTCTCCACTTCGGAGGGTGCCCAATGTGTTTTCCTTGATGAATTCAAGACCAAGGACGGCAGTCCCCTGCCGGTCATCGTGCAAAAATCTGACGGTGGTTTTCTCTATGCCACCACTGACCTGGCGGCCATCCAGTATCGCAGCCAGACTCTCCATGCCGATCGTGTACTGTATGTCGTTGATGCACGCCAGAGCCTGCATTTCCAGCAGGTGTTCAGGGTGGCAGAACTGGCGGGGCTGAAAACGCCGCATTGTTCGCTGGAGCATCTGTCCTATGGCACCATGATGGGCAGTGACGGCAAGCCCTTCAAAACCCGTTCAGGCGGCACGGTAAAACTGATGGACCTGATGGCCGAGGGTGTCTCGCGAGCCTATGACCTGGTGTCCGATAAAAACCCGGACTTGGGCGAAGCAGAACGCCGTGCCATTGCCGATGTGGTTGGTATCGCCGCCATCAAGTACTTTGAGCTGAGCAAGAACCGCAACAGCGATTATATTTTTGACTGGAACACCATGCTGTCCTTTGACGGCAACACCGCCCCATACCTGCTGTATGCCTATGCCCGAATCCGCAGTATCTTTCGCCGTGAAGAAGCTGCCGGTGAAGACTCATTTACCATTGCCGTAGAAACACCGGAAGAAAAACGACTGGCACTCAAGCTGCTGCAATTCTCGGAAACCATCTCACAGGTCGCCGACGATTGTTTCCCCAACCAGCTGTGCCTGTATCTATACGAGCTGGCCGGCACCTACATGCGCTTCTACGAGGCCTGCCCTGTCCTCAAGGCAGAACCCGCCATCCGTAATTCCCGACTGGGACTGTGTGAACTCACCGCCCGCACCATCAAACAGGGACTGGCATTGCTGGGGATTGAGACGCTGGAGAAGATGTAAGGAATTCCGATAAAACGATAAAGGGATAAAGCGATAAAAATACGATTCAGGTTTGCTGTAGATAGGTTTTACTATTTTCACTTTATCAAATAGTGGGGCCAAAGGATGACATGATCGTATTCGCTTCTCTCTTTATCGTTTTATCGTTTTTATCGTTTTATCGAGCATCTGCCCTGTATCGCCTTTCCTGATGCACTCCCCGGACACGTCTAAAGCGCCTAATCTATCCCCCTCGCCCCCATGTTGTTATAATGCGCGCCGCGTCATGGCGAGGTTTCAGGCCCGTCATTCCCGCTTTTATTACCATTTTTTCAACGCTCTTCTAAATAACTGGGATCAGCATGTCCGACAAACCAACCATAATCTACACACTCACTGATGAAGCCCCTGCACTGGCTACCTACTCCTTGCTGCCCGTGGTCCAGGCCTTTTCTGCCTCAGCTGGCATCAAAGTGGAAACCCGCGATATTTCCCTGGCAGGACGCATTATTTCAGTGTTTCCGGACTACCTTCCCGAAGACAAGCAGCAATCCGATGACCTGGCCTACCTGGGCCAGCTGGCCCTGAAGCCGGAAGCCAATATCATCAAGCTGCCGAATATCAGTGCCTCATTGCCCCAGATGACGGCGACTATCAAGGAACTGCAGGCCAAGGGCTATACCTTGCCGGACTATCCGGAAAACCCGAAAACCGACGAAGAAAAAGACATCAAGGCCCGTTATGACCGGGTCAAGGGCAGTGCCGTGAACCCGGTTCTGCGTGAAGGTAATTCAGACCGTCGTGCTCCAGGGGCCGTCAAGCAATACGCCCGCAAGAATCCACACTCCATGGGAGAATGGTCCAGCGACTCCAAAACCACCGTTGCCCACATGGAATCAGGCGATTTCTTTGGCAGTGAAAAATCACTGACCCTGGACAATGATGACACCTTCCGTATTGAGTTCGTCAGTGCCGATGGATCAACCACGACACTGAAAGACGATGCGCCATTGCAGGCCCGGGAAGTTATCGACGCCTGCGTAATGAGCGCCAGCGCACTGCGCGATTTCCTTGAGTCAGCCATCCAGGAAGCCAAGGACAAAGGAGTGCTGCTCTCCCTGCACCTGAAAGCCACCATGATGAAAGTATCGGATCCGATCCTGTTTGGTCA
>Ga0181592_10001622_pt1 | contig 18294 bp, 45 predicted proteins | sample 071ome_20_FD_133755 | JGI IMG/M metagenome (GOLD analysis project Ga0181592, IMG submission 133755) | Coastal salt marsh microbial communities from the Groves Creek Marsh, Skidaway Island, Georgia - 071412BT metaG (megahit assembly) | ecosystem: Environmental > Aquatic > Marine > Intertidal...
AAAATGAAGTTACCCCGATTGTAAGGATGAAGCGGGAGAGGGATAAACTCCATGATTGCTAATCTGCGGGTGGGACTGGAAACAGTCAGTTAGGTGGTCTGGTTGCCTAACACCTTTTTAGGAGAGAAGAGAATGGGAAGATTTCGATACACGATCCACAACGTCATCGGCCACCCGTTGATGGAACTATTTTATTTGTTGGGTATGAGAAGAGCAGCCGAGTGGATCCATGACTCCACACTTCCTAACGAATGACACGCGGTTAATATCAAAAAACGCTGAAGGGAGAGAGGGAAGCGCAATAGGGGAGAACAGAGAATGAGCATTGAACTAATTAAAACTCTAAGTCATACACTCAATGACGCTGAACTTACAGATGCTATCAGCATTTTGGTCGAAGCTCGAAGTGAAAGGCGGGCAAATCAGCTGATTGAAATGAAGAACACGCTGGTACCAGGAGATACGGTTGAGTTCTATCACTCAGGTCAAAAGAAACACATTCGCGGCACAATCGAGAAGACCAAGACAAAGAAAGCGATAGTCATAGAAGAGAGTGCTCCACACATGAATGCAGGCCGCATGTCCTGGGACGTTCCGATGGGCATGCTCAAAAAGGTGTCTGCTTAAAAGTCGAACAAGCCTCTAGCTCACCCACTCCACAAAAATCAAGCGCAATTAACAATAAGAATTCTATAGAGAACAAGAACTATAGAGAGAACAACACATAAGACTACATCTACTACTTCAGCTTCTCTATATAACACTATAGGGGGAAACAGTCAAGCCAACATATGATCTGCAAGAGAGACACATCTTAGCCCTCAGCCCTCTTCACCAGCGAAGAGCAGCAGCTCTCCGAAGCTCTCTCACTCTAAGCCCTTCAATTTGCTGCTATCGTTTGTAGGCAGTGGCCAGGTAGCCACTTATGGTCGACGAAGAGAGGTAGGGCTGGGAGAGAGGCGTTTTATGAGGTCGTTCGCTAGCTGTAAAACTGAGTTAAAAGTAGAATAGCTGACTTATACCACCCTCTTACACTAGTTTACACCATTTTACACACTTTGTAACCCTTTTTACACAAAAATGGTGGCTGTCCACGAAGGGATACAGGTTCGGAGGCAAATGTACAATAAAAAAATAGTTCAACGATTTCAACCGCTTAGCAGAGGGATGCACGCTCGAGCAAAAATGTACAGGATTTTTTTCTGATGCACGTAAAAAAGTTGGCGTACAGGAAAAAGTGACGACGAGGGCAAAAAAAGTTGACTCGAGGGCGCGCAAAACTAAATCTCGGCGTCGACAGCAGCAAAGTCGACCGCATCGTCCGCCCAAAAAAGTTCACCCTCTTCATGTACACTCTTCGCTGACAGGGTACACTATAAACACGTGGAGGAATTGATCATGAAGATTTGGCCACCCAGACTACATCGCGAAGCAGGACTTTACCCGCTTGATGTTGTTGCGTTAATCGTTACAGTGAGCGTCGTTGTCGCTCTGGTCTGGTGGGTTGTGTGATCGAGACAGCGCACCACGTTGCTCAAACCCGAGGATCCTCTTCGATCCGGGGGAGAGTTGTGACCCACGAGGTTACCCCATAGTAGGAGAAGGGTGCCACTTGAACCGGTTTCAAACAGAAAGCACTCAGGTGAACGAGCGAAGGAGAGGTAAGCTTTAGTAACTTCGTTCCGAAGTCACACGCGTGATGGAGGTAACTGTGTCAGGACAGAGATTTTAGGAGTCGTACGTGCAAGTCGACGTGTGGTATGGTATGATATTCATGACTTACGGAGGTTACGCATGCCCACCATTGGACGTGATAAAATGCAAGAAGCTCGACTCCAAGCGAGAGCGAAACGTCAAGCCGATATAGACGACAAGCTAGCGCAAATTGACCGTGTGAAGGAAGCGGGGGGAGACACCGCGGAGCTGGAGCGCGAACTAGCAGAACTGAGAGACGACTGGGAAGAGAGACGCAACGCCCGAAGAGAAGCGAAGAAGAGGGCGAGAGAGCTAAAGGATGAGATATCCGCGGCGATTGGCAAGAGGCCGCAATTGCGTTGGAATGAGTCGGAAGAGGGGAGAGCTGCTAGAGCGGGTGTCAAAGAGCAGCGAGGGGCAGAGATGCAGTTCGCGCTTCAGCCGGGACAGATGGTCAGATTGGTGAATGATGCACGCGTGGCACACGAAGGCCAGTGGGTGTACACCAAAACCCTACCCAAAGGAAGTATCGGCATCCTAATCGACCCACCCACATCGAATATGTCAGCTGTGATGTTTGGCGCAGACGTTTGGAAAGTGCCTACGAAGAAACTGCGGGCGGCAGATGAATAAAAGTGTAATAGATTCAAGGGGTTAGAAGCATGGAAGGATGTCCAGATTGCGTAACAGACTTGGAATTTTGGGGTGGATTGGCCACAATTGTGGTAGCCTTATGGTGCACAGTGGTTGCTCTCAGACTATGGGATGGTGTGCGGAGAGATATGAGAGTGAAAGAGTGGCAGAAGACAGTGGCTCGGCGGCAGAGATTGAGGGAAAAAGAACAAAAAAAGTTACGCAAACGTGTGCAAGAATGTGACAGATAGGGTATTATATCTAAGTGGTTGGGGATGGTCCCCGCCGAAATAATCCTCGCCAAGGAGATCAGATATGGACATTAAGACTTTCAAACTTGTTGCTTCGAAACTTCCCGCTGAGATTGCTGTGCTTATGCGTGGCCCAACGGGTATCGGTAAGTCTCACTTGGCACGGGCTGCAGCCGCAGAGCTGGAGTTACCCTTCATTGACGTTCGACTCTCTACCATGAGTGAGGGTGACGTTGGTGGTTATCCTGACATCGAAGGCATGAAAGATACAGGCGTCATGACGTTCTGCATGCCCTCTTGGTTCGTTCGGGCTTGCAACGAGCCTGTGGTTCTTATGCTGGACGAGATGAACCGTGCTCTGCCAGGTGTACAGCAATCGGCATTCCAGCTGGTCTTGGACCGCGAGCTGGGTAACGATAAGAACGGTGTGCCTTACCGGCTCCACCCAGAGACACGCATCTTCGCGGCTGTGAATGCCGGCGCAGAATACGATGTCAATGACATGGACCCTGCTCTCCTTCGACGTTTCTGGACTGTCGACATGGAGCCTACCAACGCTGACTGGCTTGAGTGGGCAGAGGGACGTATCGACCCTGTCATCATCGACTTCATCCGGCAGAACCCCAACCACCTGCGTGTTGACCCTTCAGAGGTTGAGCCTGGTACGGTATGTCCTAACCCTGCGTCATGGCATCGCCTGGCTGATTCCCTTGCGCATATGCAATGGTCACCCATGGGGAACGGCATCGCTGGTGCTGACGTCCCTGCTGGTTTCTACGCAGTGTCACAAGGCTTCGTGGGTACAGAGGCAGCCATTGCCCTCGCAACCTTCGTCAAGGGCTACGAGCTGGTGGTTACTGCAGAGGACGTGCTCGAGCGGTGGGAAGACGTGGCAGACCGCGTCGAAGCAATGACAGCTTCGGACCAGATGTCGGTGATTGACCGACTGGCTGTCCACTGCAAGGAGAACAAGTGGACGAAGAAGCAAGCCGATCGAGTGGCTGCCTTCTCCGAGAAGCTTGGTGGCGAGATGCTCATCGCGCTGTGGAACGGCGTGTCCAAGTCGGGTAACCTGCCCAACATCCAGAAGCTCCACAAGGAGGTCGGTGGTCGCGTGGTCCAGGTGGTTCAAGAGAGCCGGTCATAATGGGCGCGGTTAATAAAAAGTGTAATAGGATCAAAGGGTTAGAATCATGAGAGTACGTGAGCGGGTCAGAATGAAATCGGACAGATGGGACGAGGGACCCGAAGGGAGAGTGATCGCAGTGGGTGGGAAGAGAAACCCAGGTCGAGTAACAGTGCATTGGGACGGCGGCAAGATCGTAGAGCTCGCATCAGAAGAGCTGCGCTTGGTCTGGTCACCCTATGTCAGAGTGGTCCAACCTGTTGTGGGAGAGTGACAGAATGGTCTGCAGGGGGCTATCCGAAGGGGGCCGCTCTAGAGCCCCTCAAAAAGGGCCTCCAGAGCCCCGCTCTACAGGGCCCTCTGCGCATACTCAGTGGGACCCTCTGGGGGAGGTGGCCTAAGTCTACTTTCATTTTTTCTTCGCGGGAAAATTTCAAAAAGTTTTAATTTTATCTGGTGGATGATGGAGAACAATATGTACGGTTTATACTTCGCAGACGGTATGGCATTTGATACGAGTGGTGAATTTAGGATTGAACGTCGACGCGACGGCCTGTATGTTGTAGGGAGGGGTATGCTCATTCCGGTTTATGACAGAGCTGACGGCGTTGAACTAATAGAGTCAATGCAACGAGAGGAAGTTGCCAGTGACAAAGCACAAGATTCAGACAGCTAAGTCAACCCACAAAGAGGGGGATTTAGTGGTAGTGGAAAACATGTATGAGGTGGGATTGGTTGTCGAGGGGCCATTCGTATCACCAAATTCAGGGGCGGAGTACGTCGGCGTTATGATGGTAGATGATGGAGACAACCTGGTGCTTAAAGTGCCGGTACATCGATGCCACCGAGTAAGTCGACCCGTTGGGTCGCCCCTACCTTCGGCATCTTTTGTCGGCCCTTTTACGCAGAGAAATGGGCCCAAGCTTGAAAAATTTTCTTCCGAGAATTTTCAGAATCTTTTAACCCTTACCATCGACGAGGAGGAACAATAGTAACCATGGACAGCAGTAGCAGCAATCGGGACACAAGAATCAATCGGGTTGACAGCGTGGAATCGAGCGCTATAAGGAGAAAAAAGAGGCCCAATTGGAACGAAATCGAGAACAAGGCAGATTGGGCCCGGGAGCTCGAACAGAAGAACCCGGAAGAATATAGTCAATGGTTACATGGGGTTAGACGCATGCAAGAGGGCTCAGATTTAGGCCAAGTAGAGCCATGGTCCCCCTACTCAGTCCGGGACATCTATTACGAGGGCTGGCATGATAGAGATTTCGGGACCCTGCTAAACCAGCTGGGCGAACAGAGAGAGCGAGAATAAGCGCGTGGACCGCCAACAACGCGAGGCTGTGCAAACCATGGTGCGCCGCATGAAGAGCTACCAGAAGGACAAAATCCGTCTGTATGAACGCGTTTTGGGAGAGATACGCGATATGGCGCAGGGCGGAGACGGCGGACCCTATCGCATGGGCTATACGTGGACCACAGTGAGAAAAGCTTATTTCGCCAAATGGACAGATGCCCAATTCGTGGGGGTATTGGACGGACTGGGTGAGACTCTGCAGACCTGAGCACATCTGAGATTAGCTATATAGAGAGGAGAACAGACAATGGATAGAGAGACTCAAAACACGGGGGCAAAACCCATAAGCCCTTCAGACATCTTACAAAACATGTCAGACGATCGGATCCGAGACGAGCTAACGGGGATGCTAGACCCCATGGGGATCAGCCTGGGGGACGGGTTTAACCCCGGTCAGAACGAGCATGTCCGCCGCATTATGCACGAATTGACCCCTTTCAGAACCGATGGGCATCCCCTAACCGGCGAGAGGATACGCATGAACCGCATTCTGCAATTACTCCTGGAGCTGCGTGCTCGGGCCATGCGAGACTAGCGATGTGGCCCCTGGAGCGCCTCGCCCGCCGTGGTTTACGCAATTGGGAGCTGAAATTGCTGTCCCTTTGCCTGGGTATTCTCGTGGTGGTGGGGCATCGGTTGGGCTGGTGGACCTGACGTGGTACAAACCGGCCGGGTCGCAGTATATTGATATATGGTTTTAAGCCTTAGAGACGGAGTTGAAGATGATCAATTTTAATACTGGTTCAAATGGCCCGGGCTTGCGCGGGGCTTTTGCGAAGGGTGTCTTGGATGATGCGCATGCCGGGATTGTTTTTCGAGGGGGCCTCGCTTCCCTCGCGGTCACCGAGCCACCGCCGCTAACTGCTTCCCCGGATGAGGTGCAAGCCTGGAGCGACGCAGTAGGGTTGATCAACTTCCTTATGTACGCCCTGGACCAAGAAGAGTGGATGCGCGAGTGGGTGGATTGGGAATTGGCAATGAGTGAGAGCATCGCAGAGGCTCTCGATCGGGACGCCATGGAGCGCCGGCGCGCGGGCCTTACTCTTATTAAGGGCGGTAAAGGGGAAACCCCCACGGAGAACGGTGGAGATGAGAGTTAATGACCTCGTCGAGGGGGATATGCTGCGGCCTATGGAGGGCATCTACTTGCGTCGGCTCGATTTGGGCCGAAAAGAGAGCATCCGGTGGCGCGGCTGGACCCCTAACCCCCCGGGCGAAGTCCTCGTCCATCATCGATGGATGGGCTGGCTTGAACATGCGGGGTGGGCAGACAACCGAGATGAACCTCTTATCTATCTCGGGCATCGGTGGTGCTATCGGCAGCTGCCTGGCCAGAAGCGAAAGCGCCGAATCGTGAGAGAAGTCCTCCATCGGGGCAAACCGATTTGGGTGGACTCTGCTGTTTGGCAATGGTTAGAAAAGATTGAGCTTGTGGACGACGGGGATGACGGCTGTTCTCCCAATTCCCTATCGACACAATAAAGAGCTTCGTGAGGTCGCGGAGGAACTTCCGTGCCGAACGAGCTCCTTTGTAGACCATGGGAACATGTGCTTATAATGTAGAACCACCACAGAGTGGTGAGATTTGATCTCTGTGGGACTTTTAGGAGTTTTTGGATGAGTAACCTTGTTTTTGAATTAGAACGTCTAGAAGGGGTAACCGTTGAGGGTGCCATGAGCGCTTTTCGGGAATGGGTGGAAGACCACCCGGCTCGCAAAAAGGGAGCTTGGGGCGAACCTCTTCGGTCTGTGACCTTACAAGATCTCGCCTTGCACAACTTGGGGATCCCAAGTAACGGCCTCTACGTGTTCTACCGAACCATGGGCATCTCCCCGACCCCGCTTTATGTGGGCAAAAGCACGAGCCGCTCCTTCTTGGAGCGGATCCCTTCCCATCTTGAGAGCCGCGCCGAATGCTGGTTTAATACCCTGATCAACCGGGCCAAGATGTGGAACAACAGAATTGAGAACCTCGAGGACGCATCTGAGTACTGCCTCTCCAACCTGTCCGTCGCCCTGATCCCTATTGACTGCGGAGACCGCGACCCCGAGCTCGTGAAACGAGTGAGTCGCCTCGAACGCTATCTCCGAGACCCCGCGGGGCTCAATCCCGCCTGGAATCTTTGTACAAACTTGATTGGGGGCAAGCAGCTAAATCCGAAGGACCTTCTGGTCGACGACCTGCTGTACCCTAGCTCGCGCGAACCGGCGAGGCCGGCTGTATGAGTGATGATGTATACAAAGAGAAGGGGGCCGGCCGTAGTCCTGGTTCTGTTGGAGACCTCTATGAGAACGACGCCTGGGTCCGCGCCTTTATCGACGAGTGCTTCTTGATGTGGGGTTTGCCCTGTTCTTCCCTTCAATGCCACTCCAAAGCGGAAAAGACCATGTTTGCCTGGGGGATGCTCCATCTTGTCTCCACACTTCAGACTGATCCGGAAGATTTATGGCTCACTATGCGAGGTAAAATGGAGCCTGACAAAGCTGCTTGGGAATATTCTCGCCGGTTTTGGGAGCGTACCGGAACCAATCTAATGCCTGGCATGCCCGAACCTGTGGAGAAACCAACCACTCGTATGCAATTGGGTCTCGCCAAGCTGGTCGCCTCTGGATCAGATGGGGTATCCGGGGCTTCTTCTTAAATTATTTTCACTTGTCACATAATTGTTACACATAATGACTAAACATCTCTCTGCTACGGGTATAATTACCAGACTTACAAATGGAGGTAACTAATATGAAATCTATCGCAATCGCATCAATCATGATTTTTGCAGCCATCGCAGGACTTTCCGGTGGTAAAAATGAGACCCAAAAGACCAATATTATTGGCATGCCCACAACCCAAGCCGAAGCGACCACCACGTGGGAGCCTCAATACGAAACCATGCCTGTTCAGGTATACGAATTCGAGCCTCTGTATATCAAAGCAGACGCCGGATCCCTATCAGATACTTCAGAACCCACCCCTTGTACTAACTGCTTCTAGTCCTAAACTCTAGAGCTAGCAAAAAAAATACAAATTACTTTCACTTTTTTCACTTTTTTTGTGTAAGTGTGTGCAAGATTCCGCCCCATGGGGTACTATATAAATGTGGTTGGGGATGGATCCCAGCCGCTTTCCAGGAGGAATCAAATGGCAGCTTTCACTAAAGAAAATCTTCACCGAGACGGAGAATATGTTTACTACGCACCGAACGGTAACAAGTGGGATCGCAAGAACCACGTCCACATCGCTCGGATGCGAATGGGAGCTGCAGGTACTTTCATGACCCATCTTCGGAAGAACTGGACCACGGAGGACTTTTTCGCTCAACGTGATATGGGTAAGTCGCCAATGGATATCGTGAAGATGACTGGCTACCTTATGCCACACATCAAGAAGTGGTTGAAGGCAGATGGTTACCCACAAACGATGGCGGGTTACGAGGCTTGGAAGATCGAGCAGTTTCAGGACTAGGAGGTCTTCATGAGATACAATTGGGATCCAAATGATCAGCAGCACTGGGAGATGTCTCAGGAGGCACAGTGGATAGAGTCCATGAAAGGTAACTATAAGCTTCTCTGTGCTGGGGATCTGGTGAGGCTAAACAAACACAGTTATCCTCAGTACGCAGAGCAAACAGGAATTATTTTGCAATCTGCCGGCGAAGGACATTGGGAGATTTTCATCGATGGGCGTTCTCATCCCTATAGAGTTTCTGATGCCGATATCGCTGAGGTTGTTTAACCGATTTTGATTTATGTGGGGGACACAGACCAGAGAGATGGTGGGTAAGTCTTACGAGCAGTAAGCCGTCTCGTGGTTGCGTAAGCGTGGTCGAAGTACTGACCTTACAGGCTGTGTCTAGGTAGAGAAGCTGGGAACTCTACCACCTTTTATTTAACTTTCTTTCTAGGAGATATCATGAATAAGAAAATTTTTAGCTTGGAAGAATCTCGTCGCAATGAAAAGCTTGAGTTTGCCAAAGAGTTGATGGGTGGTATCTTTATTGCAGTTTGGCTTTATGTCATGACTGTTCTTGTCTTTTCTTTATAAATTGCGCGCGTTTGTGTGCAAGTCCTTTCTGCTTGTGGTATAGTATGTCTGTAGTTAAGGATTATTCGTTATGGAGAAAAACATGTTCAAAGTTAAGATTGAGAGACCTAACCTAAACCGCTACACCATGGCTTTTTACAACTGTGACGTTGAATGCGGTTGTTGTGGTCGTCCCATTCGAAATCGTGAAACGACATATGTTGTCGTTAACGGTGGACTTGATGAAAACGGATTGCATACGTTCCTTCCGATTCCTGAAGCTGAGCTTCCTAACGATCCTGTCGAATGGGGTTCGTTTGTTGGTTCGCACTGTGCGAAGCTTTTGCCGAAAGGTTACAAAGTTACTTACAGAAAATTGCTCAAAAAGCATAGCCACACCTGGTGTTAAAGGAGCGTCAAGTTTCATTGAAACGCGAATTGAAAATCGGTGATCTCGTCGTTTGCTGGTGTGACTCACCGACCTGGTACCAGGGACGACCAGGTATAGTTGTCGATATCGAAAGGTTTGGTCCGGCATGGGTTAACTTTGGTAATGAGACGCTTGGTTTGGCCAAGTGCAGTTTAAAGGTGTTTAGTGAATCAAAAGTTTAAAGTAGGCGATCTTGTTCAGCACGAAAATGTGCTCAAGAAGATCAGTACCGGTATCATCATACGCAAGGCTGATTTTGGTGATCAAAACTGGATTATGATGACAGGTGAAAATAAAACAACCCTAGTACACGAAATGAATATGAGGAGAGTGACTAAATGAAAATTACACGTGAATCAATCATAACAGGTAAAGTCCGCACAATGGATATCGATGTCACTCCAATACAAATTGCTGCCTGGCGTGCAGGAGGATTAATTCAAGATGTCATGCCAGACATTTCTGTAGAAGAACGTGAGTTTATTATTAACGGCGTAACACAAGAAGAGTGGGACACTTACTTTTCCGAGGAGGAAGAATGAGTGCACCACGCTTTGGAATAACGTTCTGGATACGAGGTCTGGAACGTAAAGAAAAATGGAAACTTTATCGGTTTATGAGCGCAACACCCGGTTCAGAGCACTTTAGTCTCAAAGACAATCTTCAGAAATGGATTAATGATGGGACTATTGATGAAATCGAGCAATATTTTGATAAAGATGAAATGAGAAAAGATTTTGTTAAACGTTTTGAGGAGGAAGAATAATGAGTATTGAAATTAACGACGATAATTTCGATCTAGAGGTCGAGCGATTGGTGATTCATTACCGGAACACTAAATCGTTCAATCCTAGGATGTACAACGAGGCTATGTGGCAATATGCTGATATGGCAAACGGCGGTAATGGCGGCTTGATTGATTCGAGTGGCACCAAGTCTATTCGTAGTGAATATTATGCTGCACACCCAGACCGATTCTTCTTTGAGGTTCTTTCTTGTTTGGGTGAATTCGAGAGATACATTAAGTCTCAAGGCACAACAATCGGCATCCCCTAATGAAAAAGAAACCAAAATCTAAAAAGATTGCACAAAGAAATTGGACAGCTGTTAGTGCTTGGTTTCAATCCGGTGGTGGTAAACATCATAATCGTACAAAAGCTGTCTCTAAGGGACAATCTCGCAAGGTTAAGCATAAAGGATTAAAAGACTATGGGTGAGGTAATTCAATTTCCATTGGTTGATACCTGGTATTACAATTCAGACCGACTACATCGATATGCAGGTTCAATGATGGATAAGCAAGAATGGGGTATATTCGAAGCAGTCATGACTATGATGGAATTGTATGACGAAGGGCTTATTGATGTGTCTTGGGATCCTGCTACTGGAGAACCTATTGCAATTTCTTTAACTTAGTTTAAAATTTACGGTGAATACAAAATCCAGCCGGACAAAAACGTTTATACTTAAAAATGTTCTTTCTAAATCACATCCCGAGCGAGATAATGCGATGAAAAATTCCGGCTATCTATTGGCAAATGTTGCCCAAAACGCAGGCTTATCAATCTTAAAAGTTTGCGGTGCACTTATTGGTGTAGTTTTTATTTCAATCATTATCACGTTTATGTTTGTGGCTTACGATTTTAATCCGTTCGGCCCAAAAGATGAAAACATACGTTATCGAGAACGCAATGAACCCAGGTGACCTTGTCAAGGTAATGGGTTCACCTACACAATATGCAGTTGGAATTCTCTTATCAAGAGACACAGACAAAGGGTATATTGGCGTTTGGAACGTCTACATTGAAGCAGGTGTAATACAGTGGCCGGAAACATCTCTGGAAAAAATCGTCAAATAGAAAAAGGCGACTTGGTCAAAATGATAAGAGCTCAGTATTCTGAAGCTTCGAAGTCACCTGTCTATAAATTTCTAAACCAGACAATGCTGGTAATTGATGCACATAAAGGTGCTGTTAAGATTTTATTTCCTGACGGGACAATTAAATCTGATCTGGCAGAACACTTTATTGTCGTGAGTAAACATGCAAATCGGTGATATTGTGAAGCTGAATAATTGGACCGATCTAGATGGTAAGTACGGGATCGTCGTGGGAGTACATTATATTGATACCTCTGACTTCGCTTACACTATTGACGATTTAGAAGTTCTTGTAGACGGGGATGTGTACACATTCCTCGAGGATGATATCATTAAAATAAACAAAGACTAGGAGACTTAAGCTCTACCGGCATTTAGTAAATGAAAAAAGAACATTTAGACTATTGTCCGGGCAAGAAAGAATCTAAAAATGTGTGCAAGCACCTAACTGATCGTGTTACTATTAGTTCATACTTTACTTTAGCCCACTAGGAGATATGAAAAATCGTTTTATAATAATTGCTTCTCTATTTTTATCAACTTCTTCTTTAGCAGATGAAACTCAAAAAAGCACCCCTGAGTCTTCTGTGGTTTCGATATGGAACAAGCACTGCAAAAAGTGTCATGGATCCGATGGTTATCCAACAAAAATTGGAAAAAGGCTGGGTATTGATTCAAACATATTTGATTATCCCAAAAATCAAAAGTCTGATCTGACACAGCTTTTTACTGTGATTAACGAAGGTTCAGGAAAGATGCCTGGATTTTCAAAAAAGTTAAGCACTGACGATATCAAAACTGTTGTTGAATTCATTGAGTATTCTCGTCTTATTTTCAAAATTAAAGACAGAGAAAAACAAATAGATGCTGTTCTAGAAAAAATTGGTGAAGATTACAACAATCTTCCTGAATGCAATTCAGTCACTAACTAAAGGAGAATTATCATTATGTTTATCGTACGATCTTTATTTCTGTTTCTACTTTTGTCTTCTTCTTCTTCATACGCTGAGGAGAAATTAAACTATGTCATCAATATTGTTGGCGTTGAATTTGGTAACGCCACAATGTATACATCCAAAGGAAAGCTTTATGGCGAGATGTCTACAAATGAAAAATGGGGTGGAGTTTACAAGGTCGACAATAAGATGGCGTCCAAAACTAGAAAAAACGGAATTCCATACAAGTCAGAAATAGAATACAACACCACAAAAGTTAACAGCAATTATCAGTTCAACTTTTCTAGAAACAAGGTAAAAATTGTCCGAACTTCAAAAGAAAAAAAGAGATCCTTTACTAAGAAAAGAAACACCCGAGTCTACGACTTTTTGTCAATGATGCAATTGGTCAGAAAAAAAGTAAAGGACATGAAACCTCTTTCATATTCTGTAATTACTGGACGAAAAATATACGATATTAATTTTGTTCCTATCGGAAAAGAAAGTCTGACTACACTTCTTGGCGTAAAAGAAACATTCACTTACGATGTAATCGTTACTAGGCCTGGTGGGTTTAAGCAAAAAATGAAAGTCTGGTTTGAAGACAATGTGCTTTCAACACCAATCCGCCTAGACGGAAGAACAAAGCTAGGGTCTTTTGAGATAATGCTTACGCATAAATCTTTAAAATAGTTTCTTATGGTGTGTGCAAAAGCTGTTCATTCTATGGTATGATTTTTATATACAAAACATCTTAAATCACCCCAAGAAAGGAGGTCAAAGATGACCAAAAAAATCAAAATTGGAGATAGAGTCTATTACCGAGCTCCTCGATTAGCAGATCGAAAAAAAGGCTCTAAGCCAGACTTAACAGTAATTGAAATTTATGACGGCGGCACAATGGCTAACGTCAAGCACGACGATGGTTACATCTTTACCGGCTACATCGTAGACCGAATGACTAAGTACGAAGGATGACAACTCATCAATTGATAGATGAAATCGCAAAAGGTGTAATCCTCTCCGGAGGATACGCCTTTCTTCTTTCAATGATGTCAAATTATCTAGAGACGGGTAGTCCCTACCCCCATCTTGAAGAGGATGATGATGTTTAGAAACCTCCCCTCAAATCCATCGCAATATCAAGGCGATATTAAAGCAGGCGACTTGATTAAGCTTAAAGATGGAATGATGTTAAATGACCCACACGGGCCTGTTTTAGTTTTATGTGCACACAAAGATGAAAATGTTGGAGAAGACTTTTGTTGGGATGTGTCTTACCTTAGTTATCAATATATCACAACAGTCGATCGTTGGGATATCGAAGAGGTAATAAGTGAAAGTCAGTGATCTTGTTGACGTTGTTGAAAAGCTAGGCTGTACCGGTGAGCACACTCGAAGACACGGCCTAGGAATAATTGTCAGCATCGAAGAATACGAACCCCTCAGATGGGGTAAAGATTTGATTGGTATAGGAAGACAGGTAACTGTCATGACATACAAAGGAGTTAAGAAATTTCATGAAAGTGATGTTCATTTGGTGTCTAAGGATTTAGAATGAAAGCAGGAGATGTTGTCATGTTTACTGACAAAGGTGAATACTCAAAATGGTTTTATGGTCAAATCGGTACCGTAATATCATGCACGCTAAATACATGGACTGGCAGATCATATGCAAAAGTTAGATGGTTGCAATGCATCAAATATTTTGATTGGGATGTAAATGTCTCATCATTTGATACAAAACATTTTGAGGTTATTTCATGAAAGTCGGCGATGTCGTTAAAGTTGAGCTAGGTAATGATAAATCATATAAGGGCATCATTATGAGTGTTCTTCCAACTTGGAAAGAAACAGATTGGATAGAACACAAATGGGACTTTGAAATAATGTCAGAGCACGGTGATATGATTTTTGTCGATAAGGATGAAGTCACACTTGTTTATGAACTAAGCAGTAACAATGAGCAAAGAGGATAACATTAAAAAAGGAGACTTAGTTGTTTTCTTTTCAACATATCCAAGATTTCAGAAAGATTATGTTTCACGTAATCCTGGATTAGTCATAAACTACAGAAGACTATCAACTTTGCATGACTCTGTAACGATCCTGTGGTCTGACGGTTCGATCACTGACGAGCATGCAGCTTTTATACAACATGCAAAAAAGGAGAAGTGAATTGCGTGAAGGTGACATGGTTAGATTTGCGAAGTGGGAAGAACTTTCTACAGAACAAATAAGAAATTCTAGAAACTGGAGCAAGACACCTAAAAATCATATTGGTGTACTGATTGAATACGATAAGCTTATGGGAACAGCTCATGTTTTGTACGAAGGAGAAGTACATAAGCTTAGATCTGTTTTTGTTGAAAAAGCAGGAAAGAAAGATTGGGCATCTAAGGAAGAATTAGAAAATGTGGCAAATCATCGGTGACTTATTTTTATGTTTTCTGATTGTAGGGGCACTTTTTTTGATTACGTACGTTAACGCAAATTATTTGCCCAATTCAGGAGATGATAATGACAAAACAGTTCCATGAAGGTGACTTAATAAAAGTCAGGCCTGATTTTCCCTGTCGCAATAAAATTGATCCGGGTGGTAGAATACACAGTGTTTGCACATGTGTCTATTGTGTATATCAAATTGCAAAAAACAAAGAGCTTATTGGGATTGTTACTTCTTCTTGGACTGATATCGATGATGAAGAATCAACAATTGTAGATTTTACAGAAGACTCTTTGCAGTGGGTTTTTCGAGGAGCAGATCATATGTCGATTGAGCTAGTAAGTCGTCTAGGAGATGACTACGAATCGAGTAACAGCAATGAATGAGAAAATTAAATTTTTGATCATGGAGTCTTTGCCAACAAATGGTACACATGTCGATATCGAAACTTTAAGAAATAATGTATCGCTAGACGCCCAAGATTTAAGCGTGTGCTATTCCCGCAAACTGTTTGATAATATACTTGATCAACTAGTTAAAGACCAATACGTTGTAAATCTCGGAGGAAGAATTATAGCTACGTACATGGGTTTAGTCAAATCAAATATTATGTGAAACTGTGTGCAAGTCATGACTAACTGTGTTACTATATAAATGTGGCCAAAATCATAGGAGATAAAAATGGCAAGACGCAGTAAATTCGCGATTGACTTCAATCAGAATATCAACAAAGTAGCAGAATTAGTTTTGGCCGATCTCGTCCGGAAGTATCCTCGTGGAGCAAACGGAAAGCTTAGTAGCAAAGATTATGCCTACTATCACAAAAATCCTTTAAAGTGTTTTAAAGAATCTGCATCAAGAGAAAATGTAGGAATCTGGTGTGGCTATACTACACAGCAAATAGTTTCTCTATTCTTAGGAGAAGACGCTCCTTTTAGTCGTTACCGGGGTCTTCGAGATGCTATTGAAAAATCCTGGTATCGTGAGCGCCATCCTCACAAGTCTGATGAAGAAGTTGCTAGCAGCTATTATTATGCACCCGAAGCTACTGTAACGCGCCGAATGAATAGAATCAACGAGCGCGTTGACGCAGTCAAAAGACATATACGTGAAGCAGGCATGCCAGGTGTATACAGATTCAACACAGGATATCAAACAGCTTTTAGAAATGTCAACTTTTATGTTTGGGCAAAAAACAAGTCTGATGCATGTGGACAATTTAACACATTGACGCGTCCTCTTATTGCAGCTGCTGACCCTGGTTTTAGCATTGACGATCATGTCGAATGCAAGCAAAGTTTTGAGCACATCAACGAACCTGAAAACGCTATGTCATCTTATAATCAATTGACTATTGAAGGCATGAATGATTTGGAAAATGATCTTCAAAGAAGAATTCAGAACTTAGAAAAAGAATTAGAAGGACTAAGGGGCATTAAGGGTATGATTACGGAAATGGCAATTAACTCAATTACACAAGGGTAATATTTATCATTATGATTGAGTCTATGCTAATATTATGCAGTCTTCTTTTAGATTGGGCTATTCGAGCTGAAACTGTATTTGATACTATAGTATTGACCGGAGTTGCAATTGCTTTGGTTGCATCTTTTGCTTTCAATACTACTTCTCTAGGTGTGGAATGTCTTTACAACAGTACAGCAAAAAGTTTGTTTTCAAAATAGGCGATTTAGTAAAATACGTTAGAATTGAATCGCTTAATGATATACCCAAACATTGGTCCCGAATATCAGGAACTGGAATCGTTACCGGCAAAAGAAAAGGTAAAAATATGTCTAGCATCATTTATACAGTTCTGACCGTTGGCGGACTATTTGAATGCTTAGAGGTCTATCCGGTAACAACCTGCATAGACAAGTTAGATGCATATGAAGTCGAATAACAAACAACAAACTGATATTTGCGAAGGTGACTTGGTTACACTAGACCTAAGATGGGTAAGTAATAATACGCGCAGATATCTAAACTCTAAAAATCAGCCACTAGTAGGAATCGTAACATCGGTTATACCCTGTGCAGGAATGTATGAAAGTATTCAGAAGTTTGAAGTTCTTTGGGAAAATAACAAGAAAGCTGACCATTGGGCATCGAATCTGATTAAACTCGAACATTATGTATCCAGGTGATCTAGTAACATTTAGATACACAAAAAGCAATTGGGTAGGTTTGGTACTTTCGTTGGACACTGAAAACTATGATGCTATTGTAATGTGGACAACAGAAAATGGATTTAAAATTTGGACTCATGACATCGAAGATCTTTGCTTAGTCGAATTCTAATCATACACGTGCAATTATCCTTTCAATGTGCTATAATAAAAATGTGGCCAGGTTAGGAGAAATTATGGAACAAAAAGAAACAATATGGGCTTATACTTTCCTCTTTTTTGGAGGAACTCTTGGTTTTCACAAATTTTATTTGGGTAACGTCTATATGGGCATCATGTATGCATTCACATTTGGACTTTTTGGTTTTGGTCTAGTTTACGACATCTTTACTTTACCTGCTCAAGTATATGCAGCTAATAAAAACATAATGCACACAACCGAGTTTTACTGTCCAAACTGCGAAAAAAAATAAAAAAAATTACCTCTAGGGGGTTTTCGCTTAAAAAACGGTGATTAAGTTAACACTGCAAACGATGAGATCAAAGTGGTCTCTGGCTCATTAACTAAAAACAAGGAGAAAACATATATGAGCAATCTATTTCCTGCAACGATTCGAAACGGATTTGATCGAGAATTCGACACACTCATTAACTCATTCTTTGGGCACCCTGCATTTAATAGTCGTAACACACGTTTTACAAATGTTGCCACTACACCCAGAGCAAACGTAATTAAACAAGCTGAAGGCTTTACAATTGAACTTGCAGCTCCTGGTTTTAGTCGTGATGAGTTTGAAATTGGTGTCGACAACGGTGTCCTTTCTATTCATGTTGGAACTTCAGACTCAGCTGAGTACATTGAACAACTCACTTCTCAAGAGTTTGCATACTCATCTTTTACCCGGTCCTGGACTCTCCCTAAGGATGCCGCTCCGGAAGCTATTTCCGCTCGGTATGAAGCTGGAATTTTATACGTAACCGTTCCTACAAACAGCAATACAAACAATAAGATTGTAATTGATGTAGAATAATTAGATAAAAAGCGGTTCACGTCTGGAAAGAGGCTTTCATCAGAGAGCCTCTTTTTTTTATTCAGCATAGTTATTCACTCATTAAATCAACATTAGGAGGATGTAATGAAACTCAAAAACAAAGAACCATTTTTTATTGAAGAAAGCAAAGTACCTGTTTGGTTGTCACACTTTGCGCCTATTGAGATTTGGGCCATCAGTTTTGGTCTATGGGTTTGGTGTCGAGGAATTATGTCAGACGTTACCAAGAGACATGAAACCATACACTTTCAACAGCAACTAGAATTGCTTTTTGTGGGTCAGTGGATTTTGTACGGTGTATTTTGGTTAGTCGGTTTAATTCGATATCGCGACGCAAAAA
>Ga0181592_10001623_pt1 | contig 18292 bp, 12 predicted proteins | sample 071ome_20_FD_133755 | JGI IMG/M metagenome (GOLD analysis project Ga0181592, IMG submission 133755) | Coastal salt marsh microbial communities from the Groves Creek Marsh, Skidaway Island, Georgia - 071412BT metaG (megahit assembly) | ecosystem: Environmental > Aquatic > Marine > Intertidal...
ACTTCAACAGATGCAGATTATTACTTGCCATTCTTTTCGGGTAGCGACACAGGTAATAAATCTTTAAATGTAGATACAAGCGGTCCACGTTACAACCCTAGCACCAACACGCTATCAATTCAAAAAATTGTCGCATATAACGCAGGCAGCTCAGCCGTTGCTACACGTGCAGAAACCGTTGATGCCGAACTCAGTGACTCAAACGCAAATAGAAAACTTGTTTTCATCAATTCATCTGAACACGCTAATGGTGGCGGTAAGCTTAGATTTGATAACCTTACATATAACCCCAGTACAAATCAGCTAAGGTCTCCAGAATATGCAACTAGCACAGGTCTATGGACTTGGAAGCAAGACGGCACAGGTTCTTCTAGTACATTAAAATTCTATTATAATGGTACTGCAGTATTTAAAATTGATACTTCTGGTAATATGACTGCTAAAGGTAACGTCACTGCATATGGCACAATTTAATATATAGTATGGAAAAGATTAAGAGGTAATCATACATGGCACTTCAAAGTTCAGGCGCAATTTCATTAAGTGATATCGCTGGAGAATTTGGCGGATCAACACCGCATAGTCTTTCTGAGTATTATGGTGCTGCACCAGGTATTCCTTCAAGTGGTACAATTTCATTTAGCCAATTTTATGGTGCAACTGCGGAATTTGAATATAACATTACAAGTAACACGCAAGGGCCCGTTATTCTTAATACTTCAACCATTAGTGGTTGGGATGGCACTTCAGCATTAGTAGTAAACGTTGCATCTGGCGTTTATGTTTATGGGACATCAGGTGGAATTACTGCAATGACTGCTCAATCTAATTCATATCCAGGTGGGTTAACGGTTAATAACTCCGGTTATATTTTAGGCGGTGGCGGATACGGCAGTGGTGGTGGTGGAGTTGGAATGTTTTTCTTTGGTGGAACAGGAAGCTTTACTCTTAATAACACCGGCACGATTTGCGGTGGTGGCGGTGGCGGTGGAAGTTATGGACCAAGTCCAGGCGGCGGTGCTGGTGGTGGTAATGCTGTAGGCGGCGCACAAGGTGGTGGTCCTGGTCAAACTGGAGGAAATGGTTCCGGTGGTGGTGGCGGCGGTGCTGGTGGAGGTGGTGGATCTTTCTCCGATTCCGGTAATTGTTGTTTAGCTTGGTATACCGGCGGCGCAGGTGGTAGAATTGTTCCAGGAACTGGTGGATATGGTTCAAATGCTGTTGGTCAATGGGGTTCATCCGGTGGACCAGGTGGATCAGCTGGTAACAATGGTGGAAGATATGCCGGTGGCGGCTGGGGTGCTGGTGGACAACAAGGCACAATTTCTGGCGGTGCTGCGGTAAATGGAACATATACTCAAGGTACGTGGACAGGTACCGTTTATGGATCTACTTAAAGGATAAAAAATGTTTTACGATTATAAAGATAGTGCATTTGAAACATTAGATAGCGCCGTTGCATCAGCTCTTTCAAAAGAAGCTGGAGATGCTACTAAATATAACCAATATGTAAACGTAAAAATGGGCACATGGATTGGTGATACTGGAAAAGTCTCAGTCCCTGCAAATTTCTTAACAAATGAAGAAATAGATGCGGCTGATTCTGCAGCTGAAGCTCTATGGCTTGTCCATAATAAATTTACTGGCACTAACGTAAGATATCAGCAAGTAGCAGAAATGACAGACGCGATTTCAACTGCGTTTAATAATTATAAATCTGCGGTTGGAACTAAAACTATCAGAGATGGATTTTATAACGAATTTCCATTTGAAGCAGATCATCATGATTCTGCAATGACTGAAGCAAAAGCTGCAATTATTCAAATGGGACAGGTTCGTAAAAGCCAAACAGATTCAATATGGGCTGACATCCAACAACAAGTAATTGATGGGACTCTTACAACCGAAGATAGTGATTATGTTAGATATAACACATTTAGAAATGCTATGGGGAACATTGGACTCCATGAAGATTTCCCAAATATTACAATAGCAGATATACCTGATCCTTACAAATACATCAAAGGATTACACAGATTTATCCACAATATTTACCATGAAGATTTATTAATAAACATTAATGGAAGAGTATTTGATTCTGATGATATTGCTTCAAATATTCCTTCATCGATTACTTTAGATGGCCAAAGCCGAACAGAACTTTACAATGGGTATTTTAAAGCAGATTCATCTGGCGATTATACTTTTGCGTTAAGATCTGATGATGGTGGATACTTATGGGTCCATGAAGATGCGGTGCGATACCACGAAGGCAATTGTACATCTAAACACCCATATGAAACTGGTATTACAGATGAGTCAAATGCAGAAGACGGTACTGTAAAACTAAAGGCTGGTAATTATCACAGATTTAAATGTGTCATTGGTATGAATTATGATAATGATAATGGCACTGATGTTACATTGACTATTACTACTCCATCTGGTAAAGTTATTACAGACGCTTCAGATTACTTTTACACAAATACGGATCCAAGTACTATTTTGTAATGGCATATAAATATTTCCATATTGGAAAGGTGAAAATATGTCAAAGGCAAAAGAAAGACTTGAGATTTGTAAAAAGTGCGAGTATTACAAGCACAAGCTAAAGATATGCCAGGTGTGTAAATGTATAATGCCAATTAAAACGCGTATCCCTTTAATGAAATGTCCGGTGAATAAGTGGTGATATAATGCAATATTATGAATTTGATGGGCTGCCAGCAGTTGTACTTGATAACTTCTTTAATGATGCTGCCATCACAGAAATGTGGAATGAACTAGATTCCTTTATAGGGAATAATTTATTCCAATCACCTGAGTTTACGGGTTCAGCAAAAACAAATGATGGCCAATTATTAAAAAAGAATCAGGCTTTACAACTTGATCAATATTATGGTCCAAACCGTAACAATTCCCCAATATTAAAAAGAACTCAAAAGTTATTTAATCCTGACTTTATGGATGAAGTTTTGGAATCGCATATTTTTTGGAGATATTTAAAACACTCAAATTCTGATGGGACTCTTGTAAGTTATTATGAAAACTCAGATTATTATAAACCCCATTTTGATTATGCAACTATCACTGCATTAATGTGGTTTTTTAAAGAACCAAAACATTTTAAAGGTGGTGATTTAATCCTTGAAGGGAAAGAAACTATTGAGTGTAAACCAAATAGAGTTTTATTATTCCCTTCAATCTTAAGTCATGAAGTAACTCCAATTAGTATGCCAGAGGAACACACTAATAGTAACCTAGGAAGATTCACGATTAGCAAGTTTATTTCAATTGGAGCACAGCAATGACTAAAATAGCAATGGTAGGTAGAGGAACTGTAGGGTGTTTATCAACTTTACATTATTTGTATTATACTGATGCAGAAATTGATTTAATTTATGATCCCAATATTGCGCCTACTCCAGTTGGAGAAGGAACTGACGCGTCTATTCCAACTCACTTAGCTCAAACATGCGATTTTTCAACCTCTACTTTACTTGATATTGGCGGCACTTTAAAATCAGGCATATGGAAAGAAAATTTCCCTGGTAAAGATTTCTTACATGGTTTTGGTGGGAATCTTCATGGGTTTCATTTTGATGCAACAATATTGCAAAAAATGTTGTATGAAAAATTTCAAAAAGAACCACGGATTAATTTAATTGAATCTAATATAAAAAATACAGATGATGTCGACGCGGATTTTGTCATGATGTCAGTAGGTTTTCCAAAAGAATTAGATGATTCGTATAATATGCATGATGTTATTCCTGTTAATAGCGCTTATATAACACAGTGCTATTGGGAATATCCACGTTTCCAACATACATTAACAATCGCTAGACCATACGGATGGGTTTTTGGTATCCCTTTACTAAAAAGGTGTTCAATAGGATACCTATTTAATAAAGACATTAACACGCTTGAAGAAGTACAAGAGGATGTTAAAAACATATTTGAACAATTTAAGTTAACACCAAGCGATAATACTAACCATATTAATTTTAAAAACTATAGTAAAAAAGCACCTATAGGCAATAGAGTTACATGGAATGGTAATCAAGCCTTCTTCTTAGAGCCTCTCGAAGCAACCTCGTTATCCACCTCACAAAGTATATCTAGAATGTCTTATAGTTCATGGTTTGAAGATCGACCAATAGAACAATCAAATTCAGACTTCAATCATTTTTTAGAAGGTATTTTAGGATTAATTAGTGTACACTATCTTGGTAAAAGTAAATTTGACACTGCTTTCTGGGATCATGCAAACAAAAACTCTGAAATATGGTGGGAAAATTTAAAATATGAAAAACCCCACATTTACAAAGAAATTTGTACTTACACAAAGGAACCATATAATAATGATAGAGGTTGGTCGACTTGGTTTGATTCATCTTGGAAAATAAATATTGAAAACTTAGGATTGAATGAAAGATTTAATTATGCCTAAAGAATTAATTGTATATTGTGCTGCTTCAATTTTAGAAAGTCATGACGTTGATCCAAGAGCTACTGATTGGGATATATTATACGAAACACCACAATCTCTTTTTGACGAAAATATCTCAAAAAAGCCTAATGGAAAAAACAAAAATAATGCTTTCTATTGTCCAATGGTAAAAAATCTATGCAAAAGGACGTTTGTAGTTAAAAATCCAATACGTTCTAAATTTAATTATGATTTAAAGCTAGGCCAAATCAACGCAGAAAATTTATCAATGGATGGTGTTTTAGAATTTGAACGAGCCTTTGCTGATCACTGGACTATGCAATACAACGTAAAATGGATTTTCTTTTGCGCAGAAGATATCGAAATGACAGTGACACCACCTTACTTTCATTTTTCAAAGGTTGCTAATGATGCAATGTTAGTTCCTGGCGTGATGAATATTAATAGTTGGTTCCGTAATCTTCACCCCGAATATATTTTAAATCCTGCTTGTACTAGCCTTGAATTAAAAGAAGGCGATCCACTAATGTATGTTAGCTTTAACACAAATCGTCCAATTAAATTAAAAAAATTTAGTATGACTCCAGAGCTACGTAAGATAGAAAACGCGTGCACTAGTTCAGTAAGGTGGGAACCATTTGTCCCTATCGAAAAAAGGTACAAAAGATTTAAACAATCATTAATGAGAGAGAAAACTCTTAAGTTGATTAAAGAAAGTTCTGTTATAAATAGTTCTAACTGAATTTATAAATAAAGAAAAAACGAGTTTTTGGATGGCACAATACGAAGACATTACTATTGACCGAGGCAGCGATGTTGCCATCGAAATGCATCTGGTAAAACCCGATGGATCTATAAAAGATATATCCGGACATACCATTACAGCAAAGCTCAAGAAAACTTATAATAGTAGTGACTCAGATACAACTGATTTCAGTACTGCAATATCATCTGCAACTCAAGGGATTGCTCTTTTAAGTTTGACAAATACTCAGACCGAAGCGCTTAAGCCTGGCAGATATGTTTATGATGTAGAAATGTCTTATGTAGACAGTGATTCTAATACAATTATAGAAAGAGTATTGGAAGGAAAAATTCATGTAACCCCTTCAGTTACGAGGTAATAAATGGCCGTAAGAGTAGGAGTAACTGGTGTCACAACAAAAAGTGTAGAGGTTGTAGGTAACCATACACATGTGAAAAAGGTGGTGATTGGAACTCCTGTAAGAAGGATTTCATCTGATGCAACTATTAGAATTAATAGTGCTATTGACGTTGCATTGGATACATTAACAACTGGATCTGTGTTAGTATATGATTTAGATAGAGAAAAGTGGGTCGCGACATTAGATTTAGAGGATCAAAATATTAACGGAGGCAGCTACTAATGGCCGCAATTATTAGAATCAAGAGATCGACTGGTACCAGCGCGCCCTCTACATTAAAAACAGGCGAACTCGCATACTCGCAGGGTACCGGTACATTTGGAAACGGTGGTGACCGACTTTATTTCGGTAAAGGTGATGACGGATCGGGTAACGCCACTTCCGTTGTTGTCATTGGCGGTGAATATTTCAGTAGTCTATTTACAACCAGCGTTGATGTTGGTGTTCTAGAAGCTGAAAAAGTTGTTACTGTAGACGCCAATAAGAAAGTTGATGAATGGAACGTTGATAACATCAAGATTGATGGTAACACGATTTCATCCACTAACTCAAACGGTAATGTTGTACTTGAAACAAATGGTACCGGCATTATTGATGTTAATGCTAATGTTGATGTAACAGGAAGCATTACTCATACAGGTGATACTACACAAACTGGTACAAATACTGTCACCGGCCAGTTAAATGTAGATAATATCCGTGTTGATGGGAATACAATTTCATCCACAGACACCAATGGTAACGTTGTTCTTGATCCGAACGGTACCGGTGTTATTGATGCTAGCACTTCCAAAATTACAAATGTAGTTGATCCTACTGCAGACCAAGAAGCCGCGACAAAGAAATATGTTGATGACCAATTTGCTGGTGATGCTGTTGTATTTACAATTGCTGGCGATGTTGGAACTGCTGATGCTATCCAAGGCCAAGAAACAGTTACCTTTGAAGGTGACTCAGACATCCTTACTACAATTACAGATAACACTGTAACCTTTACTCACCGGACATCTGATGTTACTCCTGGAACGTATGGTTCACAAACAGAAATCCCAGTATTTACTGTCAATGGAAATGGCCATTTAGATTCTGCTGGCACAGTTCCTCTTGCCACAATTCTAAATACAAGTGCTGACACTGGTACTGGTGATGTTGCACTATTGGATTCAAGTTTCAGTTTCTCTGGTGGAACAAACATCCATACAGTTGCTTCCAATAATAATATTATAATCCATTTGGATTCAGATGTACAGGATCTTTCCGGTCTGAATGTAAATGGTGAAGTCGATATTGTTGGTGACCTTGATGTTGATAACATTAATATCAATGGGAATAGCATTACATCAACTGATGCTAATGGTAACATTAACCTGACACCTCAAGGAACGGGTGAAGTTGTTGCTTCCTCATTAACAGTTAGTGACCTAACAAATAACCGTCTTGTTGTAGTTGGACCTTCAGGTGCTCTTGAAGATGATGCAAACTTAACATGGGATGGTACGACACTTACTGTTACCGGTGATATGACGTACAGTGGTACGCAAACAATCACTGGCCAATTAAACGTTGACAATATTAGGATTGATGGTAACACTATTAGTTCTCAGGATGGTTCGAATGTCATGTACATCGATCCAGCGCCTGTTGACTCAGATGGTGGTGACCTTATTATCCGTGGTAACCTTATTGTTCAAGGTGTCCAAACAGTTGTTAACTCAACAGTCGTTTCTCTAAACGATATTGCACTTGTTCTTGCTGACTCTGCCGAAGATGCTTCTGCTGCTGATGGTGCAGGTATTATTATTGGTGGTGATCAGTTTACTGGCACCAAACCGCAAATCATTTATGATGCTGCAACAAATAGATGGGATCCAAATATTGCGATTGACCTACCAGACTCAATTGGTGGTGCATCACTTTACTTTGGTGGAACACAGGTTGCAGAAGCAATTGAAGACCATTTAGCTACCAATGTATTCTTAGGACATGATAGCTCTGGTCAAGATATTACATATAATGATGCAAATGGTACAATCACATTCTCAAATCAATATGCATCTTTGACAAACGTTGGTACAGCATCTTTTGGTGGCTGGGCTGATAGTGAAGGTGCAGGAAGAAGACAGTTTAGCTTGTCAGCTAAAGGTGATGTTACTATTGCTGAGATTGACGGCGGCACATATTAATAAATATAGATGAGTTTTTACTCAGTTTATCTAACCTTTTTTAAGGACCATACATGACTACTGCGATTAAGCTTAAAAAATCGTCAGTTACCGGTAGATCTCCAACCGCCGGTGACTTAGACCACGGTGAATTGGCACTTAACTTTGCCGATGGTAGACTGTACTATAAAAACTCCTCTAACGTAATTAAGAACTTTGTTGATTCTGATATTTTAGCATCAGTCATAAACAGTGATGTTAAAACACTTGATCAGGTTACAACACAAGGAAACACTACGAGTAATAGTATTACTGTAGGTGGACTAACTTCAGCTGGGATTCTATACCCAGATTCTGATGGTGGTATTGCTGGCTATGCTTTAACTACTGATGGAAACGATAATCTCCGGTTTACAAACGTTCAAGGGTTGACTGGTTATGACTTTCCAATCGGTGATTGGGGATCTGTAGATTCTTCAACTCAAAGCACAGATGCATTTGGACAACAGCTTGTAGGTTTAGGCTACGGGTATGATTGTCTAACATTACCAGAATATTTTGAAAAACCATATGACTTCGGTCAGCTCTCATAAGGATAAGAGGATTTAACACATGCCTACAGTAGTACAGTTTAGAAGAGGCACGACAGCACAAAATGATAACTTTACTGGTTCAGTAGGAGAACTTTCTATTGATACAGATAAGCAAATTGTGAGAGTCCACGATGGATCAACCGCCGGTGGATACGAGCTGCTTGGAGAAAATTTAACCAACCAGAAAATTACAGGACATGTGGTACCTAGTGCTGATATCACATATAACCTTGGCGATTCAAGTCTAAGATGGAACGATCTGTACCTTTCTGGAAATACAATCTATATTGGTGAAACAAATATCCATACTGACGGAACCGGTGGAGTTGTACTTCCTGCTGGTAGCTATGTTGATGGTGCAGGTTTCCACCTTGATTCTGATGGTATTCATGGATTGTTTAGTGCTGGGGGTGACTTAACATATAACTCATCTACCGGCGAATTTAGTATTGACGTTGAAGAAATCTATACTCAAACAAACTTTGATTCTGATTTTAATGTTGCGTTGGATGCAGCATCAATTGGTGGTGTTGGCCTAGATTATAATGCAACCACAAATACTCTTTCAATTGATTCTGCTGACCTATATGCAGCTTACAAGCACGATGACTTTAGTGATTATGTAGCAGATGAACATGTTGCTCACACTGGTGTTGTAATTACTGCAGGCGCAGGTTTGACTGGTGGCGGTGATATTAGTACTACTCGTACATTAAATGTTGGTGCAGGTAATGGTATCACAGTCAATGCTGATGATATTCAAATTGACTCAGCATCAGACGTAGTGTTCAACACAATTCAAACCACAAGCAATGTTACAATTGGTGGTGACCTTACAGTTTCCGGTACAACAACTACTGTTAATACTGAAACTATTGAGTTGGCAGATAACGTTATTGTCCTTAACAGTAACGAAGCTGGTACACCAAGTCAAAATGGTGGTATTGAAATTGAACGTGGTACATCCGCAAATAAAACATTGGTATGGGATGAGACAGCTGATAAGTGGACAGTTGGATCCGAAACGTTTGTTGCATCTACATTCGAAGGCGATCTAACCGGCAATGCAGATACTGCAACTGCTTTAGAAACAGCACGTACATTCTCAATTACTGGTGATGCTGTAGCAAGTGGTGTTACCTTTGATGGGACAGGTAACGTTACACTGAATACGACAATCGCCAACTTCTTATCAAATACTACTGATACATTTACTGGGACTCTTACAATTTCAAATGGTGACTTGGTTCTTGATGAATATATTCTTAATTCACAGGAAGCAACTCTTGCGACAACAGCTCAGACAGCGGTTGCAACATTTAGTGCCTCAACTTATGGTACAGCCGAAGTTACAGTAGCAATTAATGATGGCTCAGCAAGACACACAAGTAAGTTTCTAATTGTCCATGATGGTTCAACAGCATACGCAACGGAATACGGCATTGTCACAACTGGTAGTTCACTTGCTACATTTGATGTAGACATTAACGGTGGTAACGTAAGATTGCTTGCGACACCGGCTTCAACGAATAGCATGGTATACAAAATCGCCCTGACATTATTTGAAGCATAATACTTATAAATAAAGAAAAAAGCTTCTTGGGGAGAGTGAACCGTGGCGAACGATAAAGATTTTAAGGTCAAAAATGACCTTAATGTTGGTGGTGACATCACTGTTGTTGGAACAGTAGACGGAAGAGATGTTGCAACTGACGGAACTAAGCTAGACACAATCGAAACAAACGCAAAGGACGACCAGTCGATTACGGCTGGTTCTGGTCTTACTGGCGGTGGAACGGGTGATGTTACTTTAAATGTAGGTGCAGGGACAGGTATTACTGTTAATGCAAATGACATAGCGATTGCTCAACCCGTTGATTCTGATGCTGATGTTACGTTCGCTACATTAACAACGACTGGCAATATTATTGTAGGTGGTGATTTACAGGTATCTGGTACAACCACTACAATTGATACGCAAGAACTACATGTTACTGATAACATGATTTATATGGCAGACGGTTATGCCGATTCTGCTGGAGCTCCTACAGCAAGTGTTGATATTGGTTTTGCTGCAGGTGTAAATGATAATGGATCTTATGAGCACGTTGGTTTTTTCCGTGATGCTACAGATGATAGATTCAAAGTCTTTAAAGGTTATACACCAGAACCAGATGCAGCAGTAGAAATTAATACTGGCCATGCATCGTTTTCTCTTGCTGATTTGCAAGCAGCCACGTTTTATGGTGCATTGTCTGGTAATGCTTCCACAGCTTCTCAATTACAAACTACACGCACTATTGCTTTAAGTGGTGATGTTACAGGTTCCACTACCTTTAATGGTTCTGGAAACGCAACTATTTCTACAACAATTGCTGCGAACTCAGTTGCTCTTGGTACTGATACCACTGGTAACTATGTTGCTACTATTACAGGTACGACAAATGAAGTAGAAGTATCTGGTAGTGGAAGTGAAAATGCCGGTGTTACAATTGGTTTGCCAAACGATGTTACGATTGGTAATGACTTATCTGTGACAAATAATATTAGTATGAGTGGTGGTAACTTTTATTTTGATGGAACAACCTCTTACCTTAGATCAGATAACCAATTTTACTTTTTAACAGATGCGGGTGCCGCGCAGGCTGGAAGCTTTAAAGGTCTCCAAGTTAGCACTAGTTACTCAGGCACTCCACCAAACGATGGCATTTTATTTGGAACTGATACTACGTTGTATCGTTCTGCTGCCAATACACTTTCAACTGGAACTGGTGATAGTCTTTCTATACAAAGTGGACAATTGGCGGTTGGAACCAGTACGTTCTCTGGCGTTATCCATGCGCATAGGACAACAAATGGTAGCCACTTAGTGCTATCAAATCCAACTTCTACATCATATGCACAAATTCACTTTGATACTGGAAGTGTTGATGCATATATTTTTAAAGGTGGTTCTGGATATACTGGTTATGGTGGAGCAAATTCTCTTAACATTTATAACTCAGCGACGGGCCCTATTGCTTTCCATCCTGGTAACCAAGTAAATGCTATGTATATGTCTTCGGGCGGTAATGTTGGTATTGGTACGTCGAGTCCAGGACATAAGTTAGAAGTTAGTGGAACAGCGGCTGATGGTACAGAGTTACTTCACATAACTTCTGATGGCGATGTTGCGAATGGTGGTTACCACTGGATGACTACTGAAATAGCAGGTTCTCAGTCTACTAATGCCAATATTATACATTTTATTGGCAAGGAACTTGCTCTGAGGAACGGAGGCTACTTTGGTTTCCATTATGCAGGTGACAATTCTACTAACAATTACATAACACTTGGTGGTTATCAAGCGGATCAACTTTTAAATATTAAGATGGATGGTAATGTTGGTATTGGTACGACGAGTCCTGCTAAAAAATTACATGTTTATAATAGCCAAAACAGCCAAGATATTCAGTTTAGATTACAAAACCCTAATACAGGATCCAGCGCATACGTAGAATTTGATTTGCAAAGTGACGCTGACTTTATGCGGTTTGGAACTACAAGCGCAGCATATGGTGGATGGAATGGTGATAGTTTTATTTACGCCAGTGAAAACTTAAGACTTGGTGCAGGTAATGCTGAAAAGGTTTGGATTGGTACTGATGGTCATGTTGGTATTGGTACGACCTCGCCATCAGTTCAGTTTGATGTCTTTGATAGCACAACATGGGATACTGCTCATTTTAGTAGTAGTACCACTACTGGCGCTGGACTTACTTTGGATGCTACCAACACAGGTGTCAAATGGAGTCTTATTGCGCAAGGTACATCAGGCGGCGCTAACGACAATAACTTAGGATTTCATTTAACTAGTGCTGGCACAAGCGGTTCATCAACTGGTTATAAATTTACTATGACACACGATTCTCGTTTTGGTATTGGTACGACAAGTCCATCAAGTCTAGTACACGTATATGGGACCGATCCAGTTATTCGAGTTGACAACTCACCTAGCACAGGCACTTTTGGTTATGCCTTCTATAGAGGTGCAACAAAGAATGCTGATATAACATGGAATGAAGGTGATGCAAATTTAAAAATAAAAAACTATAGGAATGACAGTAATGTAATTTATGGCAATATAGATTTCCATACTGGTGGTACAAGCGCATCTACCGCACCAGATCTTAGAATGAGAATTACTACAGACGGCAACGTTGGTATTGGTACGACGAGTCCATCTGAGAAATTACATATAAAATCAGGCGGAAATGCTTTTAAGATGTTGCTTCTAGAAGCTGAGTCGGGAGCTGGAGATGCTGGTATTGAATTCAAAGGTGCTGGCGGTAATCAATTTAATATTCAGCAACCTGGTGGTAGTGCTGGTTTGTTCTTTTATGATAGAACCAATGCAGCTTATAGAATGTACATCGATGCAACAGGTAACGTGTTGGTGGGTAAGACAGCTTCAGGAGCTAATACTCAGGGTGTTGAGGTACGATCAGATGGGCGATTATGGGTAACTACGACATCTGATGACAATATTTTTAATCGGAAAAGTACTGATGGTAGCATTCTTTCATTTCGTAAAGACAACACCGAACTGGGAACTATTTCCATTAGTGGTGGCAACACGCAATATGGTTCTGCCAATGCTGTATCTATACGTCCAAATTCTGGAACGTCTGCTACAGGCAACATCATCTGGGGCCAAGGTAATATTAAACCGTGGAATGCTAGCTATTTTGATCTTGGTGATAGTACATATAAATGGAAAAGTCTTTACCTCGGTAGCACTGCATACATCAACCACAATGCTGATAACGCTGGCGTAAAGCTATCCTTTCAGTCTCTACACACAAGCAACAATACAATTGAGATACACCAGTTTGGTCAGTCTCATGCCAATGCACCAGCGGTAAACCAGATTGGTGTTTCTAATGCAGAGCAACATTTACACTTTGTTACAGATGCCTCTGCTACTGTAGATGCTGGTACTTCTACTAAAGGGATATTCCTGCGTAGTGGAGGCAACGTCGGCATTGGCACCCAAAGTCCTGCAAGTAAACTACAAGTGTACGGTAGACTTTCTGGTGGACAATCAAACTATAACCATATTACTAGAGATAGTTTGTTGGTTTATGTTGATTTCAATAACCCTGCTTGTCATGACGGATCTACTGCAACCGGCACGTTAACCGATCTTGGCCCCAATAATTATTCATTAACATATTATGGAACTGGAACAACTGCTGCCTTTAATGGGCAAAGGGTATATTCAAACGGCGGTGCGGGTGGACGGATTACTGTGAACAATGCCGCTCTTGGTTCTGGTGGAGCTAGAACATGGGAAGCTTGGGTATATTGTAAAGAAACCAGTGGTTGGAATACTATTTGGGATAGTAATGGTGAAAGACCACTTATTGGATATTATACTAATCAGCTTAGAGTGTATCCAAATAGTAATAACTATTATACAATGACCGTCAATACGTGGAATCATATTGTTGTAGCATTTGCAAGTGATAGCGATTTTGATGTTTTTGTTAATGGTACTCGTGTAGCAGAGGCTCAAAACTATACAAGTTCTCAAAGAACTGGTACAGGTGATATTTGGCTAGGTGGTGATGCGGGCGCAGAATCGCTAAATGGTTATATTAGTATTGCCCGCGTATATACAAAACAACTTACTGCTGAAGAAGTATTATCTCATTATAATGCTGAAGTTGGAAGACATGTTAATACTACACCTGCTCTTGGTATCCAACAACGAGGAGGAAATGTTGGTATTGGGAGAGCAGCAAATAATAACTATAGTTTAACAGTTGATGGATCTATTAATGCAGGCCTTGTTGTTATTGGTGATGCTGCCAATAACAACAATAACACTATTGAGTTTGTGAATGGTGTGAGTAGCACCACATATACTAATGGTCATATCAATTATTATTCTGGCGGTGGTTTATCATTAGTAAGAGGTGGCGGAAATGTAAGTATAGGTGTTTCTACTATCCATAGTTCGAATCCTAAATTATATGTTGAACAGGGGAATAGATCTGCAGAACCATATTGTGGCATTTATGTGAAAAACCCTAATACTTCAGGCACAGCTTATACTGGTATTGCTATTGATTCAGCATTACAATCTCATGTAAGATTTTTGATAAGTGGATCTTTAAAATGGCAATGGAGAACTGGTCCGACAACTACAGGTGGAGAACTAAGAGCATATTCTTGGGATGCAAGTACTGATGTATTAAAAATGTCTACATCTGGAAATGTCACTGCTTCTGGTAACGTCACTGCATACTCTGATATTAGCCTAAAAGAAAACATTGAAGTTATACCACATGCTTTAGATAAAGTAAAGGAAATTAGAGGTGTAACATACAATAGGAATGATATAAAAGACAATCCACGCCATACTGGTGTTATCGCACAAGAGGTAGAAAAAGTACTACCAGAAGTTGTTACAGAAAGTTCTGATGGCATTAAAAACGTTGCTTACGGTAACATGGTTGGTCTTCTTATCGAAGCAATTAAAGAACAACAAGAAACAATAGATAAACTACAAGCAAGAGTTGAAGCTCTTGAAAATAACTGAAGCCAATTATAGGAGATAATCATGGCCCTTACATATACCTGGAACGTAACTGGTGTTAAAACCAAAAACGAAACAAACTCAGATGGCGTAGTACTACAAGACGCTGTCGTACAAACTTACTGGCAAAAAGTCGGTACAGATTCAGATGGTAATACTGGTACCTTTTCTGGTGCTACACCATTCTCTGCAGCGACCGTACCTGAAGGTGAGTTTGTTGCATTCTCAAGTCTAACCGAAGACACTGTTCTTGGTTGGATTAAAGCAGTTGTTGTTGATGGATACGAAGAGCATGTTAACTCTCAGATTCAAAAACAAATTGATGACCAAACTATCCAAGAACCAGGATTACCTTGGGCGTCTGCTGATTCTGCGTAATAAATATAACTAAAACAAGCCAGACTGGGGAGAGTGAACCGAATGGCAAACGTAAAAGACTTTATCATCAAGAATGGTCTACAGGTAGACGGTGGGACATTCATAGTTGATGATACCAATAACCGTGTAGGCATTGGGACTACATCCCCAGACAACGCAAAGCTTGAGATTGCATCTGGTACAAATCAGATCCAATTAAATACTGGTAACGAGGCGACTTATGGTCGTCTCGATATTGGCCATTTTACGAATGGTACATTTATTGGTACACATGCAGGGACCAACACTGCAGCAAACCTTTTACGTTTTGGCATTAGTGGTAGCACAAAAGTTACCTTAGATTCTGGTGGCTTAAAGATTGATACCACAGATGCGACACCATATAATAACACATCAGGTGAAGGTGTTGTTATCAAAGATGGTTTAATTGCTGGTGCAAGATCAGGTGCTTCTGTCATTGCTGCAAACAGAATGACATCCGAAGGGCCTATTATTAATCTAAACTATGCTGGTGGAAACATTGGTAACATTGGTGTAGTAGATACCAATAACGTTTATATCAACGGTGACAACGTTGGTCTTGGTATTGGTGATGATAACTTGTATCCTACAGATGCTTCTGGTTCTTCAACAACTGGAGCCTTAGATTTAGGTGACTCTACTGCACAGTTTCGCCATCTATATCTTTCAGGCAATATTACGGTTGGGGGCACTGTCGATGGTCGAGACATTGCGTCAGATGGTACTAAGCTTGATGGTATTGAATCTGGTGCAACAGGAGACCAAACTGCTTCAGAAATCCTTACAGCAATTAAAACTGTAGATGGTTCAACATCTGGACTAGATGCTGATTTGCTTGATGGTGTACATGGTAGTAGCTTCTTGCGGAGTGATGCTGCTGATACCATGTCTCAATTGCTGACACTAACCTTAAATTCTACTGCTTTGATGTTTGATGGTGGTGCAGATAACGGTGCTTCTTATAATCCAACTGAAAGTGGTTCAAGCGCTACTCGCTATTTCTTAAGATTTGATAGAACAAATAATGCATCATACCCTTATCTAACTAACAGAACTCCAAGTGGTGATGTTGTTATTAAAACCGGTAGTGCTGCTGGTGGATCAGAAAATGAGATTATAAGATTCCATGGCGGTGATGGTGTACGATCTATTGATATTTCGAATGGTAATTTAAATATTAGCTCAGGTACAACTCAAGCATTAAAACTGACTACATCTAGTTCTAGTCCTTGGGCTATAGAGTTGTACCGTTCAGATACTTCTTTTTCTAGCAAAGTATATAACAACGGTTCTGGTTGGTACTTTCAACACACCCCATACGTGGGTTCTAACTCTAATAATGTGTGGCATGCTGGTAACGATGGTGCTTCCTCTGGTTTAGATGCAGATTTGCTTGATGGCCAACATGGTTCTTACTATACTAGTTATACAGACACAGCAATCGCTAACCTCATTGACACTGCTCCTAGTACACTTGATACGCTTAATGAGTTAGCTGCTGCGCTTGGTGATGATCCAAACTTTAGTACAACCATTACCAATAGTATTGCTACTAAGTTACCACTTGCTGGTGGTACAATGACCGGCAACATTGCGCTAGGCGATAATAACTTAACTGGTATTGGCAGACTAAACTTTAACAACCATGAAGGTTCTGACTACGGCTCAACTGGCGATGTCATGTTCGACGAGAACTTTTATTCTGATACAGAATACGGTTCTACATCTATATGGTCTGGCGCAAATGGTGGTGGTTTAGCAGTATATAATGAAGATGGTTGGGGTCGTATTATCACTGATCGTAACATGCCTTGGTTGACAGCGCAGTTTGATAAACTTGCGATTGGTAAATCTTCTCCATCAAGCACAGCAGATTTCCATGTCCGTAAAGCACTCCCATCTGGAACAATACATTATGATGGATATACAACGGCAATTATTGAAGATACAGAAGCTAGATTACAAATTATGTCGCAAGACAATGGAACAAATGCTTCCACATTATTGTTGTCGAATAATACAAAACATTGGGGTTTACATCATCACGGGCCTACTAATAGCAATATTTTCTCGATTGGTTATAGAACGTCTGCAGCGAATTCAGAAGATATTCCAAATAATTTAAATGATGCGTTTAATATTTCCACAGGCGGTAACGTTAGTATTGGGACGAGTGGTTTTTCACACCGCTTACGAGTACACAGCGGAGCAGATGCACAACTAGCACTAACGAGTCCAGATACTTGGGCTGGTATTTATTGGGATGATGCAAACGGTGCTGGTGATTATATATGGTTCCACGGCGGAACAAACACTTTTGCTATTGGTGGTGGCGGATCTAATGTTTCTGGTAAAAAGCTACATGTAGACGGCGGCATGACTATTGGATCTACATCCGATTCTGTTTCAATGCCAACAGATGGTCTTTATGTGCAAGGTAATGTGAGAGCGAACGCAGCATTACTTGCTCCAAGTGGCACTGAAAACATTATTAACCGAAGAACTAAAGACATTTTTACATTTACTTCAAATTCAACCGGAGGAGTCGCGGGCGCAGTTAAAAATGTAGCGGACGAAATTAATAGAACAAATAACACTAGTTGGGATTCATATGGACACCAAACGACAGATGATGCCAGTGGAAATGCCTGGCTAGCTGTAGATTGTAAAGATGTTTATAGAGTAACTCATTTTGCAGTAAGTGGATATCCAAACGGCAGTCATAAACCAACTGGTGATTGGTACTTACAAGGTTCAACTGATAATAGCACCTGGACAACAATTGGAACAGCTAAATCAGAACAATGGGTAGCTGACACGGGTGGAACATATCCATTTAGACCTCAGCAAATTGTAGAAGTCACGTCACCTGCAGATTACAGATATTACAGAATTTATGCCACAGGCTGGACAAACGGCTATTTACTGGTTATGAA
>Ga0181592_10001627_pt1 | contig 18287 bp, 25 predicted proteins | sample 071ome_20_FD_133755 | JGI IMG/M metagenome (GOLD analysis project Ga0181592, IMG submission 133755) | Coastal salt marsh microbial communities from the Groves Creek Marsh, Skidaway Island, Georgia - 071412BT metaG (megahit assembly) | ecosystem: Environmental > Aquatic > Marine > Intertidal...
AACCATAGAATTTACTACATCTATCAATACCAAAACTGGATGTGTGGTTGACTGTGTGTTCTGTCCACAAAGAACATTACAGAAGTCTTACACTGGTGAAAGATTCTTAAGTCTTGATAACTTTAAGAAGTGTATTGATAAGATTCCTACTGAGGTTAGAATTACTTTTGCAGGATTTACAGAACCTTGGTTGAACCCTGATTGTAGTGACATGGTTCTTTATGCGAATGAAAAGGGGCATCCTATTTCAGTATTCACAACTGGAATTGGTATGAAGTTAGATGATATTGAGAAGATCAAAGACATTCCTTTTGCTGGACAACCTAATGGTGGATTTACATTACATTTGCCAGATAAAGAAAAGAAAGCAAAACACCCCATCACTGATAGATATGTCAAAGTGATTGAAAGATTTGGTGAAGTTTACAAAGAAATTCAAAACTTTACCACAATGTGTATGGGTGAGGTTGATGATTCTGTGTCTCACGTATTCTATGGATCACATGTCCCAGAAATGTGGTCTAGGTCTGGAAATTTGTTTGGTGAAAGTCTAATGAAACCAGAACTGATGAATCGTAAGGATGAATATAAATCAGTATATCATGGTGAAGAACCAAGAACTTGTGGATGTATTGAAAAACTATACCATAATGTAGTTTTGCCAAACGGAGACGTTTCTTTGTGTTGCATGGACTATGGTCTAGAGCATATTATTGGCAACTTGCTTGATCAAAGTTATGAAGAAGTGATTCCAAGAGACAATACTTGTTTTAATCTGTGTAGATTCTGCGAAAATGGAGTGAAACCAAATGTTTAAAGTAATTGATACAAATTTAAATCATCTCGTCACAAGTTTTGTAAAAGATCCTGAAAATCCCGATCTAAACTTAAAACTTGCATTGCATTATAAGTCTCTCGGACAGACAGCATCAGCAGTTTCTTATTTCATTAGAACTGCAGAGAGAACAAATGATAAAACATTGATGTATTCATGTCTACTTGCTGCATCAAGTTGTTTTGATTCTCAAGGATGCAGATCTAAATCTGTAAAAGGTTTGTTGCAAAGTGCAATTACTTTGTTGCCAAAGAGACCAGAAGCATATTTCTTTCTATCAAAGTTCTATGAAACTTCTGGAGAGTATCATGACAGTTACCTGATTGCTTCTATTGGAGAACAAACAGCAGAAAAGAATCCACCAGCACTACCAATTTATGTTGGATATCCTGGTTTTTATGGAATTATATTTGAAAAAGCAGTATCTTCTTGGCACTGTGGATTGTGTGATGAATCTTGCAATCTTTTCTATCATTTAAAAGACACTTATGATATGGATAACAACCATACAAATGCTGTCAATGATAATATTCAGAGACTATTTCCAGAGAGGAGAAATGATGTATCTGAAAAGAAAGAATTCTATGAGTATAGCACTGCATTAAAGAAAACATCCTGGATTGTTGATAATTTTTATGAGACTCCTGATGATGTTCGTAAGTTTGCTCTTGAGCAAGATTTTGTTGAGGGTGGATTTGGTCGTGGATTCATTGGTAGAAGAACTGAAAAGCAATTCTTATTTCCAGGTTTGAAAGAAAGATTTGAAAGTATTATTGGTGATCGAATTACTAAGTGGGAAGATCATGGAATGAATGGTAGATTCCAGATTGCATGGTCTGGTGAACCACTTGTATATCATTGTGACCAGCAGAGATGGGGTGGAATGTTATATCTCACACCAGAAGCACCATTCCAATGTGGAACTACAATGTATGCACACAAAAAGACTAGGGCAAGAACATATTATGAACCTGGATGGGATGAGTCTTGGAAAAACATTCCAGGAGATCCTCATTTGGATGGAACTCCATTTGAACCAGTTGATGTTCTGGGTAATGTTTACAATCGTCTTGTAATCTTTGATGCAAGTTGTATTCACTCTGCATCAGAGTATTTTGGTACTGTATCTGAGAATGCTAGACTGTGGCAGATGTTCTTCTTTGACACTTAATTATAAATAAATATAAGGAAAAAAGTGGACAGTAATGGCATCAAAACTAACTGGGTCAGCCGCCGAATTACCAGGAGGTAGTAGGTCAGCACCATCACTAAACTTTAATCAAGCAAGTAGCGATTCAAACACTGGTTTATATCGTCCTGCTGCTGATAACATTGAAATTGTAACTGGTGGTGAATCTTCTGTATATATTGATTCTGATGGAAACGTCGGAATTGGTATGACGTATGGAGTTTCTCCAAGCACCAGTTCGGTTGACTATAGATTAGACGTTAGTGGTGATGTAAACTTTAGAAAGTTTGTTCGTGTTTCTGGATATGCTGGAGCAACAAATCAAGTTCTTACCGCAACAGGTTACGGTGCAACTTGGGCAAACCTAGAAACCTATTATAACTACGTCACAATCGGTCTAAATACAACAGGTATCTCTTCTGCACAGGGTGGAGATTTACGTTTAATTTATTATACGTCCACTGACGCTGATACTGTAGATCTATCTACAACTCCACTTTACTCACAATTCACGTCAACGAAAGAGAGTTCACTTTCGCTTGATGCAAATGGAAATCTATCATTAACAGTATAAAAACATGTCTGGTATTACCACTGTAACAAAAATTAGATATAATCCTCGTGGGGTTTATGGCGCGAACATCACCTATGGCATCGATGACATGGTGTATCACGCAGGTTCTTATTATAGATGTGTTGTTGATGAGACTATAGGTACTCAACCAACACTGTATGATCAGAATAACAGTCCTTGGGAAAAAGTGAGCACAATGCCATATTCTCAGGGAGAATGGGCATCTGGAACTACGTATTATGCAGGAGACATTGTTGGTGTAACTAGTACATATTATCATGATTATATTTACGACTGGCAGGATAGTGATTCATATATTTGCCTAAATGTTTCTGGGGTAACTGGAAATTCAAATTATCCCCCAAATTCATCCAACAACTGGATGAAGATTTCTACGGGCAACATGAGTAAAAAACGTGCATTTCTTACTAGAGTAGATGGATTAACGTCTCCAGGAAAAGATACTGAAATTAATTATAGAAAACTTTGGGATGCAAGATCAGGTGCTTTAAGTAATGAATATGGTGGTGATGATAGAGGATATGCTGCTGGTGGAGTTGGTATTGTAACCTTAACTTCTGGAGGATCTGGTTACTCTACTCAGATTGGTTATCCTGCAGGACTTTCTACTGCAACCGTAGCTTTCAGTGGTGGTGGTGGCGCAGGCGCTAGTGGAGTTGCTTATGTAAATGCAAACGGAACAATTAGGGCGATTGAAATTACTGATCCTGGACAAGGTTATTCTGGTGCAGTAACTGTTTCAGTCACTGGTGGGCATGATGTTGGTGGTGGAACTAATGCTACTGCAACTGCATATGCATATCCAGATAAACGTGCTCCAGGTGACTATCAGAACATCTGGAAAACAGATGATGGATCTGCATCATTCCAATATGTGAATAGAAGATATGGATTGATGGCTGGTGGTTATTCAGACGGAGTTAACACATATTTTGGACATAGTGGTGGTCCTACTGGTGGAGCAAATGCCATTCATGAATGTAGTTTTATTCATAATGATTGGATGGAGGGATTACTTCCAACTCCAGATGGATTACCTCCAAAAGTAGTTCAAGTTTGTCAGTTCTATCAATATGGAATGTTGGTACTGTTTAATAATGGGGAAGTTCATTATGCTGGTTATAATGCACATGGACAGGCTGGAGATTCGACGACTACAGTGAAAACTGGTTTTGTGCGCTGTGGTTACGCAAATGTTAATAAGTCTGGAAACACTGCTTTAAGAGGAAAAAAGGCAATTCGAATTGCTAGCACTGGTGAAACAGGTAACGGCGCCAGTGCTGGTAATGCAAACTTTGCATTGATTGAAAATCCAGATGGATCTAGAGAAGTTTGGGGATGGGGATATACTGCTGATGGTATATTTGCTCAGGGAAATAATACTAATCAAACAACTCCAATTAAGATATTTGATGAAGCATCTCCAAAAGGCGCTAATTCTTCAGGTGGTCCTAAAATCATTGGTTTATGGGCTGCTGGTGGTACTAGCGGCCAGTTATTTGTATTGTGTGATAATGGAGAAATGTTCTGTAGTGGACATAATTCAAATGGTAATTTAGGTGTTAATGATAACGTAGATAAGGGTAATGGAAGTGGAATTAACGCTGGATTCTACTCTCAACAAGATGGTGGTGGAGGTGCGATTCCATATTGGACTGGTGATTATGCTATAAGATACTTTAAGAGTTCTTCTTCAGGCGCAAACACAATATATTATATTGTAACTGACAATGGTCAATTATGGATGTGGGGTCAGGCCAATCAAAATTATTCTGGTCACGGAACTGTTATTACTGATGCATATGCACCAATTAGATTGAGTGCAAATGGTATTACTGGATCTGCTGGAAATTATACCGTTAACCCCACCGCAGGATTTACAACTGAAGGTACTTCTTACGGAGAATCTGGACAATATGTTACTGGATTCTGGCCTGGAGGTTCTTATACTACCAACACCAGTTATTATATGTCAATTGCACAAAGTTCCACATATAAAGATTTAAATTTTGCAGAAAGGAGTGAAATTGCAGGAATTACAACTGCTGTTTCTACTGGTATTAATGGTGCTAGACAACTTTCAATTGGTGCTGGTGTAGGTGTTGCTGCTAATGATAACACTACTCGCAATACATTTGTCGGATTCTCCACTGACATTGGGTATCAGGCAAAGGATGTGGTTGATTTTGCTACACAGCATAGAAACACTGGATATACCCAGGGTATCTTCAGATGTCATCATAAAAACAGAGTAGTGCATTATGTATTGCCATACAATAATTATTCTGTTGGTGGTGATGTTAGTAATGTATATAATATTAACCAAAGACATGATACTGCATACTTAGCATCTAATTATCAAGCAAAACCAGTTCGTTTGTATTTTGATCCTAAATTTGCTGAAGATGAGAGATTCTTAAAATATATGGCAGTCAATGCAAATAGTGATGGTTATCATTGGCAAATAGCAGCAGACATGACATGTGGACGACTATATATATCAGTAAGTAATTCATCTGCTGATTATGGAGTTCAAAGTGAAAAGTCTGAGGGCAGACTGGAACAATTCTTCAAACTAGCGTATCACTGATAAAAAATGGCAACTATTAATTTTGGTAAAGTAAAATTAGTACATAGGGGACAGTATGATCCTACGGTAGAGTACTCTGCTGGTGATATTGTTTCCTATGGAAGTACATCAGGTGATACGGGAGGTGCTTTCCAACATTCCAATCCTACATTTATATACAAAGGAAAAACTGCTAAAACTGGAAGTCATCCATATGTTCAGACTAGATTTGGAATTACTACTTTAGGAATTCATACAAGCATAATTGATCTTGAAATTGAGAGTTCAGAAAATCCAGGAGGAGATCATAGATCTTATGCTGTAGAGGGATTATCTTTTGTCCATAGTGAGTATTATCCTCCTAGTACGAGAGTTATTAAAGTAGAACCCACCAATTCGTCAACAGTAAAATTAACTCTTTCTAAAAATTCTAGAAATGGTTCTGAATTATCAAACGAGACCATTGTTGTTGGTTCTTGTAGACTTGCAAATAGATATGATCTTATCAGAAATGAAGTAGACTGGGATTGCTACTCTGATACGTTCACTTTTAGAGGTGAGTGGGATGCAAATGGGACATATGAACCTGGAAATATTGTAGTTAGATACGGTCAATCATACATCTGTAAGGCTGCCACTGGCGCAGGAACTACATTTTTTGCTGATCTTTCTGTTCCAACTAATGGTGATCCTGCAGTTTTAGGTCCATGTACAACTAGAACTGCTGCTGATCCATTCTGGGATTATCTTGATAACTGGGACACCTACATGGTAGGTGACATGGGATGTGAAAAGCAAAATAAAATATCATTAATTCCGAATTCTAACCCTGTTGATTGGAAAGGGCACCCATTTATCAAACCACCTTCTTGGGGACAGAACACTGGTCTTGGTTCATACTATCAGGGAGGGACACCCTGGACTGGACCTGCAGGATTTACTACCAGTGAACATACCTGGAGATGGCAAAGAGTTAAGAGAATGGTCAGTGAGGGTGGAAGACTCTGGTTGACAAATCAGCAGGGTGATCCAATGTCATTGGGTGGAATGAGTCCTAACCTAGACGCATCTTTCAAAAACGTTGGTGGAAATGACGGCGACGATGTTGGAGGAATGCTTCAGATTACTGACGTATTCAATCACAATTCCTGGTGGGAAGGTGATCAACCATCTGCTGGTGGACTTTCTTATGGATTAAATTACAATCGTTTTGGTGGTTCGAAAACGAAACCAGTACCAATTCAATGGATTAATAACCCAACAACTAGAATGTACCTATTCTCAAATGGTACTGTTGGAATGACGGGATCAAACGTTGGTGTTGGTCTTTTTGGCATGGGTTATAGTACTGACCTTACAACAAACTCTGTAGTTGAAATTTCACAACAGAAATTTAACAATAGAAAAGTCGTTAAAGTTGATGCATATTCATCAATTTTAGCAAATGCCTCTGGCGAAGGCGGTAGTTTTGCGATGGCACTTGATGAATTTGGTGAACTGTGGGTTTGGGGTGATAATGCTGAAAGACAACTGGGTATTGGTTCTGAATCAGGGGATTTTGGTGGTGCTGGTGGTAATGAAATATTTAATGCTCAAAACGATCAATATGAACCTCTTTGTTTAAACAAAGATGATAGATTCTCAATGCCAAGAGGATCTGGTGGTAAGAGAATTGTTGATTTTTATATTAATGGGTGGTCAACATGGGCATTAGATGAAGATGGGGAAACTTGGGCCTGGGGTAACAACACTGATGGGCAATTGGGATATCCTACAAATACTGCTGTGGATGTAAATTATGGAGGAGTAGGGTTTAGAAATCAGAGTTATGCACAAAGTCCACAGAAGCACAGTTACATGGGTGTTCTTGGATATGACTTTACTACAACTGCTTTAACTAATGTTGTTGCAACTGGAACACTTACTGAAAATGTCGCTGGAAATGACTATACAAAAGCTAGCGGTGCTGGATGGAACGCTGAGATAAGGTCAACTAATCAATATATTGGTAGTGTTGCTGTTCAAGCCTCTTGTGTAGATGGTGGAACTGCAATGTTTGGATTAAGTGATGATCCAGCGACCAACACTACATATACCACAATCAATGCTGGATGGTATTTTAATAGTTACTATCTACAATACGTAGAGAACGGTGCTAATTCTAACTTAACTAGAGGTGGTGCTTCAGGGCAGTATAAGTTTACAGAAAACACTGTTTGTTCAGTAGTTTATGATCATGATACAGGTTTCTTCCATTGGTACTATGACTTCCTGGGTGATGGAAGATGCGTTCAACTTACAAGAAGAAGGCATAAGACCGATGTTGGTGTTGCTGCAACAACTACATATGTATACTTTGATTCCTCTATTAATGCTGTAGGCACTAGATTATTTAATATTGGTGCTACATCTACTATTTCACGAAAAGACTGGTCGGATTATGGTGGTGTTCAAAAAATTGCAGTTAGAAGTACTCAAGATTTGACCAACATCTACATTTTAGATGGTCAAGGACATGTTTGGAGTTGTGGTGAAAATAGTCAGGGACAACTTGGTGATGGTGCAACATCAACTGATGACGATAATACTTCTGCTCTTCAAAGAAGAATTTTTGCAGAGCATGTTAACAGTACTGCCAGACTTAACACTGGAGAACCTGGAATTGGAACTCATCTCATAGGACGTATTAATAATATATGGCCTACTGGAACTCAAGAGGAAAACTTATTCGTAAGCGCACAAGATCCTAATGATTCAAATAATAATTACATTTATGGACTTGGTGCTAACGCCCATAGAATTTTAACAGATAACTCTACAACAGATAGAGAATATCTTGTTCCAATTAACGCTTCATCTGGACAGGGAAGTTATGCTGGTTTAAATGTTGGTATCGCACACACTCTTAGAAATATCGTGAACATGGTTCAGGGTGGATCGATGAGAGGTGGTACTAGTGGGGATACTAGAGAAGTTACATTTGCTCAAGATGCCGCTGGATATGCTTGGGCTGGTGGTGGAGATTACTTAGGTGCAAGTGCAGCGATTAATATTGAAACAAGTGATAATCAATATATTGTTAATAATATTGCATATAATCAACAGGAAGGTGGTGCAACTCAATCCTGGGCGAAGACATTTATGCCTTCACAATTACAAGGTAAAATAATTGACATCGAAGTATCTGGCGCTGATAATAGCCAAGGCACCCCACCAGCAGTTACAAGAAGCACTCAAACTGCAATGTTCTTGTTTGCTGATGCAAGTGCATTATGGTGTGGACAAAATCATCTTCACACTGTAGTCGTTGCTTCTACAACAAATAGTTACAGAGCACCAGTTACATTGCCAGGATTTGGATACTAAGGAGGTAAAGTAAAATGGCAAATAGAATCATTTCAATGAGATCAGAATTTGGATATGTTTTTCCAGAACTTGAACCAGTTTTACTTATTGAAGAGAAAGAAATTGATGGTATAGTTTATGGAGTTGGTATGATTGATCCTGAATGGCAACAATCTGTCGAACCAATTTTGTTGATTGGAATTGGAGATAGAAATTATTTCTCAGTATCTGATCAGTATTCTCTCGATTCTTTAGTTGAGGCAAGGAATAACAATGGTGAGAGTTCTATTGAAGATTATGATATTCGTGAAGATACTCAAGAAGATTTGGTAAGTGTCGTTAATACATTATTGACCACCAAGCAACGTCACCTTGATAAATATAAAGAAGATAACAATTACCTAACTTCGCTTGGATTACCCAACGCTCCAGAATTCTTGGTCGAAGAGTCTGAAGAAGAATCCGAACCAGTTGGTGTAGCAACCACTTAGTACCCATAAATTAAGGAACTATCAATGAGACTTCACGGCGCAATAGATATCAGTCAGATTAAACACACCTGGAGAGGTAGATGGTCTGAGGCGGAAATCTATTATTTGAATGATGTTGTAATGTTCAATGGTGAAAAGTTTGTATGTATAACGACAAATCTGCATGATGAAAGGAGATATGGTCGAGTATACATGCCAACAGTTGCTAATGAATATTGGCAACCATTCTCTTATGGATATGTTTGGAGAAATGGATGGGTAGAAGGTGATTATTACTATCCTGGTGATGTAGTTAAGTGGAACTCTGATTGGTATGTATGTAAAGAATATAATTTTAACGCTCACCCAGTCTATGAATTTAGAGGTGGTGTTCCAGCAGCAACTACAAAGTGGGAAAAAATTGTAACTAGCAATACTTCAAATCGAGGAAAAAACGCCATTGGATTTGCAAACCAAAATCCAATGGGTTGGAATGATAAGAATTATGGTTCTAGAGGATATGAAGACTCCTTAAATGGGTACTATAGTCAAGGAGCAATGGTAATTAATGGTGATTATCTACCATCCTTTACAGGTAGAACCACCAGTTATTATGCAGAAGGTCTTGGGTATCTTGAATCTTGGCACTGTTCTCAAAGAAGTGCCAGTTTTGATTTTGTAGATTATATGGCAGGAAATCGCCCATCGTCTGTTTTGGGTGGTGCTCCTAAAATGATTCAGTGTCTGTCTTCAGGATATCATTCGATGTTCTTGTTTGACAATGGGGAATTATATACTACAGGATATAATGGTAGAGGTCAAATAGGTAACTCTGATAATACCAACGTATTATCCCCAATGAGAACGGGAAGAGTTGATCCTGATGATCTTTATTATAATGGAACCGCTGGTGGTATTGATTACAAATTCCATGGAGTTCTTAGAGATACCTTCATTGTAAAGGTTGCATCATCAGCTGTGCAAGCCGAAACTACTTATATTCATTGCCTTGCACTTGATTCAAATGGAGAAGTTTGGGCATGGGGATCGAATAGTTACGGACAAATAGGACATAATGGTGATGACCATGATCAGTGGGCACCTGTAAAAATTGATAAAAAATACTTTGATTACACTGCTATTGTAGATATCTGGGCAAATGGAACTGGGTCGTATTCAAATTCATTTGCATTAGATGCTAATGGCCAGTTGTGGGCATGGGGATATGGCGAATTTGGTCAACTTGGAATTGGTAGATATAGTGCAACAGAAGCAACCAGACCTGTAAGACAAAGTGTTGACTGGACTAAGTATGGTGGAATTAAGAAGTTCCAAATGACGGGTTCTGGCAACAATAGTGACAAAGGTGGAATGGTTCTCACCAATGATGGACAAATGTGGCACTGGGGTGGATCATTTGCTCAAGCAGGTGCAGTTTACGGTACTGGTTGGTCGAATACCTATACGATAAATCCGACACCAATGGCAAAAACCATATGGGAAAGAATGGGTGATAAAACACAAAGTAATTTGAATTCAATTGCAAATACAGTAGATATCGTTAATAATACTGAGAATTTTTGGACACCTGGAATGTATCAGGGTAATGCTCTGACTGTTCTTAAGTCAAAAATAAATGGATCTATGTGGGCGGGTGGATATAACGCTGGATATGCCATGTCACTTTTATATGCAGACGCTGATCCAGATATTGCCGATGTCAATAATTCTCTTTCTTCCATAGGAAATGTATACTTCAATAGAATGTATGTTGGAAATATGCTTGATATATTGAAAGTTCAGAGAACCAGTCCAACTTCTACTGGTCTTGTAATGCATAATGCTGACGGTAGATTATGGATGACTGGTGATGGGGGAAACAACTCAGTCAGAGCAATGGGTGAAAATTATGTCAATGATGCCCGTTTTTCCGAGAATATAAGACTTTCATGGGAACTTGATAACTCCTTACAAGAAAACCCAACTCAAGCAAGAGGGATAAGTGATGTTTGTATGCTTATGGGTCTAGACGCTGCAGATGCAAATGGTGGTGTAATTGCAATCACCTCAAACAATGAACTTCGTATGTGGGGAGTTCAAAACACGTCCTATCCTGGAACCATGACTACATTAGCAAGTGCTGTTGGTTTTGTACATAACCCAATCAGAAACCCATTGTATTTCTGATACTAAAAAACCCTCCCAAAAGGAGGGTTTTGTTTTATCTAGTACATATAATCATCATCATCCTCTACACGAAGAACGCGCACTGACTCACCAGTGTCCAATTTCATTGCCTTTGACCAGTTGAAGTTTAGTGGATCCAAGTCGTCGTATGCCTCAACTTCAAGAATAACGCGATAGCGAGACTTGTTAATGGTAAGTCCTTCCATGGGGTCCTCCTTTGGTATGTTCTATATATTAGCACTAGTCCATCAATGTGTCAAGAGACAGGCACTTCAGGGTTTCTTGTTGCTTTAGAAACAGTTTGACATAGCACCTGGAATATGATAGGAGAGTGTCGTGATCCATTTTCTCCATATCTCTAGAAAGAGTTTCATAGGTTAAAGACTTCTCCATGCTAGAGAGTTGAATTTTGTCTGGATTCATGAGAGACTCCATTGGTGATAACTACTATTTAGTTTGCAGTGTAACAGAAAAGTGTCAACCACACTGTAACATTTGTTACATTGCTTGACTGTTTTCTCATTTTGGGGTAAAATGCATCATACATAACCTTGAGTCACCCACCATTCATGAATCTGACAAAGGAAGAGGACCAGGAGTTTCAAGCACTAAAACGAGCAATCAACGAGTATCCAGCATCAGTACACCCAGAAAAGATGGAAAGGTTTACTGAGTTACTTATCAAGACACTTGACAGCAAGACCTCGCCATTGTATAATCAGTAATGTCTTTGACATTTCTAATGCACAAAACAAGTGAAGATTATCCAGATCTCTATAGTCTAATTAGAGAACTGGAAGCGCGTGTTCATTTTTTAGAAAATGAAAACATTGGGACAACAAATAGTCTATACGAGTTGGAAAACCGTATAGATAGTATCGTACAAAACAACCTAGGACACTTTTCTTTAGGAGATAAATGAGGATTTTTCTAGATACAGCAGATTATGATGCTATTGCGGAAAGGTATGCCACTGGTTTGGTAGATGGCATTACAACTAATCCCACATTGGTACGCAAGTCTGGTGTGAAATATGAGGAGTTTATCAAAGTTCTAGCAACAGACTTTGCTTTTGAATCTATCTCTGCTGAAGTCAATGGTGACACTGCTGGTGAGATGCTTTTTGATGCTGAAAAGTATGTTGCCATTGGTGATAATGTCACTATTAAACTACCCCTTACTAAAGAGGGACTGATTGCATGTAAGTCTCTATCTGATGCTGGTGTCACTACTAATGTTACTCTTTGCTTCAGTGCTGCTCAGGCAGTCATGGCAGCAAAGGCAGGTGCCACATACATCTCACCCTTCGTGGGACGTATGAACGACAACTCTTTGAGTGGTGTTGAGTTGGTTCGTGCCATTGGTGGATTGTACGCAAAACATAATGTTAAAACACAGGTTCTTGCAGCAAGTTTGCGTGATGTTCATCATGTATCTCGCTGTCTCCTGTATGGTGCAGATGTAGTCACTCTACCACCTGCAGTGTTTGATAAGATGTATAACCATGTATTAACTGATGCTGGTCTTGAGTTGTTTCGAAAAGACTTTGAGGAAATCTCAAATGTATGAGGAACTTGACTCCTTTGAAAAGGCATTGAGTCATTTCGGCACCCGCGTTGACGTAATTTGTGCAATGGAGATGGGTGGGAGAATAGATGCTGAGACAGCATACCAGAATATCAAGATAGAACTCAAAGAGTTGAAGAAAGTAAGAAAGCAGTATAATAAGGATAATAAATCGTAAGATACACTCCAATAAGTAAACCTTATCTACTACTACTTGACATGAAACGATTCAAACGCCATAATAAGAGAGTCTCAAACAAGGACCTCATGGCATCTCAATGCTTCATCGCAAAACTGAATAGCAACGAATACGAAAGCATCTTCTGTGCTGATGGACATCCAGAGGTTACAGGATCCACTCTCACACGCAATTACAAGGATGACTCTAAGATCGCCAGTCTGATCAAAGAGGGTGACATCTCTAACCTTGGTAAAGACATCCCTCAGTGTAGGTTCTATGACGAGGATTTCGGGTTCACTCGCCCATTCAGCGATATGGATTCTATGGTAGAATTCTATCGTCAGTGTGGATGCTCCTACGGGTACATCTATGCTACTGAGTGGTATGCCATTCACATTACATCAAATGGCACCTCTCCTGTAAATCTAAATCTTCTTGCAAATGCATGATTCGAGTCTTGATCTTTTCATTGAGCAGCACACTCTTTTGACAGAGCGACGTGCTGCTGAATTGGAGATCACAGTTGACTACTACATAGAAGAGTTCCTAGACTTTGAACTAGATCTCTTTGATGGCATCTAAAAACAACTAAACTAATGACACCAGAAGAAATCAAGCAACAAAAGCGTAAAGATGCATTTTACATCTTCTACGAAAGTGTGCTCAAACCTGATTCTGAATTGCGTCTCTACGCACATGATGAGAAATGTTTCCACGAATTGATGGAATGGCGTGGTGAGATCATCGCATACCTTGATAAACGTCGAAACGAGGAGTTTAACTAATGGCACTATCTGAATCAGTAAAAGAGTCTCTTAATGAGGCACAACAATCACTTCGCAATGCACTAGCATTTGCAGCAAGGCAAGAGCGACCAATGGTCTGTAGTGTAATTGCAGATTTGATCTCTCGAATTGAATCTATGGAGAACACAGACTCAATTCTAGACAAACTAGATGATCGTAAAATTGGAGACTCTGGTCTCTGGGACACTTTCTTTACTGACAACGACTGATGAAATACATTTATATCGTTGATCACTTCTGCCCCTTCCCATCCTCCGAGTATGGTGGCATTTGGGTGGTGGTTGCAGAAAATGACAACGAGTGCTATGATCTTATTGCAGACTGGGACAATGATTGGAATGTGGACTACTATCCCAACATTACCAAGAACATTCAAAAGTCTGTCCGACTCCCACTCCTCGATGAGCAAGAGTCTCGCGTAGTAGAATCTTTCACCACCTAAAATGAACAACGATCAACAACTCGGTGACATGACAGATTATGTCACTGAAACTCTAAACTGGGCAATGGAGCGAATGATGACTCTGATCAATGAGGATCATCACGAGGATGCCATTGCTCTGGGCGATGAGTTCATCGCTTGGGCAAATGAGTCTGATAAAGACGTAATTAGTTGTGTTGCACTTAACGAGGATTGAACCATGAGTCGTACTAACCGTAGTCAAGATTTTAAATACAAGCAAAGTCTTCGTCACCCTCATACTTACAATGAGATGAGTCAGTTGGAGGAGATGATTGTTGATGATGATCTGGAGGATTTCAAGATCTCTGGCATCAATCGCATCAAAAAACGTAAGCGTCTCCCTACCGCATGGGATGATGAAGTCGTCTCCGCACACTATCAAGAAGACCATGCATAAAACGTAAATTTTAATACATTTTAAATTACAGGCACCCACATGGACACATATCATCACAACTTATTTTTTGTATTTTTTGTCCTTTTTGCTATAGTTATTATTGACCCTAATGTGGGTCGCCTGTTGGATCTAGTTATTAAATTTGCTGGGATTCAAATACAGAAAATTAAGTGGATTTTGTTCAATGATCCTAAAAATCCTATAGTAAAGTATTTCATTTGGAGAAGGTCACTCAAGACTGCCAATGAATTATTGAAGGAGTTCAACAAAGAAGAATGACATGTATGTACCAAAGGTCGATGATTATGTAATTTGGAACAGTCACACCTCGACACATGAAGGATGGGTCTATTTCGTACACTCATCTTATATTACCATCGAGATCTCTGTCAGGTCAAAATCTGAAGAGAACATTCAAGATTGTCCAATTCACAAAAAAACCCACACACTCCTGCTATGCTTCAGTGAGGACTGGAATCAACTAACCTATGTCAAATCCAGAGAGTCACGACACGGAACCCTTTCACAAGGTCTTTCCGATTATGTTAAAGTTACCTGACACAACATGTTACTTTCAATGTAAAGATCACCTAGATAAGTATGTGAAACGTTACAAGATTAAAAAACCTAATGTCAGTAAAACTACTCCCCGCAAAGGCGAAACTAAAGGTGATACAAAGAAAACTAGAAGAAATCGAGGTTCTTCTTGACGGAAGCGAATATGAGAGGTACATTAGTAACAACCTGATCACGATTAAGTATGAAATTGAGAGACAACTATCCCTCCATGAGTGAAAACCTAGTTAAGACTTGTGTCTACTGTCATCAGGAGAAACCATTATCTAGTTATCCAGGACACCGTGGTCACAAGGATCGACTCGACACACGATGCAGGCAATGTATCAGTGAGCAGAATAAAATCAGATATAGACTGAAGAAGACTGCTCCTCCCAAACCTGACGTGTGTGACCTGTGTGGGAAGAAACCCCCACATAATAAGAAGATCGTTCTAGATCACTGTCACGAGACGTTACAGTTCCGTGGGTGGTTGTGTGACCCCTGCAACGTAGGGTTGGGGAACTTAGGTGATAACCTGGAGTCTTTAGAACGTGCTGTCACATACCTTAAGAATCGTTCACAAACTGTATTGCGCGAAAACGCGCAAGATGCTTGACAAGGGGGCACATGCCCCCTATTTTGTAAGTAGTTGCACCACACCAACCAATGACAATTCATGAAGACGTAACTGACTCACCCGCTGACTGGGAAGACTTCTGGTATGATTCAGAGGTTCCTACCAAGCAAGAGATGGAAACGGCAACCAAACTGGTTCAGATGTACTTCACCGAGGATGAGTGGGATGCCATCTATGCTGCGATGGCAGACTACCAGGATCATGGTGAGGAAGAAGCAGAGATCTCTTATGAGATCCAATCTAAGATCACCCGACTCTTTGCAGACTGATGAAACTACCAAAGCACCTGGAAGACCGTTACGAGATTCGTGACGGTTTCATCATCAAGAAAGGTGAGACCGATCCTGCTATCTTTGCTGCCATGGAAAGCATGAAAGCAGAAATGGCACGAGAGACTGCTCGTCGTGATCGCATCCGAAGGGGTCTAGAACCCTCTCCAGCGGTCTCCGAGGGACAGTGGGGTATCTGGCACATCAGTGACCGAGACTGACGCTTCTAGACCCTTATACTAGGCACATCAGCACTTTCAATCATGACTAACCTCATCACCGAACAAGTTCTGGATCAAGTCGAGACTCTATGTCGAGTTCTTCGCACCAATTATCAGTCTTATGCAATTAAAAGTCATGTGATTGCTATTGAAAAGAATGGTATTGTCGATGAGAACTATGTTGATTGGCATAAAGAGCAAATTGATAAACTTACAATGGGTGAGGATCTGGATGAGTTTGAGTATGTGAAGGGTCGCAAATATGCTAAAGTAATTCATATCACCCGTGGAGGTTCCCGCAGTGTTCATCTCTTTGTGGACCTGAACAATGGTGATTGTTACAAACCAGCGTCATGGAAGGCACCTGCCAAGCATGTGCGCTACAATTTGTTGGATGAACAGTCCCGCACCGAGATGTTTCGACGTGCTGACTGGGCAGGTTCCTATCTCTATCTTCGCTGAGGTCATCATGGCAACTCGCTCTCGCATCGGTCTTGAACTTAAAGACGGTTCTGTGCTCTCTGTTTATCACCACTGGAACGGTTATCCTGAGTGGTTGGGTCGCATCCTGAAGACTCATTACAATGGTAAGTCTCTTGCCGAAGAACTGATTGATGGTGGTGATATGTCCTGCTGCTGGACTGATGACCGCTGGGATGATAGCGGTGTGAAAGGAGTTTATGGTCCTCAATACTACTCCCAGCGTGGTGATGATTGCCCTCCTCGCCTTGATGCCAACCTGAAGGAGTATCTGTCAGATGGTGAAGAGTTTGCCTACATCTTCAACCGTCTGGGCGAATGGATCTGCTACAGTATTCAGGGCGATGCTGCCAACCTGACTGAAATCCCTTCTGGAGCACTGGCAGTTTAAGAATTGTCACTCTGCCCCCTATAATGACTTCAGTTCAGACGACCCGATGCCTGACCTCTCCCCCATCATCGACCTTTTCCACCAACTGCCTGAGGGTACTGGTAAGGTTGCCCTACTGTTCGCCCTTGCTATGGGGTTCGGTGCCCTGCTCGCTATCAAGGCACCTGGCGGCATCAAACCCGAGGCATGGATGAATTGGGACGATTGAGGCACTGTCCACTCCCTGCCCCTAAGGACACCGCTGACCCCTTATACTGATCTCAGTTCAGACAACCACTCATGACTACTGGAACTTACCTCATCTCCTGCCCTGCTACGGGTGAGCGAGAGATCGTCTACGGGTCCGAAAGGGCAGCAGATGTATGCTACAGTATGCACTGTGAGTCCGAGGGTGCCTATGTATGGGCGGAAGACTGGTTAGGTCACACGTTCATGGAGTATGGTGATCCTGTGGACACTCAAACCCAACTCATCTTTGGTGCTTGAATCATGTCACTTTTTTCTCAAGGTTGGAAAGCAGAAACGGTCTGGGGTGATGAACTCACTGCCCATCACATGAACACTCGTTCTGTGTATCGTTTCAAGGAGAATAGCGACATTGCTATCACTCACTCTGCAAAGTACGTTGATGACGGAACTGTAGATGTCTTCACGGTTTCTTATCGCAGGGAGATCAATCCTCGTCACTCGGTTACTGAAACTGTTGAAGTTTTTGATAACTGGTTGGATGCATACTACTGTGGTGTAGTTTGTGTCAACAATCTCAACATGGACCTTGTTACTAACTGAAACCCATGCAATTCCAAGTTACTGACATCGCCTTTGATTTTAGTGATGATGCTTATGATGAACCCATCACAGATGAATACAAAGAAGAACTCCGTGAAGGTGTATTTGGTACAGTCTGGGAAGCAGATGATGAAGATGATCTAATTGAAGAGATTACATCTGCAACTGGTTGGTGCATCAAGTCCATTGATTACCGTCACATTCTTAACTGAAACTCATGAACAACAACGCTAAATCCTGGACCAACGATCTTAGCACTCTGGTTGATCGTTATGCTGAACAACTGATGGACAGCATGGACATGAAAACCATGGAACAGTTCGTGTTTGATACGTTGGT
>Ga0181592_10001631_pt1 | contig 18265 bp, 16 predicted proteins | sample 071ome_20_FD_133755 | JGI IMG/M metagenome (GOLD analysis project Ga0181592, IMG submission 133755) | Coastal salt marsh microbial communities from the Groves Creek Marsh, Skidaway Island, Georgia - 071412BT metaG (megahit assembly) | ecosystem: Environmental > Aquatic > Marine > Intertidal...
AAAAACACGCCCTGATGACATGTATCCAGTGATATACCATAACGGGTACGTTTTTCGGAACATTTTTTAAGCTAAGGAATTAAATAGACATAATTCAATGCACACCCACATTAAGGATACGTTGCAAACGCTTTCGCTATCCAAAAAAAAGCCAGCGCTCTCACGCTGGCTTTTTCATGCTCCGATCTAAAACGAATATAAATTATTTATTCGCAAGGTAAGTAAGCAACAACGGCACTGGACGACCGGTGGCCCCTTTCGCTTTACCGCCGCTGTTCCATGCGGTGCCTGCGATGTCTAGGTGTGCCCAGGAGTAACCTTTGGTAAAGCGACTTAAGAAACAGGCCGCGGTCGTGGCTCCCGCTAGGCGTCCGCCAATGTTGGCGATGTCGGCAAAATTACTGTCCAATAGTTCTTGGTATTCATCTTGAAGAGGCATGCGCCAGATGGCGTCTTTACTGCTTTGGCTGGCGCCTAGCAGTTCTTGGGCAAGATTATCGTCCTCGGTGAATAGCCCTGAGTTAACGCTGCCCAATGCCATCATGCAGGCACCGGTGAGGGTGGCGATGTCGACAATAGAGGCAGGCTTATAGTTTTCGATGGCATAGGTCAATGCGTCACACAACACTAAGCGGCCTTCCGCATCGGTGTTCAGAATTTCGATGGTGGTGCCGTTCATGGCTTTAACAATGTCCCCTGGTTTACTGGCGTGACCGGCGGGCATGTTTTCGGCAGCGGCAATCACTGCCACGATATTGATGGGGAGTTTGAGTTCGAGTACCGACAACATGGTGCCCACGACAGAGGCAGCACCGCACATGTCGTACTTCATTTCATCCATGGATGCGCCCGGTTTTAAACTGATGCCGCCAGTGTCGAAGGTGATGCCTTTGCCCACTAATACGTGTGGCGCGTCGCCGTCTTTACCGCCTTTGTAGTCCATGCAAATCAGTTTGCCCGGTTCGATGGAGCCTTTGGATACGGATAAAAACGATCCCATGCCCAGCTCTTCCATCTTGTCTTCGTCAAGAATGGTGGTGGTCATTTGATCGCTTAACCCTGCCAGTCTTTGCGCTTCTTCTGCTAAATACGACGGGGTCACAATGTTGGGTGGTAGGTCGCCGAGTTTTTTCGCAAGGTTTTGACCTTTGGCCATGGCTTGACCGAAGGCAATGGCTTTTTCGAAGTCGGTGCCGTTGGCGATTTCGAGGGATTGAATTGTTGGGGTAGCGGGGGCGTCTTCTGCTTTGCTCTTGCAATCGTCAAAGTGGTAAAGGCTGGCTTGGAAGCCATGGGCTAGGTGTTGATGGCACCAATGGGCATCGAAACCGTCGACGGCAATGCCGCTTAGGTCAATCAGGGCGCTGTCAGCGGCACTGGATTTTAGTGATGAAGCGGCAGATTGAACGGCCTTAATGAAGTCTTTCGCTTGGCAGGGCGATTTACCTAAGCCCATTAAGATTAATCTGGGGCCATTGGCCTGTGGGATCACCAAGCTTTCACCGGCTTTGCCTTTGAAATCTTTATTGTCGATTAACGACGATAAATACCCTGACAGGGTGGCATCTAGGGCTTTGGTGGCCTCAGGCTGCTCTCCTTCGCTGAACATGGGGACGATAATGGCAGGGCCTGAGTAGTTTGACGGGGTGGACGAGCTTAGCTTGAATTCCATGAAGACTCCAAATTCGGAATGAATGGTGGCACTGAAGGCTTACGAGAACCTTATTCTTTCGGTTCTGTCCTAGTGCTAACGGTTTTTTTTAGAGATAATGCTCAGTCTACTGTAAAACGCTGAATTTTCCATCGGCCTGTGGTTTTGGCCGGCGTTGTTGATTTTGCCCCCCTAGGGTTAAGGACATTCGTTTGATACTTACTCGTTATTTTTTACGGGAACTGCTGACCTCTACGTTTGTGATTACCGGCATTCTAATGTTGATTGTCGTCAGTGCTCGTTTGGTGGTGCATTTAAACAAGGCCGTGGCGGGTATTATTCCTCCGGAGGCGGTGTTTTATACCATCCTGTATAACAGCCCTAGCTTCTTACAGCTCATCCTGCCTTTGGGTTTTTATATTTCCATCATGTTGGTGTATGGCCGTCTACACAGTGAAAACGAAATGACGGTGCTTTACGCCACGGGGTTTGGGCCGAAAAAGGTATTTAGAATCACCATGGCACCAGTGACGGTCATGATGGCGTTGATCGGGTTTTTAAGTCTGTATTTAGCTCCCACGGCAGCAGACAAGCTCGATACCTATTACCAGCAGCAGCAACAAGAAAGCGAGTTTTCATTTATTACCCCAGGGCGCTTTAATGCGCTTGGAAAAAAAGGCGAGAAAGTGTCTTACGCCGAAACCTTGTCGGCGGACCGTAAGCAGATGCAGAAGGTATTCATGGCCGACGGCAACGCTCTCATCATGGCCGAGTCGGGTCGTCAGTATGTGAACCCTGAAACGGGCAGTCGTTTTTTAGAATTGAAAAACGGTAAGCGTCTAAATGGCGTTCCGGGGAATGCAGAATACGAGGTGCTTTCCTTTGATACTTATGCGGTGAAAATCGCAGAAGAAAGTTCGGTGGCCAAAAAGGCTCGCTATGAAGCGGTGAGCACTTGGGACTTATTGCAAAAAGACCATCGGGTGTACAAGGCCCGTCTGCATTATCGCATTGGTTTGTTCATTTTGATTCCGATCATCGTAGTCATCGCGTTTCCATTGAGTTATGTGAAACCGAGGGCGGGCCGTTATGCCAAGATGCTGCCTGCCATTGTGATTTACATGGTGTACTACACCACCTTGATCACAGCGCGAAAGTGGATGGAACAAGGGCAAACCCCTGTTTGGCTGGGCTTATGGTGGTTACACGGCATTTTCCTTTCCATTGGTTTGGCGCTCATGTATTGGCCTTCCATCGTTCTGAAATGGCAAGCCCGTAAACGTGCCATTGCGATGAAGGAGGCGAATCATGCGTAAGATTGATGCCCATATTCGCGGTTCTGTGCTGAATGCCATTATCGCCGTTACGGTAGTACTCACCATGTTGGATTTGGTGATTGCTCTACTGAATCAGCTGGACAACTTGAGAGACAGCTTTACCTTTACCGATGCCTTGTATTACGTGGTGGTGTCGAGCCCCACTCGCATTTACGAAATGATCCCCATGATCACCCTAATCGGCTGCTTAGCTGGGCTGGGCAGCTTGGCCACCAACAGTGAGCTGACGGCCATTCGTGCTGCCGGGGTCAGTACTCACAGAATCATGATGAGCACCATGAAGGCGGCGTCCATCATGATGGTCTTGGGCGTCGTCATGGCGGAATATGTGGTGCCCGACCTTGAACGCCTGACCACCAGTTTCAGGACCATTGCCCTCGGCCGTGAGGTGGCGGTGAGTAATGAAGGGAAAGGGCACTGGCACAAAGAGCAGAATGATTTCATGCGCTTTAGCGCCATAGAGCCCAATGGCGTATTGCATGGCGTCACTGTGTATAACTTTGATGACGACAAGAATCTCACAGCCATGACCCATGCTCGACGTGCTTTGTATCAGCGCGGTGAGTGGGTAATGGAAGACGTATCCCGCACGGACATTGGTGCATTTGAAACGGAAACGCGAAAGCTGCCCACCATGACGTTCGAGACAGAACTGACCCCTGAACGCTTAAAATTTGTGGCGCAGGAGCCGAGGCACATGGCCATATCAACCCTCTATCGATACTCGGTGTATCTGACGGAGCAGGGGCTCGGTGGCGGTGAATTTATGCTGGCCTTCTGGAAGAAGGTGTTCCAACCCCTGAGTACCTTTGTCTTAGTGCTGGTGGGTATATCCTTCATTTTTGGTCCGTTGCGCTCGGTTACCATGGGTCAGCGGCTGTTCAGCGGCATTCTGGTGGGCTTAGTGTATAAAATCGCGGTGGACTTGCTCGGGCCCATGGGCCTTTTACTGGGCATTGGGCCGTTATTGGCTAATCTTATCCCTATCGGATTGTGCTTTGCTTGGGGTGTATGGATGCTCCGGCGGGCCGGTTAGCCCGTCATCTGGACATTTTTTGCGCGGATGGCTTGCCTAGCGGACGGATTGCTGTAAACTGCGCCGCTCTCGAAAACTGGCCAATTGGTCAAAATGCGCTTGTATGAGGTATCGATAAACACCATGAATAAAGTCTACATTAGTGCTCAACAACTACTGGAAGATTCATTCAAACTTGCTCTGCAGGTGTTCGAAAGCGGTTTTCGACCCGATTATATTGTGGGTGTATGGCGTGGTGGCGCGCCTGTGGGCATCGCCGTACAAGAGCTACTCGACGTGGTAGGCGTTAAGGCAGACCATATCGCCATTCGTACTTCTAGCTACACCGGTATTGGTGAGCGCGGCAAGCACGTACGTGTGCATGGCTTAACCTACTTAATTAAGCGATTAGAGAGCGAGCATAGCCTTTTGATTGTGGACGATGTGCATGACAGTGGCCTTAGCATCGATCAAACCATTCTAGAGCTTAAGCGCGCGTGTAAGAAAAACACCCCTGAAATTCGTGTTGCGACCCCATACTACAAGCCAAAGAACAACAAGACAGATCGTGTGCCCGATTACTTCTTGTATGAAACCGAAGAGTGGCTGGTATTCCCCCACGAAATCGATGGGCTCACCATGGATGAGCTGCGTGAGCATAGACCTGAATTAAAGGCCATTGCTGATAAGATTGAAGAGATTCAGAATCAATAAAAAAACGGAGCATTCGCTCCGTTTTTTTTGGCTCAAATCAGCGCTGTTTATAACACTGTTGCTTTGAACTCTGTGTATTGATTTGCTTCTAATCGTGGGCCAAAGCGGCTTACTACTTCTGCACTGATCTTGCTGGCCAGTTTGCCGGCTTCTTCAAAGCCATGGCCTTGAGTGATGGCGTATAAGAAGGCGCCTGCAAAGTTATCCCCAGCACCATTTGAGTCCACAGCGGTGACGGCGTGAGGCTCGATTCGATACTCCTGCTGGCCATCAAACACCAGCGCACCTTTGGAGCCTAGGGTGATCGCGAAGGTTTTCGCTAAGGTCTTGATGTGGTTTTTGGCGGTTTCGAAGTCGTCGGTACCCGCAATGTGCTGGGCTTCTTCTTCGTTGCAGAACAGCAAATCCACACCCGTGCCGAGCATTTCCATTAGGCCGTCTTTAAAGAACTGAGCCATGGCGGGATCAGAAAAGGTCATGGCGGTTTTTACGCCGTGCTTTTCGGCCAGTGCTTTGGTTTCAATAGCGGCAGCGCGGGCCGTATCACTGGTGACTAAGTAGCCTTCAATGTAAACGTATTCACTGTCTTGAATGGCGGCTTCGCTGATGTGTTCTTTGCCTAGGTTGGCGGTAATGCCAAGGTAGGTGTTCATGGTGCGTTCGGCGTCAGGGGAAATCATCACCATGCACTTGCCCGTTACGCCGTCTTCTCGGTCGGAGCCTAGGTTAGTATCAATACCCGCAGCGGTTAAATCGTTAACGTAAAAGTCGCCTGTTTCATCATTAGCCACGTTGCAGCTATAGAAGGTTTTGGCGCCTAGGTATTGAGCGGCGAAAATGGTGTTGGCCGCTGAGCCACCGCCAGCACGTTTCTTTAATCCAAATTGCTCTGTGAGTGTTGCAAGTAGCTCATGCTGCTGGTCTTCTTCGATGAGTGTCATCATGCCTTTTTCGATGCCTTGGGCAGCAAAAAACTCATCACTGACTTCAAATTCTTTATCCACGAGGGCATTACCGATGCCATAGATGTGGTACTTGGCCATGGGGAGTCCTGTCATTTTGTTATTAGTTTCTGATGCCGAAGTGTAGCAGGAAAAGCAGTGAGCGGGAAAACCCAGAAAGCAAAGGCCTCATGGGGATCTGCGCAACCGTTTGGCTCGCAATAAAGTGAAACCCAACGCGACAATCTTGTTTTTCCTTCGGTATACTTCGCCACCATGAAAAAGCATACCTCTTCTAAATTCAAAACCGTCCTTAGGTGGATGTTGAAGTTATCCCTCGTGGCCGCGGTCATCATGGCGGGTGTATTGGTGTATATCGATGCGCAGGTTCGAGAGAAGTTTGAAGGTAAGCGCTGGGCCCTACCAGCCAAGGTGTACGCCCGTCCGTTGGAGCTTTACTCTGGCTTGGCCTTAAAACCGGCTTATCTCATTCAAGAGCTTGAGCAAGTGGGATATGAGCGCGTGCCGAACGTGGTTCGTCCTGGTCAGTTTGCTGTGTATGGCAATGAGATGGATATTTATCGACGTTACTTCTCCTTGTACGACGGCGACGAAGTGGCGGCGACGGTGCATCTAAGATTTGATCAAAATACGGTATCTGGGGTGTGGCTGGACGGTAAGCCAACGGACATCGTTCGTCTTGAACCCTTGCTCATCGGCGGTATCTACCCTAAGCACAATGAAGACCGCGATCTTATTCAATTGGCCGACGTACCGCCTTTGCTCATCAGTACGTTAACGGCGGTGGAGGATCGTGATTTTTACGATCATTTTGGGGTAAGCCCCAAGGGGATTGCGCGTGCGATGCTGGTGAATGTTCAGCGAGGAGGGCTGGTTCAAGGGGGGTCGACCTTGACGCAGCAATTGGTGAAAAACTTTTACCTTACCTCTGAGCGATCGCTACGAAGAAAAATTACCGAGGCGTTGATGTCGCTGCTGTTGGAGATGCACTACAGCAAAGACGAAATACTGGAAGCCTATTTGAATGAGGTGTACCTCGGCCAAAGTGGCCGACGTGCCATTCATGGCTTTGGTTTGGCCAGTCAGTTTTATTTTGGTAAGCATATAGGCCAGTTAAGCGCCCCTGAAATCGCCACACTGGTGGGTATGGTGAAAGGGCCTAGTGTATATAACCCTAAGCGCAAACCCGAAAATGCCATGGCCCGTCGTAACGTCGTGCTAGACGTCATGCTTGAGCAACAACTCATTACCCCCTATGAAAACCAAGCGTGGAAATTAAGAGGTTTAGACGTCGTTGAATACGATGAATATCAGAAGGTGGAATACCCAGCCTATTTAGATCTCGTGCGTCGACAATTGAGAAGCGATTATCAAGATGCCGACTTAACCAGCGAAGGCCTCAGAATTTACACCAGTTTAGACCCAATTTTACAGCGCCAAGCTGAGCGAGCGGTGAAAAGCCGCATTGAAGAAGTGGAACGGGATTTTCGACTACCCAAAAAAGCCTTACAGGGCGCGATGGTGATTGCTTCTACTGAAAGTGGCGAAGTGGAGGCGGTCATTGGAGATCGTAACTCAAGGTATTTCGGATTTAACCGTGCCTTGGATGCTCATCGCTCCATTGGCTCCCTAGCAAAACCCGCCGTCTATCTGACGGCGCTAAGGCAGGACCGCTATAACCTTGTGACGCCCCTAGATGACAGTCCAATCAAGGTGGCGGGTGCAAAGGGTCAAATATGGGAGCCTGAAAATTATGATCATAAGAGTCATGGCACATTACCTTTGTACCAAGCCATGGCCATGTCTTTGAATCAGGCCACCGCTCGATTGGGTATGAACGTCGGTTTGAATAACGTGGTGAATACGTTCAAAGATTTAGGGGTAGAAAGAAACCTGCCAGCGTATCCATCGATTGTGCTGGGGGCGTTTGAGTTATCGCCGTTCGAGGTGGCTCAAATGTATCAAACCATTGCGGCCTCCGGCTTTAAGACGCCGCTCAAAGCCATTCGAGCGGTTACTACCGCGAATGGCGAGTTACTCACTCGGTACGGGTTTGCGGTAGAGCAATCGATTGATACGGAGTCGGTTTATCTTTTGCAAAAAGCCATGCAGCAGGTGGTTAAAATCGGCACGGCGCGTTTTCTTAATCAACAGTTTTCTAGCGATTTAAATCTAGCGGGTAAAACGGGTACGAGCGATCGTCAGCGTGATAGCTGGTTTGCAGGCTTCAGTGGCGATAAACTGGCGGTGGCATGGCTCGGTCGAGATAACAATGACCCCATGCCTATCACGGGATCGGGTGGTGCGCTAAGGGTGTGGGCAAAAACCTTTGCTGATTTACCTTTGCAGCCCTTGTATCCATTGCCAACAGAAAATATCGAAGAGCATTGGGTGAACCTGGAGCAATTCAGTTTGACCGATGCCAGTTGCGAGGGCGCGGTGAAACTGCCGTTCATTCGCGGGCGAATGCCTCTACAAACTCAAACATGTACGCCAACTCAAACCAAAGGTTGGTGGTCGGATTGGTTCGGAGATTAACGCGTGTTGTTGAAACGAGCATGTATCGTATGGCTAGCCATGGTGCTGGCGGCTTGTAGTCAAATGCCTCAACAAAGTTATGAGGCTCAGGTGGGGGAGCATTTTCAATACTTCCCAAACTGGTATCACCACAACGTGGGTCACCAGCTATATGGGCACAACGAATATGTGAGCACAGCCCAAGGTGCGCTCATCAGACAAGCGGATACGGCTTTCTTTGAAGACAACTGGCAAGCCTGCCAAATATTCTTAGAGCGAGCTCAGCGCATTGCTCCAAGAGATCCAGCCATCTATGTGCGTCTCAGCTACTTATACTGGGTGCAGATGGAAAAACCGTTGGCCATTCAAACGGCCCGCAGAGCGTTGTCTGTGGTGGGGAGTGATGCTATGGCCAAGGATGAAATATTGCGCTTACTTGCTGTGATCGAGCAAAACTAGGCTACGATCGATTCGGTGAGGCTGGGCGCATTCTGTGCCCAGCCGTCTTCAAAAACATGGCCCGTCTTACTTCTTCTCTTCTTTTGGCAAGCGCACCACGCGAGTTTCGCTATAGCGGTCATGCCAAGTTAACTTTTCCTTATCAATCCAAGCCCAAAAATACCCAAGACCCGCTAAAGCAAATGCGGGAACGGCTACGATCAAGCGAATCATGCCTTGCATGAGCGACAGTGGCTTTCCGGTGGTGCTCTGCAATTGCAGTCGCCAAGCCCGCATGCCTAATGTCTGACCGCCGCGACGCCAGAAATACAGGTTGAACCACACCCAGATTAAAAATACCGCGGAACGAAAGAACGGGTTGCCCTGTTGAACGCCTTCACCGCCATTGATGGCAACAAAGACCACGCCTAGGATGAACCAAAGGGCCATCAACAATAGTCCGTCGTACATAAACGCTGCTAAGCGAACGAGGGGGCCTGCAATGACGGGTGTTTCTTTAGGGGATTTTGCATCAGGCACAGGCAACTCCAATATTGAACGAAAGGCTGCGCATGATGCAAGAAAAGGGATTGTTTGCCAAGGGGCCGAGGGCCCCGAGGTGGATTACCGTATTAGAAGGCGAAACCGAGCTGAATGTTAGCGGTAGAGCCAACCGAATCTTCCCAGTCATTACTTTTGTCGAGCGTGAGGCGCGCGGTCAGCTCAAATGGCTGCCAGCTGTAGCCAACGCCACCATGGAGGCTAGCACCGGTGGCGTCAAATTCGCTGCCATCAGTGTCTTCGATGGTTTCTTTGAACATACCCACACCACCGAATAGCTGGAACCCCTTGGTGAATCGATTGGCTAAATTCAAGGCAATCTGAAACCCTTGTATTTTCGGCACGTTACCCGATACCTCATATTCCACACCATCCTGGATCAGGGTCACTTGCTCGCCCTGATTGTAAGCGGCATAAACGCCGAGAGACTGAGTGAAATTGTATTGATATCCCAGGTTAAAGCCGGCGAACACGTAGCCGTCATCATTAGAATGGACGACGGAGCGCCCAAATGTGCCGATACGAATGCCATGCTTCGGAAAGCGACTCTTCTTAGCTGGTTGGACTTGAGTAACGTCGCTGCCTAATGGAATGTATCTCACACCATTAGCCGTGTTAGAGGCGCCAGCGCTTGTGGCGGGCAGTTGGTTAAAGTCGTTGTGGTAAGTCGATTCGGCCACCGGCTCAGGTTGACGATCGCTCACTACCCTTCGAATGCTTTTGACGCTTTTCTTTTTGACGGCGACGGTACCACCATCATTCAAGCGAACGATGTAGCGTCCACGGGTATAATCTTGTTCGATGATGGAGCCCTGTAGCTCTGTGCCGTCTTTCAACAGGATGATTTCATCCATGACTTGCGCTTGGACCGTACCGGCCAATAACAGTGCAAAGGGGAGGCCCTTTTTAATCATGTTAGTCCCTTCTTGGTGCGTCGTTTTATTGTGTGGCGCAGTTTAGCAAAATCCAGTGCCCTACGTCACCATTGATAATGTAACCCTATCAACCGCTGCTTTATTTTCTGACTGGAATGCGATATGAATACAAACTCGAATGATTGTTCGGTATGTGCGAGGTTGTTTCAGCTCAATTAGTGAAGCGTGTTTAGATATGATTAATTCAAGCAAATCCATTTCATTAAGGGAAAATATTCGACTATACCGTCAGGTAAAGAGTCCTTACTGGTGGGTGAATGCTCGTATCAATGGCAAAGAAAAACGCGTGTCGACTAAGGTGCTTTGCAGTGAAGATCCAAATGGCGATGGCCGTGCACGTACCAAGGCTTTCGATATTGCACAGCGTTTATCGCTAGAAGAAGCCTTTGAAAGCAGCAAGGACGACATCGAACAAAATTCTGCCACATTGAAGGTGGTATTGGATTATCACATGGCATGGAAGAATCGCGACATTATCGAAATCATGGCGCTGTTTCATCCTGAGGTTCAGTATACGGATTTCTTTGTCAATCGCGTCATGGGCATTAAGGATATTCCATCCTATATTCAAAGTTGCTTACCTAAACAGCCCGGTGAAAATCTTACCCATACCGATCGTATTAGAGTCGATGGTCACACCGCATTCATTCAATACAAACTCATTATGAAAGAAGCCAGCTATCGCTGCAGTGAGGCGATCACTGTAAAAGAGGGGTTGATCTATCGCATACAGGAATATGGCGTGTTGGTTTCTAAGGAATTGGGTGGCGGTGAGAAGCCGCTGGAGTTTGATCGTAGTGCCATTAGTCGTCTAGGTTTGTCGGCGAAAGAGCTGGCGAATCTGTCTCAGGATTTACAACAATACTTCGATCAGTATAAACCTTTTCTAAACCCAGAATTAAATTTACAGCAGGTGGCCGACCAGACAGGCTATAGTCGCAATCAAATATCTTACTTCCTCAATAAAGTGGCGGGGCAATCCTTCTATCAATATGTGCACCAAGCGCGTATCGAACATCTACTGCGACAAATTAGAGACGGGGCTGACAAAAACAACATCGACAGGTTGGCTTTAGATGCAGGTTTTAATTCTATGTCGGCTTTCTATAAATACTTTAAGCAATATACCGGAATGTCTCCTAAAGCCTACGTAAAAAAGGTGTTAGTAGAAGAAGCTTGATGCCTTTTTTGTCTACCCCCTAACGTACAAAATTCTCTTTTTTATACTCAAAACCGCAAAAATTCCTCGCGGACACGCAAACAAGTATTTCTAAAAAAATAGCCATACACTTTTTTCATCTCGTTGGAGTAGATTGAAATGAGTGATTGGAACCACATTAGTTTATGGATGCAGCAGGTCGGTGATATTACACCACGGCCACAGCTGAACGCCGACATCGAAGCCGATGTGGTCATTATTGGTGCCGGATTTACGGGATTGTGGACGGCTTATTATTTAAAGCAGCATAAGCCTGAGCTAAACGTGGTCATACTAGAAAGTGAAGTGGCTGGATTTGGTGCATCGGGCCGCAATGGCGGATGGCTGATGGGACAAATTGTCGGCCAGGATGATCTCCTCAAATCTGAATCTCATGAGAAACAGATTCAAGCGCGAAGTATATTGGCGAGTATACCGGATGAGGTTGCCTCTGTTATCTCCAAAGAAGGCATTGCCTGTGACTTTAAAAAAGCCGGTGTCTATTACATTGCGGCTCGTTACAAAGAACAACAGAGTCGGTTAAAGGCGTACTTCGAACTCCTAAAAGAAAAAGGGTACAGCGAAGCCGATTTTAAATGGATCGCTCAAGATCAATTAAAAAAATCCATTGCAGTTAACAACGCCTATGGCGCCATCTATAGCCCTCATTGCGCCACCATTCAGCCAGCCAAGCTTGCCCGTGGATTAGCAAGCTGTATTGAAGGTAAAGGCGTTTCCCTTTACGAAAAAAGCAGAGTGATCAAGTGGCAACCTGGCAAAGTCATAACCGAGCGAGGGAGTGTGTCTGCGCAATGGGTTGTTCCTGCTTTGGAGGCTTACGGCGCGGAACTGCAAAACAGCCCCGTTAAGCTCAGTCGCTACCACCTGCCTGTGCAAAGCCTGATTATCGCGACGGAACCGTTATCCGACAGCCATTGGGAAAAGATAGGACTGAGTAATGGTGAGGCGTTTGCCGATCACAGTCGTCAGGTCACCTATGGTATTCGCAGTGCCGATAATCGTTTGGTTTTCGGTGCAAGGGGTACTTATCAATTCGGCTCAAAATTGCGTCAAAATTTTTCACTTACCGATGCCGAAATACAAGAAAGAAGAAAGGTAATGGTCGAACTTTTCCCATCGTTACGTGACGTGAAAGTTAGTCATGCATGGGGCGGTAATCTAGCCGTTGCAAGAAAATTTCGCCCTCACGTGGTCAGAAATTACGAGAAAAAATTCGTACTTTCGGGTGGCTATGGTGGTGAAGGTGTGGGTGCTACCAATTTGTTTGGTCGGACTCTCGCTGACTTGGTGTTGGGAAGGCTGAGTGACTTGGTGGCAATGCCTTGGGTAAAAACATCCACTGATATGAAACACATTCAAAAGTGGGAGTCCGAGCCTTTTCCTTGGCTTGGATATAAGAGTGTTATTCAAGCGTTTGACTTCGAAGATCGTGTTCTTAATAGCGAGCAATCACCAAAGTGGAAACGAAAACTAGCGATGAATGTCGCTGACATATTTGAAAAGATCGTGCAATAAATACGTCTTCATTGCATAGATGCAATGAAAACAACCGACTTTTAATAACAATAAAAAAAATGGCTCATGAATGTCACCAGTAAGGCTTGTTTGGTGAAGTGGGGCGGGTTCGTTGCCAGACGAACCTGTGGAAAAGATCGGTCGTTAGACCAATAACAATTATAAGAGTTAATGGAGACTCGTATGAAATTACTTAAGTCACTGGGTGTGTCAGTGTTGACCTTGTCAGCAGTGCTCGCATCTGCTTCCTCTATGGCGGACAAATTGGTTATTTCCAACTGGGATGGCTATATGCCAGCCGACATGATGGAGCGTTTCAAGAAAGCAACAGGCATCGATGCAGAACTTGCTTTGCATGCCACTAACGAAGAAATCATGGGTAAAGTAGTTGCGAGCAAAGGTAAAGGTTACGACGTTATCTTTGTTTCATCCCCATTCGTAGAAGCGCTAAATAAACTGGATTTGATTGCTGATATTGATCACTCTCAAATTCCAAATACCAAAAACCTGTACAAGCAAGCGAATAACTTGAAGTACGACAAAGGCAATAAAATGTCGATGCCTTATGCATGGGGCACGACAGGCCTATGCTACCGCGCTGACCTAATGGATGAGCCTACTTCTTGGAATGACCTACTTAAACCTAACGATAAATTAAAAGGCAAGGTAACCATGCTTTCTACTGATCGTTGGTTGATGGCGGCTGGCTTCCTTAGCCTAGGTCACTCTGTGAACACGGCTAAACAAAGTGAAATTGAAGCTGCGAAAGATGTACTAATCGAAGCTAAAAAATCCATTCTTGCATATGACGATGCCACGTTCTACGCGAAGCTAGTGAGCGGTGAAGCCACCATGACTCACGCGTGGGATGGCTGGTGTAACTACGGTACAGCTGAAAACCCAAATATCAAATACACCATTCCTAAAGAAGGTACGGATATGTGGGTAGACACCATGGTGATTCCAAAGAACTCAAAGATGAAAAAAGAAGCACATGCGTTTATCAACTTTGTGTTAAGCCAGGATATCGGAGTGTGGATTGCTAATAACGTGATGTACAAAACGCCAAATGAAGCTGCCATGTCTAGCTTGGATAAAGAGCTTTTGAAAGCGTATCCAAATTTGGCTATGACGCCAGATCAGATTATGGCTCAAGAGCAATTACGTGACCTAGGTAAGACGCAAAAAGCGTACACCAAAGCCGTGACTGAAATCTTAGCTTCTAACTAATAAATACTGGGCGCAGCCTAGGTTGCGCCCAATTTACAACAAGGCGTTTTAGCATGCGTAACTCATCCAGAAATTGGTTGTTAATTGCTCCTGGCTTAGGCTGGTTGGCATTATTTATGGTGATTCCATGCATCTTAATCTTTGCATTGAGCTTTTTCGAGCGCGGTGTGTATGGGGGTGTGGACTACAATTTTAATTTTGAGAATTTCCAGCGGGCGTTTGACCCGATCTATTTGGGAATTTTACTCGATTCTATACGGATTGCGGGCACAGCAACGCTCGTTGCCATTTTACTGGCCTACCCAGCAGCCTACGCCATTTCGCTGGCCCCTAGAAATAAGCAAACCACTTATCTATTTTTAATCATGCTGCCGTTCTGGAGTAACTATCTAATTAGAACCTACGCATGGATTGTATTGTTAAATCGTGAAGGTTTAATCAATAACAGTCTTGAGGCAATCGGTGTCATAAACGAGCCTCTTAACCTACTTTATAACGAGTTTTCAGTCATAACCGGACTGGTGTATAACTATTTGCCATTCGTTGTTCTGGCGATCTATTCATCAATATCAAAAATTAACCCGGAAGTGCGCGAGGCGTCTGAAGACCTTGGTGCGCCAGCGTGGAAAACCTTTCTTCGTGTGACTTTGCCGTTGACGGCCCCGGGTGTCGCAGCAGGATCAGTATTTGTATTCGTACTCTCAGTAGGAAACTTCATTACGCCGGACCTACTGGGCGGTGGTCGCTTACAGATGGTCGGCAACCTTATCTATGATCAGTTCCTTTCTGCTCGTGATTGGCCGTTTGGTGCAACGCTGTCGTTCATATTAATCGGAATCATGATGATGTTGTTGTTCGCACAAGCGGTGGTTGTGAATCGTCAGAACACCGATAGAACACCGAAAGTGAAAGAAGAACTAGAGTCATTAAAATTTGATGCATCTATGACACAGCAGGAGAAGGCTCATGCATAGTGCCACTACTGGAACCTTCTTAAATAGTCACCTGAAAATGGTGTACGTATTTCTCTATATGCCGATCATTGTGCTCATGGTTTTGAGTTTCAATAAGGCAGGATTGCCAACCGTTTGGAGTGGGTTTTCATTCGAATGGTACGGAAAATTGGCCAACAATGATGCCATTTTAAATGCAGCTTGGAATACGCTCGTGGTGGCCATCGTCTCCACCATACTGTCGTCCATTTTGGGCACGTTACTGGCCATTGGTGTAGAAAAAGCCAAGGTAAATTCGGGGTTGGATGCGTTGCTTTTCGCACCCATGATTATCCCAGATATTGTTTTGGCTATCGCGCTGCTGTCTTTCTTTACATTGCTTGAATTTACGTTGGGGCTGCACTCTATCATCTTAAGTCATGTTGTCTTCAATATTGCCTTTGTATGTGCTGTTGTTAGAACGCGCCTGAAGAATTTTGACTATTCAGTGTTAGAAGCATCGGAAGACCTTGGTGCCAACAGCTTCACAACGTTTAGACGAGTCATGCTGCCTATGATTTTCCCAGGTGTATTGGCGGGTAGCTTGTTAGCTTTCACCTTGTCTGTAGATGAATTCATCATTGCTTTCTTTACGGCAGGTGCGGGATCGAGTTCAACCACGTTACCGATGCAAATTTATTCCATGATTCGTTTTGGTGTAACGCCAGAAATTAATGCGATGGCGACCATTATTATGTTGGTGAGTTTCACCCTGGTCTTCATGTCGCAGCGTATAAATAAAGGAGTGGTGCAGTAATGAGTAGCGCAATTACATTACAAAACCTAAAAAAGGCCTTCGGACAAACCAAGGCGATCGATAATGTTTCGTTAGACATTCATGAGAATGAATTCTTCGCCATGCTAGGCCCTTCTGGCTGCGGTAAGACAACTCTGCTAAGAACCATTGCAGGCTTTGAGCAACCGGACGAAGGCTTTGTTCTACTGGGTGGCGAGGACGTAACCCCATTACGACCGAACAAGCGCCCCATTAACCTGATGTTTCAATCCTATGCATTGTTTCCTCACATGTCTGTGGAAAAGAACATTGCCTACGGTTTAGAAATGGAAAACCTTTCTAAAGGCGAGATCGCGTCACGTGTGGCAGATGTGATGGATATGGCTCACTTAAATGCTTTCGCACATCGTCGTCCAGATCAGTTATCGGGCGGTCAAAAGCAACGCGTAGCGTTAGCCCGCGCCCTCGTGAAGCGCCCCAAGGTACTGCTATTAGACGAGCCCTTAGGTGCCCTCGATAAAAAACTCAGAGAACAAATGCAACTCGAATTGAAACGTCTTCAAGAAGAAGCCGGTATCACCTTCATCATGGTGACCCATGACCAAGAAGAAGCTTTGGTTATGGCCGATCGTATTGCACTGATGAAAGATGGTCAGGTTGCTCAATTAGGCACACCTCATGAGTTATATGAAAAGCCCAACAGTAAGTTTGTGGCCGATTTTATCGGCACCATGAATTTTTATGAAGGCAAGGTTGATGGTGGTGCATTGATTCTTCCAAACGGATCTCGTTTGACTGGGGTTACGGAAGAAGAAGGTTTGGATTCGGGTACGTTGGCCGTGCGTCCAGAGCGTATACAGATACATCGCTACGCTCCTCAGCAAGCAGACAACCTATTGCAAGGCGTGATTGCGGATATCGCGTACCACGGGCAAGACTTAAATATTCACGTGGCTGTTGATAATGAACCCAATAAGACATTGGCCAGAATATCTGCCAGTTCTGCAGAGCAACAAAATCTAAAACTGGGTGAAACCGTTTGGTGTAGCTGGTCTAGCCAAAACGGCCGATTGCTCGGCGCATAATAACAAGAGGATAAAAACATGAGTGATAAAAAAGTAATCGCGTTCTTTCCAGAAGCGGCATACGGTCCTGCTTTGAATTCTGTGGGCATTGCACAAGCCTGTGAGGCCATGGGTCATAAAGCGGTATTCTTAACCGACCCTGGTATGGCAGGTGTATACAGTGGTTATGGCTTTGAAGAGCATCTTGTGAACATGTCTGAGCCAATGGAGCCAGAAGCTATGGCCAAGTATTGGCAGGACTTTATTAACGGCCATATTCCGAACTTTAATAAAGACCCGTACGATCAAATTGATAACTATACGAAGGAATGCTGGGCAGCCGTCGTCGATACGGCGAAATGGGCACAAAAAGATCTGCCTTCAGTTTTGGATAAGGTTAAGCCGGATCTCATTTGTGTGGATAACGTGATTTTGTTTCCTGCGATCAAGCAATATGGTGTGCCATGGGTGCGTATCATTTCGTGTTCAGAAAACGAAATCGAAGACGAAAATATTCCTCCGCACCTATCGGGCTGTTGGGCGGATGATCCAGAATCTATGGCGAAGTTTCGTGCTAAGTTTGAAGAAGTCATCAAGCCCATCCACGACGATTTCAACGAGTTTTTAACCAACTGTAACGAAGCGCCATATCCGTTGGGTCAGTTCTTTGAAGCGTCTCCTTACTTGAACCTTTTACTTTACCCCGAGGCCATTGCTTACGAGCGTAAAGAGCCACTGGACAAAAAGCGTTTTCAATATTTAGAAGGCTGCGTGCGTAAAGACGAAGCTTACACGATTCCTGAATTCAAAAAGCATAACGATAAGCCCATTATTTATATCAGTTTCGGTAGTCTAGGTTCAGGTGATACCGAGTCTTTGAAACGTCTAATGAACTCTGTTGCAGAACTGCCTGTAAGAATCCTAATGAATGTGGGCGACTACAAGGATGAATACACAGAGGTGCCAGATAACGTCATCGTAGATAGCTGGTTCCCTCAGCCATCTGTCATTCCTCAAATGGATGCTGTGATCCATCACGGTGGTAATAACAGCTTTACCGAATGCCTGTATTTTGGTGTGCCTGCGATCATTATGCCTTACGTATGGGATGGTCATGATAACGCAAGCCGCGTTCATGAAACGGGTCATGGTTTTAAAATGCATCGTCAAAACTGGACCGAAGAAGAGCTTCACAAAAACATCAATACCATGCTGACGGACGATGCCATGAAGGCTCGTTTAAAATCCATTTCTGCTGATATGCACAAAGAGCATGGCCCAAGCAAGGCTGCTCGATTACTCGACGGTCTTCTAACCGAAGCGCAAGCCAAAGCCAATGAAAAAACGGGAGAGCCAGCATAATGACGATCGCAGAAGTA
>Ga0181592_10001638_pt1 | contig 18197 bp, 18 predicted proteins | sample 071ome_20_FD_133755 | JGI IMG/M metagenome (GOLD analysis project Ga0181592, IMG submission 133755) | Coastal salt marsh microbial communities from the Groves Creek Marsh, Skidaway Island, Georgia - 071412BT metaG (megahit assembly) | ecosystem: Environmental > Aquatic > Marine > Intertidal...
AAGTCGTTTAGGAGATTTAAGTGGATTAAGTAGTGGATATCTTTATGGAGATGAAGAACCTGGATTTGGTTTATATACTGAAAATGCATTCTTTAGAGGAGCGATAACTGCACAAACAGGTTCATTCGCTGGTATTGTTCATATTGCTACTGAGGCAGGTGGATTAGAAACTGGCCAAAAGATTTCTATGGGTAGAGATGTAAATGGAACTCTTGATGGATTTCACTTAAATAATAATAACTATTGGTACACTACAGGAGAATTTCGTTTAGGGGATAGTACTAACTTCTTACATATTAGTGGAACTGAAGCTAGTGTGGCAAGTGATATTGATATTAAAACAGATAAATTTAAACTCGATACCGCTAAACTTGATATAGATTCAGCAGCAGGTGGAAGTGGTAGTATTGCATTAGGTGCAACACCACCAACTGCCTATAATAGTGGAATAGGTTTCTTCGTAGATGGTACTGGTAATTTCTTATTAGGAAATTCTGGTGATGATAGAATACAATTTGGTGCTACATCTGGTAATCTTACAATTGTAAGTAGTGATATAGATATCACATCAACAACATTTAGTTTAACTGCGAATACTACTGATTTAGTTATCAGTAGTACTGATAAATCAATATCATTAGCAAATGGAAATATAACTCTTGATGGTGATTCAAATTCAAATGTAGGACATTTAGAAGTAGGTGGATTATCAAGTACTGCAGCAAACCAAAATGCCAAAGGTATGTATTTCAAAGGTAATGGTGATTTTATAATTAAATCCAACACTACTGCAAACGAAAATTATATACAAGGTGTTGGTGGAAACTTAATAATAAAATCAGATGATATGGATATCACATCAACTACATTTAATCTAAATGCAAATAGTGGAGATTTAGTAATTGATAGTTCAGGAGATGGTGGAGCAGGAAGTATTACGATTGGAAGTAATATAACACTTAATGGAAGTAGTGCATCTACAATTGCAGGTTGGACAATAGGTGCATCAACATTGACTGGTGGAGTGGTAACATTAAACTCTGCTGGTTCTATTGAGGTTGGTGGTTTATCAGATGCAACTACCGTAGCCACAACCAATAGTGGTTTCTTTGCAGATTCAAGTGGTAATGTATTGATAAAAGGTAATGTTAGTAATAATGATTATCTTAAAGTTTCTGCAGGTGGTAGTATTGATATCAAAGCACAAAATTTTGATTTAGATGCAACAACAATCATAATAGATTCCGCTACAAATAGTGGTAAGATTGCATTAGGTGCAACACCACCAACAAGTGCTACAACTGGTACAGGTGCTTACATAGATGGTAATGGAACATTCTTAGTTGGTAGTTCAGGTGGTAATAGACTACAATACACAAGTGGTGGTAATATCGTGTTACAATCCAATACATTTACTTTGGATGCCACAACAATGATTTTAGATAGTACTACAAATAATGGAACAATAAGATTAGGTAGTGGTGGTGGACCAAGTAGTGCAACAGACACAGGTACCGCTGGTATTTATATGGATGGTGGTGGTAACTTTAATATCGTGGGTGGTAGTAGTGGTAATGCATATTTAAGATATGCTGCTGCTGGTATTGATATGGCTGGTACTTTTACAAATACTGGTACGATTAAAGGTGGTACACTTCAAACGACCGCAGGATTTGCAAAAGTTACTGATACTTCAGGTTTAACACCACCAGCAAGTGATAGTTCTTATAAAACTTTAGAAGATACAGTATTTACAACAGCTCAAGATTTAGGTTCATCGAGTGGTACATCAATTACATCGATAGATATAAAAGCACTTGGAACTGGTAATAATCCTACTTATGCTCCCCAACATGGTACACCAATTAAACTTAATATGGATTTAAGATGTACCGCGGGAAGTGTACTATATGGTAGAATGGAAATGCAAGTTTCTCAATCTGCAGATGGTACTACTTTCCCTAATTCAAGTAGGGAATCATACACTTTTACTAATATACCAGCTCATGCTTCTACTTTTGAAGAATTTTCTCAAACGATTAATCCAATATCAAGTGTAGATTTAATTAGAGTAAAATTTAAAAGTTTGGATACTCAAGGTACTGCAGGTGGTAGTTCAGAACCACAAGGTGATGGTGATTTTGATACAGCATCAAATGTTTTTATAAAAGACCTTGAAGTTAATTCTATGCAAAGTCAAACAGATGTTAATGAAACGGGTATTATGATTGCAACTGGACCTGATGATTATACTCTTTTAACTGCTGGTAGTAGTTATTTTTCAAATTTAGTAGAAATGGCTGGTGATTTAAAAATTGAAGGTAAACCATATAAACCTGGTGGTGGTAGTTGGTTTACACCAAGTGATGAACGATTAAAAAATATTACAAATGAATTTAATGATGGATTATCTATTATTAATGAAATAAAACCATTACGATATGAGTATAAAGATGATGAAAATAAAGAAGAACACATTGGTATTATTGCACAAGAATTAGAAAGAGTTGCACCATATGCGGTAACTAAATTAAAATCAGATGAATATAAATTAGATGATATGAGAGTTGTTAATGAATCTAATATGATTTATATATTAATAAATTCTGTAAAGGAATTAAGTGAAAAGGTAAAAGAGTTAGAAGATGAAATTAGACTTATCAAAACTACATAATCATTTTGTAAAAGAAAATCCTATAACCAAAATGATGTTTGATGAATTTCCAAATGATTTTATGGTATTTGGTGGTTCTCTTACAGATTTTCTTATTGGTAATCCAAATACAATAGATTATGATGCTATTATGTTAAATAATAAGTGGAAAGATGCAGAAGACTTTTTATTAAATTTTAAACCAAATAGAAATCGTTGGCAATTAAAACGAATTCCTTTAATACAAGGTACAACACATTGGGATACTTTTGATAAAAAATCTGGTAAACCAAAACGAACTACTTTAGGACATGGACCACACTTTGTATCTTTTGAGGAAGTTAATTCTTATAATATGAAGATTAATCCAATACGGAATAAATGGTACAAACCTTGTTTATCTTTATCAAAGTTAAATAGAACAGACCCGATGGAGATGGTGGATGTTGCAGATGCAGTTAATAATAGAATTGGTATAACTAAAAATGAAGTATTGATGAGAGATGAAAGACCATTAGAGTGTATTAAATGGAGAACATTAGAATATGATGGTTGGTGTACAGACCCAGGTAATGCACTTGGTAGATGTAATAGATATAAAAATACAAAAGGATTTTATTTTGATGAAAAATTAGAAAATTCTTTGATGGCACTTATACAATATCGTATTGATTCTCAAGATGTTATTAAAGGTGATAATATTGAAACTTATACAGGTAATGAAATGTTACCAATAGCAAAAGAAACTGATGATATTTATTTTAATTATGAAAATCCAGTTTTAAATAAAGGTAAAGATTTACCAAAACGATATAAAATAGACTATCATTATAATGATAGCGGAATGATAAAGGAAATATAACATGGCATTTACAGACGCAGGAGCCTATCTACATACAACGGAACGAGTTCACATCGGTGGTTCGGCAGACCCAACCACGGTTCAATTACAAGTAACTGGCCAAATCGTTTCTACTGATAATATAACTGCATATTATTCTTCTGATATTAAATTAAAAAATAATTTGACTCCTATATCTGATGCCCTTTTTAAAGTTAATCAATTAACTGGTTATGAATTTGATTGGAATGAAAAATCACATCAAATCCAACAAGAAAAAGGACACGATGTAGGTTTGGTTGCACAAGAAGTAGAAAAAGTATTACCAGAAGTTATACAGATTCGTGAAGATGGAATTAAGGCAGTTGCATATGATAAGGTTATACCATTATTAGTACAAAGTATTAAAGAATTATCAAGTATTGTAGAGACACAATCAAAAGAAATAGAAGAACTGAAACAAAAGGTAAAGTAAAATGGCTTTACAAAGTGGATTTAATATCACAGGTTTAACACTAATCTCAAGTGGAAGTAATTACACACCATCCACTACATTCACTTTAACTGCAAGAGATAAAGGTCAAGGAAGTGGATTTTCTGGTACTTGTACAAGTAATTCAAGTGGAAAAATCCGTTCAGATAATTTAACTATTAGTTCAGGTGGTTCAAATTATTCAAGTGGTAGTTGGAGTTTTTATCCTTATGGTTCTGCAGTAAGAACTACAAGTGGAGCCACAACATATGCTGCCGCAACAATTAATTTAACTACTTCACCATCTGCAGATGATTTCACTAATAAAAAAATTGGAGTGTTTGATTCTGATGATAATTTTCAAGTACTAACTTATACAGGAGTTTCTGGTACTACTTATACAGGAGTTGCAGGTTGGAAAACATTTTTAGGTGGTAGTACATCACCAAGTATATCAAGTGGTACAAGTTTATTTAATGTGGTGAGAAGTTCTGATGTTCCAGGTGAATTTACTTCTATTTCAATCACAGGTACTACAGGTGGTGGTAGAGGTTGTATTATCGTGCCTACTATTGGTTTTGATAACGATATCTCAATTGATGATATTAGAACAGAGAGAGGTGATGGACAAGGTAACAATGATATTCATGATTTATATCAAGCCTTTAGTTCTGAAACCAAAGCAAATAAAAAGAACTTTGATTGGTATGAAGATGGACCAGAATCAGCTGGAACAGTAGAAACTCATCCAATTCGTTTTGATGAATTCTTTAGTGCTCAATATGATGCGTATGGTGGAGCAGGATGTTTTTCTGTAGATACACCAATCACTTTACCTGATGGAAGTGAAACTAAAATTGAAGATTTATTTATAGGACAAGAGGTATTGGCAATAACATTACCAACCATGCCACTTGATTTTGATGATGAGGAAACTTGGAAAGATTGGGAAACAAATACAATAGAGGGAGCAGAACAAACTACTGCAACTGTAAAAGAAATCTACTTTGATTGGTATAAAGATTATTATGTAATTAATGATAGAATTAAAACCACATATGAACATCCATTTTTTGTAAAAAGAGATTCAAAATATACTTTTGAAACAACAGCAGATTTACAAGCGGGTGATGAATTCCTTACAGATACATCAGGTAGTTTTGTATTTGAAGAAATAACAAGTATTGAAAAAATTAATGAAGAATTAGAAACCGTAAATATAAACTGCGAACCACATGATGTGTATTTTGCGGGAGGAGTGTTAGTACATAATGTCCATGAAAAATAAAGAGTATGATGTTTATTATTCCACAGGTGGTGGAACATTAGTTGGTGGTGGTGCTGATGTTTGGGTGAACCATTGGATAGAAGAGGTTGCACCTAAATTACAAGTACCAGCGAAGTTATTAATTCATAGAAATAAACCAATTGTTGAATGGACACCAAAACAACATGAAGAGTTTCAAAGAAGAATTGATAGAGGTGAACCAGGTAATAATGGTAGACAAGTTCATAAAAAATTAAAAAATACATTTAAAGATGTTGTAGATAAAAAACCTAAAAAAACTTATAAAGATGTATTGGCTACTGAGTTAAAACATTATTGGCAAGGTGATGACCCACAAGAATTTGAAGACTTAATGAACGGAGCTCGTAGAATTCATATATTACATGGATATTATCATCCACATAAATACATAAGAAACAATCAAGATAAAATACAAACAAATGCGGTTCATTGTAATGTTAGTTTGGCATTAAAAGCATCATTTACATTAGGATTAAAAACAAGTTTTAATTTTGCAATGTCGCCTAATTGGGAAAGTGAGATTGTTGGGTATGCTAAAAAACCATTTTGGATTGGTGTGGATAAACCAAAACTTCATGAATCTATAAATGATAAAGTTTTACACATACCAAACTTTTATGAGTTCACAAGAAACTATGATGTAATTGATAGTAATCAAGTTGGGTTTGCATCAAGAATGGAAACAAGAAAATGTCCACATTTTATTGAGGGTATAGATAGTCAATTATTTACAGACCCAAAAGATGTACAATGGTGGAGAAGAAATTTAGATATAGATACATCTAAGTGGAAAGTGTTTCAATTCAAATGGGATAATATCGAAAGATTTTATCATAGAGATTGGGGTATATCACATTCTGCACATATTTACGAACCATTTGGATACTCTATATTTCAAGCTATTGATTTTGGTAAAGTTCCAATATTAGCTCATGATTGGTTAACGGAATATAAATATCCATTTAGGGCTGGTAATAAAGAAGAGTTTCATCAACAATATAAAAAACTATGTGAAGTATCATTAGATGAAAGAAGAAACCTTTTATATCCATTACGAGAGTATTTAACTAATAAATTTGATAATAAAGAAGAATGGGCGGAAAAATTATTAAAACTTTACAACGAATGATATTTATAAGTGTAACATAATAGGAGAAACCATGGCAACTACAGCTGGACAAAATCTATCATTAGGAAAATTAAAACGAGCGGTTGACGGAACTGATTCCTATACGACTGCCAATACTTCATTGGCTGCACAAAATGATGGTTCAAGCCAAACAAAGATGTCAGATTTTTCTATTAGTTCAGTAGATAGTGTTACAGGTTATGCATATCTTTGGGAACAAACTACAGAAACCTATACATTAGGAGTTAGTAATGCTGGTTCTTTATTTGCTACTAAAATAGGAAATGTTTCAGATAATTTCACTTGGAGTATTAATACAGGTGGTAGTGTAAGTAGTAATAGTGGAGTTTCTGCTGGTATTGCAGCAAATGCTATTTCAAACGCTAATACAGGTACGGGTGATGATAGTGATTGGTTTCCAGCTGGTACAAATAATGTTTCTGCAACCATAAGTGTTACAATGGCTGAAGATGGACAAACTGATGGATTCAATGACCATGCTACAAACTATAATACTGCAAGAACCAAGGCCATTACTATTGTGGATTCATATGGTGGTTCACCTGCCTGTTTATTGATTGGTACACCGATTGAAATGGCAGATGGAACTACAAAAAATGTAGAGGATTTAGAAATTGGTGATTGGGTATTATCAATGAATATGCCTGGTCAAATAGATGAAGATGAAGAAGATTGGAGAAGTTCAAGATTTTCTGATGATAAAACAGAAGAATTTACACAACATTCTGCAAGTGTTCAAGATATTAACTTTGACTTTGCATACAATTATTGGAACATCAATGATGGTGATGAGTTAATAACAGGTGAACACGAAATGTTATATAAACCATTAAATGAAAACACTTGGATGTGGCAGTTAGTTCCTAATATGAAAGTGGGAGCACACTTAATGGATAAAAATGGAAATGAAGTAGAGATTACTTCATTAGAACAAATTGTAGATAATGATGAGGGATTTGAAGTTGTACAAGTTGATGTTGAACCATTAGATGTTTATTTTGGTAAAACATATTTAGTACACAATAAGGGAAGTAATACGAATCCATTCTAATAATAATTAAAAGGTTTTATGAAAAACTCAATACTAAATTATGATTATATAGTGAACTATATAACAACGAATGAAGGAGCAGAAGTTCCTTATCGTTGGTCTCACGGTGCAGATTATATGCATCTTGGTGATGGTTTAATCATTTATACATTAATTCATTTCTTTAAATTAAAAACATTAGTATGTTTAGGAAGTGGTGGTGGATTTATTCCAAGAATAATGACACAGGCAAGATATGATTTATCACAAGAGGGATTCTATAGCGATGTAACAATGGAATGGGGAGATAATGGTTCTACTTATATTGTGGATGCAATGAATGGTTTTAATGGTGAAACAAATTGGGAAAATGAAGATAGTCTTTTTAGAAAACATTTTACACCTAAATTTATTAAAGAAACTACGGAGAAGGCATACTATGATTTTTTTGTAAAACAAGATATCAAAATAGATTTACTACATATTGATGCAGACCATACTTTTGAGGGTGTAAAAAAAGATTTTGATTTATATAGTAATATAATGAACAAAGGTGGTATCATCACTATACACGATACTGATAAAAATTATGTAGATAATTTTGTGGAATTAGATGGACATAAAGGAGATGATTTATCTGGTCCAAGTGAATTTGTAAAAACTATAGATAAGAGAAAATTTGAAGTGTTTAATTTTTTCAATCACGGAATCAGAAAAGATAAACCAAGTTCAACAGGCTTAACATTAGTGAGGAGAAAATGAATCATTTTAAAATAGTAGTAGAATCGGATATACAAACTTTTTTAATAGAACAACATAACTTATCAAATACAAATTATGGTCCATCGTCAAGACAATTTGATTTCAATACAGAGAACTACGAAAGAAATATTGCATTCTTGGGTTGTTCACTTACTTATGGATTGGGTGTAGATGAAAAAGATAGTTATCCAGCAAAAGTTCAAGAGTTATCAAACAACAAATGGAATTGTATGAACTTTGGTGTTTGTGGTGGTAGTATTGATATGGCATATTTAATGTATCATAAGATTAAACATTTAGATATTGATACAATCGTTTTCCAATGGCCAAGTTTTTATAGAAGAACTTATTTTGAAAATGGAAAATTAATTCAGTATTATCCAACATTAACAAAGGAAGAATTTGAATTGACAGGTGAGTTTGCAAATGTTTCTGATTCAGATTATTGTATTATGAGAAATTTATCAAATATTGAATCTATAAATAAATTTGGTAATGTTTATAATTTATCACCAAAAATTGGTCACGAAAGAAAAGATTTATTTAAAAAATATGAAATTGAAAATATATTAGATTTTAATTTTTATTATGATACACCAAAAAAATATAAAATTCAAGACGGACTTCCCATTGATGGACATCCAAATGAAAGATGGCATAAGGAGTATTCTGAATATTTATACAAGGAATTGAAATGAATTTAGTTACAGTTTGTGGTCATAACACAACAATGTTATATCATATGTTAAGGCATTATAAACCAAATGTCAAGAATTTTTTTGTAAATATTTATGCAAATTATGAAGATGACCCAATTATAGAAGAGGCAACTTCAATATGTAGAGAGGTTGGGATAGAACCTTATAAAATTTGGATAGAGGAAAGATTTAATTGGAATCGTGTTACAGAAATTATAAACGAAGTTACATCTACCAAACCAGATGAATGGTGGATAGTTGCAGATGATGATGAATTACAAGTTTATTCAAAACCGATAAATGAAATCATACAAGAATGTGAAGATAATGGGTGGGAATTTGTAACAGGTGGATTTCTTGATAGAATTGGTGAAGATGGGTGTTTTCCAAAAATAAATAATGATTCAGATATATGGAAAGAAATGCCAAATGCTGGATTCTTTCGTTATCCATTAAGTAAGGCAGAAGCAAATAAAGTTACTTTACTTAAAGGTAAACATGATGTAGTATCTGGCCAACATTTTATACAATTTGATGATGGAACAACATCTTGGGGTACAGAACATCCATTACGATATCCAGTAGAAAAAAATTTTACACAAGTACATCACTTTAAATGGGATTATTCAGTATTAGAGAGATTGAAAGAAGTAGGTAAATCTACAGCTGTAGAGACATTTGCAAGTGAATATCGGTTAATGTTATCTGCAATTGAATATTTAGGTTACAAATTAGATTTAAATGATAGAGAATTTATGTTTGAACGAGTTGAAGAACCTAATTATACACAATATAGAAAGTGGAAATCACTTACTGAAAAAATATTGAAGATTAGTGATTTATAATTATATTTATTAACAGTTATAACTAAAACTAAAAAACGAGGTTACCTTATGGCAAATAAAGTTACAAAAGATAATTCTTTAATCTTAGAAGAGAGAAAAGTAAAAGCACTTGAAAAAATAGCCAATACTATTGATGCACTTACTATTTGGTTTGAAGAAATCGAAAAGAACGAGTGGAGTGATAGATTACAATGGTATTTATCTGAGTGGTATAAAACTCTACCTAAAGAAGAAGAAAAATAAATGAAACTTGGTGTAATCGTTCCTTATAGACAACGACCATCACATCTTAGAAAGTTTCAATTTGAAATCCAAGAATATCTGAAAGATTATGATTATGAATTAATCGTGGTTGAACAAGCTGATGATTTACCATTTAATCGTGGTAAATTATTAAACATTGGATTTAAAACAGCACTAAGAAAACAATGTGATTATGTAGTGTTTCACGATATCGATATGCTACCAATAGATGTTGATTATTCGTATTCAGAAGTTCCACTTCATCTCGCTACAAACTTTGTAAATTCTAAAAGAGAGTTATTCAAAACTTACTTTGGTGGAGTTACAATGTTTCCTGTCGAATTATTTAAACGAATCAACGGATACTCTAATGAATATTGGGGTTGGGGATTTGAAGATGATGATTTATTATTAAGATGTACTGAACAAAATGTATTTACAGATTTTGAAATCTATGAAGTACCACAACAAGATACTGCTGGTTTGTATTTACATGGTGATGATAGCTATCTTGTTTGTAAAAATATGATTGATATTAAAAAGGACTTCACAATACATTGTACATTTAAACCAGATGAAATCATACCTGATTATGATAAATCATTTGATGAGTATTGTGTGTTTAGTATTCCAGGTTGGGATACAACGATAGGATACAATTCATTTAATCGATATAAGTTTGAGTGTTGGGATATTGGAAAACAGTGTCATCAAATTACATCAAAATATGATTATCCAAAATTAACTACAATTACAGTTACATATAAAAATAGAGAATTACATATGTATCAAGATGGTAATTTAGTTAGTAAAAAAATTATAAAAAGAAGTTTGTTAGATACAAAAAGAGAAAACTTTTTAATTGGTATTGCATCACTTGATAGAGATGATGATAGAAAAAGTTTTCGTGGATTTGTAAGTGATTTCGCTTATTGGAACAAAGCACTTGAGGTTAATGAAGTACAAGGTTTACATCAAAATAAAGGTATGAGTTATTTGATTGATGATAATCAATATAGTAGTTCAAAACACTTAAAAATATATTATGATTTTAAACATAGTAAATTTAATAATTCATATGATTATACTCAAGGAACTGTTATGGATTTAGTACATCCAAGAATAGAAGCGACGATATATAACTCAGTACCAAAATCTATAAAAGATATAGAACGAAAAAAAATATCAATACCTGCAAGAAGAGAATCTACATTTAAAGTGATAAAACATGAATCAGAGGGATATAAAGATGGTGGTTGGAAATATCAATCAACAAGATTAAACCAAATAAGATATTATAAGCAAATTTTAGATAATGAATCTAAATTAGATTCTGATGGTTTATCCACTCTTAAATATAAGACAATTTCTAAAACAAGTCAAGAAAAATATTCATTTATTTCAGTAAGTTTAGATTTATGATTAAATTAAATAATATAAAAAAAATAATTAAAATTTGTAATGATAATGATGTTATTCCAATTATTTTTGGTGGTGTTGCATATTTTTTACGAACATTTGATTTTGGAGAAATATATCATAATAAAGTAAAATATGATAGAGAATTTAAAGACATTGATTTTATTGTTACAAGTTCAGATTTAGAGATACTTAAAAATAAATTTATCGAATTAGGATATGAATTAGATTTAACTTGGATAAATGGATATGTTGGATATGTAAAGGGAGATTCTAAAAATCCTTATACGATAGAGGATTCATCAGGTATTCAAATTGGTCCAAAAAGATTTGAACTTAAGTTTGATAATTTTGTTTATGACTTTGATGCATTAGATGAATTTATAGATATAGATGAACATACAACAATTCAAACCGATGGTTTAGTTTTTAAGATAGCAAGTGTTGATATATTAAAAGAATGTTTAAATAGAGAATTAAAATATGGTTGGGCAGATAGTAATGAAAAAGAAAAGTTGGAAAGATTAGAAAAATAAATGAAATATCTATTTGTAATATACACCGATAAAAAATATAAAGATTATTTAGATGGTTTTAAACAACAAGATTTTTACAATAAAATTTGTGAAGATGCCAATATAGAAGTTATTGAATGGGGAAGTGATATGGACACACCATATACTGAATTACCAACAAAAACTCAACAAATGATGAAGTGGTGTAACGAGAATAAAGAATATGATTATTTAGTAAAATGTGATGATACTATATTTGCTAAAAAATGGATTCATTATTTAGACAAATTAGATTATATTAATATTTTTAAAAATAATATAATAGAACATAGATGGGATTGGAATGATAGAAAGTGGTATAAAATAAAACCAATTAGTAATGAATATAGAGGTATAAATTTATTGAAATTAAAAACACAAGATTGGATGAATTACAAAAATTCTCATCCAACTATAAAAGAATTTGATATTTCTAAAATAAAAGATATTTCTTTTTTTGAGGGAAAATTTTATATGGTTTCTAAAGAATTTAGTAAGTATATAGGTGAACAAAGTGGATTTTATATGCATGGTATAGAAGATTATATGATAGGAGAGTATTATGAAACATTCAAAAGTATTCGTAGTATTAACAGATAAAAACTTCTTAGAACACTTTAAGAGTTTGTATTATAGTGCAATCACTATTGGGAAATGGGATGGTGATTTTGTTGTTATAGTACCAGAATCAGATAAAGATGAAATTGATGAAGAGAAATTTAAAGGTGTAAAGTTTTTTTATGGTAAAACCTTAGAGGATACACCAAGACCACATTATTACAAATATTATTTATTTGATGAATATTTTAAACAATGGGATTGGATATTTTATTGTGATTTAGATGTATTATTTTTTAATGAAATTGATTTAGATTTAGATAATAGAAAGAAAGATGTGATGTATGCAAATGATTGTAATTATTCACCATTGTGTTATCAATTTGAATATAGAGAAGATAAAAGAAAAAAATTTAAAAAGAAACAAATGGAACGATATGAATGGATGAGAGAAAATTGGATGTCTACACCATCATTTCAAACTTGTTTTATGTTGTTTCATAAAGATATGATTACTACAGACAGATTTGATAGATTATTAGATTTACATAAAGAGTGGTATATAGAGTTGGATTTATGTATTCACGGATTAACAGAAGAACAATCTATTATTAATGTAGAGTTTATAGATAATTGGGAACCACTTGGTGAAAACTTTGTAAATGTTTATCAACGAGCAAATGAGTTAGAATGGGAATATGAAAAAATAATACAACCATACTATGATGAAAATGAATATACTGAAAAGGGAATTATTGCACAACACTTCTTTCAATTTTTTCAACCTTGGTCATTACATAATGTTAGATTCTACAATGTATATAGGGAAAATCTAAAAGGATTTGAAACATTATGAAATTAGGAATTTGTATACCATATCGAGATAATGGAGATGGAGTTCGTAAAGGACATCTCGATAAGTTAGTTCCACATTTAGAAAAATTTCTTGGTGAAAAAAATATTGAATTTAGATGTTATATTGGGCATCAAGTGGATGATAAAAAATTTAATCGTAGTGGTACAAAGAATGTTGCATTCCTTGCAGCTAAAGAAGATGGTTGTGATTATGTAGCATTCCAAGATGTCGATATGTTACCACACGACGATTGTGATTACTCACATCCAGGTGATACACCAAAACACATTGCAACTTATTTATCACAATGGGATTATACTTTACGAGATATACATTACTTTGGTGGTGTGGTGATATTCACAATAGAACAATTTGAGGCAATCAATGGATACCTTACAGATTATTGGGGTTGGGGATTTGAAGATGATGATTTATTTTGGAGATGTATTCAAAAGGGTTATTTCAAGCCAGAGTATATTAAATCACCAGGTAATTCAAAAGTTTTACAATTCGATGGAGAGAATACACATATAAAAATACCTACTACTAAAACCACAATGAATATACCAAATAAAGGGTGTGAAATAGAGGCAATTGTATATACTGAAATAGAAAGTGAAGATAAAGAATTTTTAATTGGTAATGATATTGATTATTTAAAATATCCAATCATTTCAAGAAAGGGTTGGGATTTTGATGTTTCATATAATAACTCAAAGGCATTTTCATATTGTTTATGGGGATTAAAAAATGAATTACATTATGGTTGGATGATGAGATATCCTAATCAATGGAGTAAAGTTAATTTTAAAGTTGATACATACGAAAGAAGTAGAACCATCACTATAAATGATGAAGTATATGATGAAAAGTTTGGACCACAAAAATCTATTTTACCATATGAGGGAGATTTAAAAAGATATGGTTCAACACCATTTTATATTGGAAAAACACCACCAAATTTACACGACCCGTATCGAGATAGAAATAGACCATTTAAAGGTAAATTGCATTCTATAAAAATATGGAATCACAATAAAGAATTAGTATTACATTATGATATGAATAAATCTTGGAGAAGAGATACGATATTAGATTTAAGTGGGAATGAAAATCACGGGCAATTAGTAATTGGTAAAGGGAGAATAACCAAAGATAATGTTATGATTGGTAAAACAATTACACCACACAGAAGATGGGGAACTATGGAATGTATGTATCACGATGATGAGGGAATTGTTAATAATCAGTTTCAAGGAGACCCCGAGGCAACTTCTTTAAATGAAGTTACCTATAAAAAGGGAATGCAAAAAGATAAAATAGACATTACAAAAAATGGATTATCAGATATGAAATTTGTAATAGAATCTACTGAAGATGATACTTATAATAGACACAAGTTAATTAATGTAAGGTTTTAAATGTCAGAAGAGAAAAAACCACAAGAAGCAGAAATAAAAAACGAAATATCAATTGAGAACCAACATTTTGTAAAAACAAAAGAAAAGTTGGATAAGATTGGACCAGGTATGTGTTTAGCAAAATGGACACAAACCACATTGCATTTACAAACAGGTCATAATCATAGTTGTCACCATCCAAGAACTCATAAAATTGATAAAAATGAAATTGCAAGAAATCCAAGTGCCCTACATAACACTCGTTATAAAAAACAACGAAGAAAAGAAATGTTAAATGGTGCAAGACCTGCAGAATGTGATTATTGTTGGAATGTAGAGGATAACTCAGATAGATTCTCAGACAGAGTTTTTAAATCACAAGAAAGTTGGAGTTTACCACATTATGATGAAATTGTAAATTCTGATTGGAGAGAAGATATAAATCCAAGATATGTAGAGGTTGCATTCTCAAATGCATGTAATTTCAAATGTAGTTATTGTGCACCTGCATTCTCTACTAAATGGCAAGAAGAAATAGAAACTCATGGTGCATATCCTACAACGGATGAATTTAATTCTTTTAAGTATAATAAACTTGAAGATAAAATGCCAATACCACATAGAGAAGCAAATCCATACAAGGATGCTTTTTGGAAATGGTGGCCAGAACTTTATCAAGATTTACACACATTTAGAATCACAGGTGGTGAACCATTATTAGCACCAGATACCTTTAAGGTAATGGATTTTATTTTAGACCACCCTAATCCAAATAAAAATTTACAATTAGCTATTAATAGTAATTTAGGTGGACCAAAACAATTAATCGATAAATTTATTGAAAAGATACAAAGATTAGAAGATGAAGAACGAGTACGAGAGTTTATTGTGTTTACTTCAGTAGAATCTTGGGGTGCACAGGCAGAATATATTCGACACGGATTAGATTTTAATTATTTTTGGGATAATATGAATCGTATTTTAGAATCTTGTAACCGAACAAATGTTACTATTATGTCTACTTACAATGCATTATCAGTTCCAAATTATCATAAATTAATTAAGGGTGTTTATGATATGAAAACTAAATTTGGTTCTGCAGATAGATATTGGAAATCTGCATTGTTTTTAGATTCAAGTTATTTACGATATCCAACACATCAGACCGTTCAAGTATTACCCGATGAATGGAATCACTATATATTAAAACATGCTCAATATGTTGATTATATGGGTGTACCATTGTTTGACCATAATTACATTGGGTATTCAGATATTGAAATACAAAAAATAAAGAGAATATATGATTGGAAGATTGCACAATGGCCAGATAAAGAACAATATATAAAACAGAACCAATATAATTTTGGTAAATTTTTTCAAGAACACGATAAACGAAGAGGAACAGATTTTTGTAAAACTTTTCCTGAATTAGCAGACTTTTATCGAAAGTGTTTGGAGATTAAGTTATGATTACATTAGATGGAACACACGGTTGGGTTATTAGTTACACCAATAAACACAACATTAGTGGAAAAAAAGTAGAAGATATCAATAAAGGTGATTGGACATTTTGTACAAGTATTAAACCTGATTGGGATAGGGATAATCTATTGATGAATATTGAGGGAAGAGGTTATCGTGGTGGTGTATTGTGTAGAAATGGAATGCACTCTGGTATATTTAATGTATTATGGCAGACAGAAGATAAATCTGCCTGGTTAAAATCTATCAAAGGTGAGATTTGGTATGATACACCAAATGGAGAAAAGAAAGTTGCTATAATAGAGTATAAAGTTAAAAATACTGATTGGTTAGATATTGTGTTGAGTTACGATAGAAAAAACTCTTTATTGAAATTACAAGTTCGAGAAGAGGGAGAGTTTGAATGGAATACACAAGAATTAGAAATAAATGGTCAAATAATTAATTATAGTGGTTCGCATGTTTGGATAGGATGTGCAAATGCATTTGTATCATCACCAGAACCACAATTTTATCAAGGAGATATTCGAGGTGTTGGTGTATTTAATTCAGTTTTAACAGATGAATATAGGGATAAATTTTATACTGAATATCAAGAATTTAGAGGGTTGATGAAATATTTTAGAGGACATGCACATAGAAGACAGGTTTACAATTTTGAAAAAATGAATCCATTAGTTTTTACTAATTTCAAAACAACAACATTATATAAAGCATTTGATTTTAGTGGTAATGGAAATCATCCAATAATTTACAAAAGGGAGTGGGGAGTTTATTAATGAAAGTATCACAACCTATATGGGGAAAAGACATGAAAACTATAGAGTTGGATTCTACCACACCACGATTGATTACTGCTGGGTGTAGTTTTGCGGTTAGACCTATAAAAAGATTTGATGTTGATGAACCTATTGATGATAATTCTAAATCTTGGACTGAATTGTTAGCAAATAAAACTGATAGAGTATTGATTGATTGGGCAAAAGACGGTAGTGGTTGTGGATATGCACACAGAGTAATTATAGATTCAGTATTAGAAAATTTGGGAAGTGATATGATAGTGGTTGTTGGTTGGTCATCAATAGGTAGATGGGAAACTTTTGCAGATAGCGAAGGTAACTTTTTACAACTAATGTTAAGTGATATGAGAGAATCGCATGAAATTAATCTTCATAAGTTATATGATTTAAAAGAATATAAACAACACACGATAAATTATACTTTTTTTCAAGACCATTTAGAAAAATTAAATTATATAATTTCTTTAGGTGGATTTTTAGAAAGTTTGAATGTTAAGTATTTATTTTTTAATGCATTTGAACCATTAGACGGCTGGAAACGAGGAAGTGGTTATTATTCAAGGTCAGAGACAGGGGAAGATTCTAAACTCTTACAAAGGGCAACTGATTATATAAAAAATAATCTAAATTGGTTGGATAAAATACAGATAGAATTAGGTGCAAAAGATGGTTATTATCAAGATATTATTCACGGAAACTTTAATAATCCAGGCCCTGACCCTAAGAGAAAAAAAGAAGAATACTTTTTAGATGGATGGCATCCAAGTCAACTTGCAAACGAAGAATGGAGTGAAATACTTTATAATGAAATATGTAATTGATATAGACGGAACAATATGTAAAGAAGAAGGTGAAGTAGTCGGAAGAACACCTTATTTGGATAGAATAGAAAAAATAAATAAGTTGTATGATGAAGGACATACAATAGTTTTTTATACTGCTCGTGGATTAAAGAGTGGTAGAGGTGAAAAACATTATCGTCCAATCACAGAACAACAACTAAAAGAGTGGGGAGTAAAATATCACGAGTTGTGTTTTAAAGGACACAACGGAGATTACTTCATAGATGATAGAGGAATAAACGCAGAGGATTTTTTCAATGAAACAAAAGTTTAATATAGT
>Ga0181592_10001645_pt1 | contig 18158 bp, 21 predicted proteins | sample 071ome_20_FD_133755 | JGI IMG/M metagenome (GOLD analysis project Ga0181592, IMG submission 133755) | Coastal salt marsh microbial communities from the Groves Creek Marsh, Skidaway Island, Georgia - 071412BT metaG (megahit assembly) | ecosystem: Environmental > Aquatic > Marine > Intertidal...
CCAGTCGGAGACAACCCCGCTAGCGGCGAGGAAGTCGTAGACAACCTCCATCGTGCGAGCGTCGACAGTCCATGCCGGTTCGTAGCCGCACAAGTCCAGCCCCCTGCCGTCGTGCCGTGACTGCATAAGGGTGGCGACGTAGTAGCGGCTCACGAACTGGCCGTGCGGACCGAACCGCACGTCGTCGGCGTAGGTGGCGTCGTAGAACTCCGCCATCGGCCCGCTTTCGTCGTGAGTCAGGCAGTCGTTGCGCCCGTACCGGTCGCCCTCACGGACGATACGGACGGTGAACCGTTTGCCGTGCGGGACCTGAACGCTTGTCGTAGTCACCGCTGCCCCCCTTCACGGCGGCGGACGATGAGCACGTCGGTCGTGACACGGGCGACCTGACGCCGGTCGGTCACGCCGTTAGATGCGAGTCGTGAACGCACGTCCCGGGCGACGTTGACGTGGCCCAAATGGGTAGGCCAGAGGTTGAGTGCCGCCCACCGGCTATGCGGGGGGATATGGCGTCGGGGCGGTTCCGCAAACGGGTAGCCCCTAAGGTGGTGAAGGTGGGTCATGGCGGTTGCCTTTCTATTGTTGAGGTCGGTTAGCAAGTGGTCCAGCAGACGGACGGGTCCGTCATGTTGCCGTAGATGATGACGGCGGCGAGGGTCAGCGACGTGGCGACGCAGACGACGAACAGGGCGTCCCATACTCGGCGCATCATGACGCCTCCAGCATGTTCAGCACCTTCGCCCGGTAGGGCACGCCGTCTAGGTCGGTCTCTATGTAGCCACCGTCGACGATGACCATGTAACCGGTCGGGCGTGCCAGTTGCTCACCGGGTACCCGTTCGGTCATGAGCGCCCATCCGATTACACGGTCGCCGTCTAGTTCAGCGTCGGCGGGTAGCCAGTCGGGGCGGGTGCGGTGCAGTTCGTACATATCGTTTTCGGTCATGAGTTGTCCTCGCAGTCGTGTCCGTAGTGCCACTCGGCGGCGTCTGTTTCGTCGGTCAGGTCAAACTTGCGCCCGCATTCGGGGCAGGTGGCGGTGAGTTTCAGGATCATGGCGGTCACCACTTCCGGGCGATGGGGTCAGCGGCGCACGGTCCGCAGAACAAGGCGGGGCCGTCGGTCACGCCGTCACCGTCGACGGTGCCTTCGCAGTTGTCGCAGTTGGCGGCGGGGGCGACTAGCCAAACTTCCGGGCTGAGTACGTTGTCCACAATGGCGTCGGCGATGGTAATGACCATCTCGTGAATGGCCTGAAACATGGCGATGCGGAGCCCTTCTACCGGAGTGTGCGCCGGTTCCATGCCGCGTTCGTTAAGCCAGACTTCGTAGTAGCCGGGGCGGGAAAGGTTCTCGGCGGCCCATTGCAACACGTCGTAGGTGTAGGTCGTCTCTACGTCGGCGATGCGGTCGGCGACTTCGTAGACCTGCGCGTAGTCATACAGAAAGTCATCGTCGGGGGCGTTGTCGCCGGTGAGGTCGTCGACGATGCGCCGGGCGACCCAATAGCGCCAGTCATTTGGGGACTCGCCGTCGTGAGCGTCACGGACTGCCTCACGGAGCCAGTCGGGACAGTCGTCGGCGAGGTAGGCGTAGGGCTTGCCGTCGGCGCGGTTGGCGATGACGAAGTGGTGAGTGAGGGACGGGTTAAGGGTTGGGGTGGTACTCATGGCGTTTGCCTTTCTGTTGGGGTGGTGCCGTCATACTTGCATGGCGGCGTGCATGAGGTCAAGTTAGGACTGATCCAGTTCGGGGTGATGATCGCAGACATAGTGAAGCATCTCGGTCAGTAGTCCGTCGTAGCGCCCGCAGAACGGGTCGGCGGCGTCGTAGCAGTCGGTCTCCGGGTCGTAGTTGCGGGCCACGTCTACGATGCGGTAGCCGCTGAACGCCAGATAGTCGACGACCTGCCGGGCTTCCTCTAGTTCGTCGGCGTCTAGCCCGGAGGCGTCGCCGTTAATGAGGTACGACGCCCAGTAGGCGGGCAGATCCACTTCCAGCGACCGGGCGTGGCCGGTGCGGTCGGGACGGTGGCGGGTGGTAAGCATGGCATTTGCCTTTCTGTTGGGGTTGGGGTGGGGGTCAGTAGCGGGCGGGGGGCAGGTCGGCCCACTCGCCGTCGTCGTCATGTTCGGCGATCCAGTCGGCGAGGGCTTGCAGGTCGTCGGCGTCGTCGGGGTAGTCCCGTTCGGCGATGGCGATGGCCTGATCCAGTTCGTTACGGATACGGGCGGGACCCTCGCCGGGGTACAGTTCCAAATTTCCGGCGGATGCGAGGGCGTAGAGCGCCGTCATCATTCCGCCGTAGTAGTCGGCGGCGAGGAAGCAACCGGCGAGGGCGTCGGAACCCTCCGGAATGTTGGCGGTAGTCGGGGCGGTCATGGCGTTTGGCCTTTCTGTTGGGTTGGGTCGGGGGTCACGGGCGGGGGGCGGTAACAATTTGGGCGAGCACGTCGCCCCCGGCGCCCTTCGCCTTAATCGTTCGGATGTCGGGAACGTCGCGCCAGTCCGTGCTCACGGCGTAGAGGTCCAGCACCGGAAACATATCTCGGAGGCAATCCAGCACCCCCGCGTCAGTCAGCATCTCCAACTCGTGACGGGCGAGGCTTACGTCGTAGTAAGGGTGGGACTGTTGCGGGGTGAGGCCGTGGCGTCCGGAGGTGTAGGGGGTGCGGGTGGTCATTTTGGGGTTCCTAACTGCTGGGTTGGGGTTGGGGTAGGTCGTCGAATATGGGTCAGGCGTCAATCTCGGCCACGTCACGGAGCATGGCGGCGCCGACATGCGATTCGTCAATCCGCCAGAATGAACCGATGTCGCGCAGGGCGCCTAGTGCGAACTCACGGGCGGGCGGGTAGCCGCTATCCGCTTCCTCATTAATCGCATCACGGATGGCGGCGACGACGTGCTCGCCGACGTAGGAAGGGAACGGGTCCACGCAGTTCGCAAGCACGGCGCGGGTGGTGCGGTGGGCGAGGTTTTGCAGGTACTCATCATTTGCGACGTGCAAGTGGAACATGTAGGTCTCACGGTTGGGGTGGCCGTTATAGGTGTCATCGGTCATGGCGGGGCCTTTCTGTTGGGTTGGGTTGGGGATCAAATGAGCCGGAACGATTCGGTCAGCATGGCGTGCACGGTGAGGGCGGCGAGAATGCCGACGGCGAGAATGACGGGGGCGTAGCTCTCGGCGAACCGTTCCACCGTGCGGTCAAACTTGCGGGCGATGCGGTCAAACATTTTGGGGCTTCCTATCTCCGGGGGTCACTCGCCCCCGGCACACATAGCTAAGCATAACGCCATGCATGCGTCAAGCATTTATTTTCAGATTCCCCGTTTGCCTTACAAATAAAGGGAAAACTCACCGTCGACGATCCCCGCCAAACGGTAGAGGCTTGCCCCGGATGGCGTAGCGTCTCGCCCCGTCGCACCCCCTCGCCTCGCCCCCTCAGGTCACCGCCACGCCCCCCGCCCGTATCGGCGCCCGCAACGGGTACCCGGCAGGGGGTAGGGGTGTCCCGCACGTCCGGCGCAACGCCCCGGACATATGTACGAACAAACGAACAATGCCGGGAGGGTGTACGCTTGTCCGGACAATAGGCGGAACCGGGGACATGCCGGGCACCGGGGGTGCTGGGTACCTACGTCTAGCGCAAATTATTTCACCAAGTAATATGGAACCATCATGGTTACCCCGGCCCAACTCAAAGTGTTCTGGAAGTGCGTCGATGAAGGCGCCTCAATCGCACATGCGTGCAGGACAGCAGGATTCTCCCGACCGACTGGCGACAAGATTCTCAAGGAGGAGCGTGGGCGTGAGCTAGTGAAGCCCAAGAACCCCGAGAAGCATTGGTCGCAGCGGTCAGGTCTCAACAAGGACCCTCGGACGCAGGGGCAGCAGGAGGCGCACCTGCCCGAACCCGTGCAGTACGACGGACTGTCGGAAGAAGCCGCTCACGCCCTGGACGACTTCCACTATTTCAGCGAGCGCTACTTCGGCAGGGTGGCTACGCCGTGGCGCAAGGAAGCAGCCGACATTGTTCTGAAGCTGTACGAGGATGAGGAGAAGCGGTTTGCGGTCGTGAACTGCCCGCCCGGTTCGGGCAAGACGGCCCTGTTTGCTCATGACATTCCGGCGTGGTTGACGATGCGGGACCGTCGAATCCGTGGCGTGTTGGGTTCGTGGGGTATGACGACTGCCGGTTCGTACACCCGTCGGCTTCGCACGTCGTTTGAGCGCACGGCGTTGGTGCCGGTGTCGGATGATTTGGTTGCGAAGGGGATGGAGGCGGACCCGTCTGGCGTGTTGGCTGTCGATTACGGTCGGATCAAGCCGTTGGGCCAGTCGGATTTCTGGACGGCGAATTCGTTTACGGTTGAGCAGTTGGATGGGCGTGCGCCTGCGGATAAGGAGCCGACGTGGACGGCGTTCGGTAACGGCGAGATCATCGGCTGGCGTGTTGACTTCCTGATCTTTGATGACCTTGTGACGGTGAGGAAGATGGATTCGGAGGCGGAGCAGCAGCGCACGAGGACGTGGTGGGATGCTGAGGTTGAGAAGCGTCTTGAGCCGGGTGGTTTGTTGATTCTTGAGGGTCAGCGGTTGGGGCCGAATGAGCATTACCGGTATTGCTTGGACAAGTTGGACATTGACGAGGACGACATTGTTGAGCTTGAGGGTGTCGATCCGGATATGGATGACACGCATCGCCGCAAGTATCACCACATCGTGTTTAGGGCGCATTATCCGGAGAAGTGTGAGGGGGGCACGTCGAAGGAGCCGCATCATCATCCGAAGACGGCGTTGCCGTATCCGGATGGGTGTTTGCTTGATCCTCGCCGGTTGACGTATCGGGATTTGTTGCGTGAGCAGGCGGAGAATCCGTTGCGGTTTGAGACGGTGTTTCAGCAGAACGACACGTCGCCTGACACGGTGTTGGTTCCGAAGCATTGGATTGATGGTGACGACGATCATCCGGGGTGTTGGGATCGTGACCGTGATGCTTGGGAGCTGCCTGAGTTGGATGGTGAGTTGATTACGGTTGTGTCGGTTGATCCGTCACCGACGAAGAATTGGGCGGTGCAGGCGTGGGCGTATCATCCGTCGTCTGAGTCGTATTTCTTGTTGGATTTGTTTCGTGGGGCGATGACGCAGCCGGAGTTTTTGTATGGCGAGGGCGATTCGTATTCGGGCGTGTTGGAGGAGATGCGTCTGGATTTTGAGGCGATTGGGTTGCCGTTGCGGAATGTGATCTTTGAGAAGAATGTGGCGCAGCGGTGGTTTTTGCAGCAGCCGTATGTCGATAGGTGGAAGCGGAAGCATCACATCCGTATCCACGATCATGAGACGCATCATAAGAACAAGGCGGACCCGAAGTATGGGGTGACGATGTTGCGTCCGTTGTTTGAGGAGGGCAATATTCGTTTGCCGGGTTTGCAGACTCCGTCGGGTGCGTCTCCGAGAGACTTTACTGGTAGGCGTAACGCCATTAAGCTAGTTAATGAGGTGACTCGGTATTCGTTGCAGCATGGCGCTTCGGGTACTGACGATCAGATCATGGCTTGCTGGATGATGGCAAACAAAGTCCGCGTACTGAAGGCTCCGGACCCTTCTAGGATGCCTAGGTTGAATTCGCATTTGGCGAGTTGGCTTGGCGGAAGGTCTAGGGTTGATGCCTAGTGATGGTGCGTTTGGGACTATCCCTGAGGGTGCGACGTTGTTGGGTGGCATTTCCATCTTTTCGTTTTTGGACGATCAGGCGGAGGAGATGTGGTGCTACATGGCGGATGGTGTGACGCCGACGAAGGCGGTTGGTTTGTTGGAGCAGGTGAAGCTGGTGATTGCTCACGACGCTTGCAAGGAGTTGTTCGATGATTAGTGCTGATGAGGTCGTTGAGCTTTACAACTCTCGGGTGTATGACGAGGGTTCTACGAAGCAGGTGATGCGGGAGATCGCTGATTTGTATGACGGCGACATTATTGTGCCGTTGCCTGAGTTTCAGTCTGATGAGCGTCCTGCGATTGCGAACATTGCTCGCCAGGGGATTAATCAGACGGCGCAGCGGATTGCGTCGGTGTTTCCTGAGATTGAGGCGTTGCCGGCGGCGGCGTCGAAGCGTGAGTTGGATAAGGCTCGTTCTCGCCGGCGTGCGTTTTATGCGTTTCATGAGATGAATAAGTCGCAGCGGAAGTTGCGTCGTGCGGCCCGGTATTTGGTCGGGTATGCGTCGGCTCCGTTGCGGGTGCGTCCGAATATGAGTGGCGAGTTCCCGCAGTTTGATGTGCGGTCGCCGTTGGCGACGTATGCGTGTCCGACGGGTGATCCGGATGACATGCTGCCGCCTGATTGTATTTTTGCGAATCGGCAGACGTTGGGTTGGTTGCGGCGTTCACATCCGGAGGCGGCTGCTCGTTTGGGCGTGAAGAAGGGTGATACGTCTGATACGGCGATTGACGTTTTGGAGTATGTCGATTCGGATGTGATTTGGTTGATTGCTGCTCGCCGCCAGGGTGAGGGCAGCGACGATTTTGATTTCAACGATTCGTTGTCATCGAATGAGATTCATTTGGCTGCGGATTGGGCGCCTATTGCGATGGTGCCGAATCGTACGGGTATGCCGTTGGTGGTGATGCCGGGTGAGATTTCGTTGTCGCAGCAGAAGTCGGGGTATCACCAGATCATTGGCATGTATCAGCGTGCGGCTGAGATGGATGCGTTGGCGTACATTGCGACTCGTCAGGGGATTCTTGGTGAGACGTGGGTGATTGCGAATCCGTCTGAGGAGCCGGAGTTGCGTCAGGCGCCGAATCCGTTTGATGGCATTCCGGGCATTGTGAAGGGTGGTTCGATTCAGTATCGGAATACGCCTCCGCAGTTTATGGAGCGGACTGCTGTTGGTGATTTGGAGCGGGCGCAGCGTTTGACGGCGGGGTTGCCGTCTGAGTTGGGTGGTGAGGCTGCGTCGAATGTGCGGACTGGTCGGCGTGCGGATCAGTTGTTGGCTGCGGTGTTGGATTTCCCGGTGCAGGAAGCGCATCAGTTGTTTGAGGAGTCGCTTGAGCATGTGAACGAGGCGATGGCTCGTATTGACCATGCGTATTTCCCTGAGTCGCAGAAGGTGTATGCGGTCCGGTTTGGGGCTGAGCATGGGGATTTGTCGTACAAGCCGGGCGATTTGTGGGTGGATAACGCTGGTTTTGTGTCGGCTAGGTCGAAGGTTTCGTATTTTGCGGCTGGTTTGGATGCGGGTGACCGGATTGTTGCGTTGGGTCAGCGTCTTGGGATGGGGACGATTTCTCAGGAGACGGTGATGCGGCATGATCCGCTGGTTGATGATGTTGAGGGCGAGAAGTCTCGTTCTACGGCGGAGTCGATTGAGCGGGCGATTTTGACGCAGGTGCAGACGTTGGCTGCGTCGCCTGAGTCGCCGTTCTCGGTTCGGGATTTTTCGTCGTTGATTAAGAAGGTTCGTTCGGGGATGCGGATTGATCTGGCGTGGGATGAGGTTGAGACGGAGATTGAGGAGCGTCGTCAGGCTGAGTTGGCGGCGCAGCAGCAGCAGGTTCCTGCGGGTGCTGCGTTGATGGGGGGTCCTCCGATGGGGGCTGGTCCTGAGGCTGAGGTTGCGGGGGCTATCGCGCCTCCGCCTGAGGATTTGCGTAATCTGTCGTCAATGTTGACTGCCGCTCGTTCGCCTGCTGCGTTCGTCGGCCCGCAGGGTTAGGAGCTTTTGTGCGTAATGCTGAGTTGAAGATTCCGGTTGTTGTCGTTGAGGAGTCCGATCTTGCGGGCGTCAGCGATGAGGCTCGGGTGAATGGCGAGATGGAGTCGGTGCGGCAGGGTATTGCTGCGAATTTTGATCGTTCGGTGACGGTGCAGGTCGGCATGGCTGCTGATCCTCGTAAGGGGTCGGTGCCGTGGGTGTCGATTGGTGGGGTGCGTTTGTTTGCCGGTGAAGCTGTTGCGTTTTTCCCGTCTGGGGCGATGAAGGTGGATGCACCTGAAACGCCGAAGCCGGTGAAGAAGGCTGCGAAGAAGGCTACGAGGAAGTCTGAGGAGGACTGATGCCAAGTAAGGGAAGAAAGCCGTACAACATGAAGGGTTACAAGGCGGCTGCTAAGAAGAAGCCGTCGGCTCGTAAGGCTGCCGCACCCAAGAAGGCTGCGGCTCGTAAGGCTCCGGCTCGTAAGGCTCCGGCTAAGAAGACCGCGGCTCGTAAGGCTCCGGCTAAGAAGACCGCAACTCGTAAGGCTCCGGCTCGTAGGACAGCTAAACGGGCATCAAACGCTACAGCTAATCGTTCTAACGACAACTACAGCTTTAGCTATTACCCCGGTCAGAGCAGTAACCGCGATATCCCGGTTCGAGCTTATGAGAACCGGGATAATCGCACGGGAAATGTGACGACTTACAACACGCCTCGTACCCCATACGTTTACGCAACCCCCTACACGCCAGTCGACCAGAGTGGCCGTGCTGAAAACCAAAACCGTTACAACCGGTTCATGTACGGTTTCACCCCTGACCAACGTACTCACGTTATGCGGGAGCAGGGCGTCCCTGGCTTGAATAAGCGGCGGGGACCCCGCAGGAAGAAGAAGTAACAGCGAGAGGATGCCGATGCCTGCTAAGAAGGCGGCGAAAAAGAAGGGCTTGTACGCGAATATTCACGCGAAACGGAAGCGGATTGCTGCTGGTTCGGGTGAGAAGATGCGGAAGCCTGGGTCGAAGGGTGCTCCTACGGCTGCGGCGTTTAGGCGTTCGGCTAAGACTGCGAAGAAGAGGAAGTGACGTGGCGTCAAAACCTGATCCTCGTCTGAAGCGTGCTGGCGTTTCGGGCTACAACAAGCCGAAGCGCACTCCGAATCATCCGACGAAGAGCCATGTTGTTGTGGCGAAGGAGGGTGATCGTGTTAAGACGATTCGATTCGGCCAGCAGGGCGTGTCTGGTGCAGGCAAGAATCCGAAGACGGCGAAGGAGAAGGCTCGTCGCAAGTCGTTTAAGGCTCGTCATGGCAAGAACATTGCGAAGGGCAAAATGTCTGCTGCGTATTGGGCAAACAGGGTGAAGTGGTAATGGCTGCTCAATTCAACCGTACTGATTTGATGGATACTTCTCGGCTGCCGGGTGAGGCTGCGGCTGAGACGCAGGGTGAGGCGTCAAGGCGCGCTGGGGTGGTTTCTGAGACGCCTTCGCCTCGCCCTGCTCGTCCTCCGGTGGTTCGACGGTCGGAGCGTCCGGATGAGCCGGTGCAGGCTGGGTTGCCGATGGGTCCGGGTCCGGGTCGTCGGGCTATGCCGCAGTCTCGCAGTCAAATGTTTTTTGATGACATGCGGGAAATTCTTCGCCGCACGAAAGACCCGCAGTTGGCAGTTTTGTTGGGCCGGATGATGGAGCGCCGCTGATGGGAGGCTTTTCGCCTGAGCTTGCTCGGATGCCTGTTCGACCGTTTCAGCAGCGCGACTCTGATCTTGAACTTCAGATGATTGCAGACGAGCAGGAGCGTATTGACGCTGCTACTGCTCGGATTGCTCATTACGACGCTGCTTCGTTGCAGTACATCGCTGACCAGATTCAGAATTGGGCGACTGCGTATCCGACGATGGACCCGATTGTGGCTTACGAGTCAATAACGCTGGGGATTCCGTTTGATTCAGAAATCGGTATGGAGATTGCCCGTGAGTCAACTGCGTTTATTGAGGAGCAGCGTCAGGGTGCGTTGCCTTTCATTGGCGACCGCATTTTGGAGGCTTCAGGCGAAGCGTTGTTTAGCGACGCTGGCCAGTTCATTGGCTATTCGGAGCTTGACGATGAAGAGAACGACATGGTTGTTCGGTTTATCGCCAATCAAGAGCAAGGTCCAGATGGGGCTATTTACGACGCTGCGATTAGGAACGGCACGTTTAACGCCGGGGATTTGATTCGGGAAACTCGTGCGATTTATGCGCCGTACTCCGAGTTGATCGGGAAGGTTAGTCCAGACCTTCGGACGTACAATCAGTTCGTTGAGGACGTTTACTTGATGCCTTCAACGGTTGTTGCGGAGTTAAACAAAGAGTTTGGCGAAGGCGCCATTTTCAACAGCGACATGGTTGCTCACCGTGTGCGTGAGTTGCACGAGAACAACGATAATTGGCGTGAGGCCAATATTCGGATGACGGATGAGGAGCAGGAATCTTTCGATCAGATTAATGCTCGTATTGAGTCTGCCCGTGAGGGGCGTGAGGGCGACGACGGTTTCTTGGGGGGGCTGAAGTCGGTTACTCAGCCGATTGTTGCTGCGGCGATTAGCCCTGGTCAGTATTTCTTGAACAAGGCCCGTTCGTACATCAATACGGCTCAGAACGCTGCTCAGGGAATGGTGGGGCAAGCTGCGTTTGGCCCAACTGGTGAGGGGGTTTTGACGGATTCACCGACCATTATGAATCCGACTGGTTTGACGACGCAGGCTCAGCTTCCAAATGTGTTTTTGGGCAACCTTGCTAAGGCGGGGTTTGAGACTGCTCGTTTTGGTTCGGCGTTTACGCCGATTGGTCGCGCAGCAGGGGTTGGGACTTTAGGGGCGATGGGCTTGCGGGCTGGCATTGCTCTTGGTCCGGAAGCTGCTGAGCTTATTGCAAATAGTGGACCGAGTGCTGTGCAGCGTCAGGCGGCTGATGCGACCGATCTTGGCGTTTTTATGGATGACCCGAGTTTGGCTGGTGACGGCTGGCTGTTGGGTGACGATTTGATTCGTGAGCGACAGCGTCGGGAGGCGGAGTTTACGCCGGTCCTTGCGAATGGCGACTATTTTACTTTTGGCCGTGGCATTGCTCGGGGTGTTGGGTTTGAGCTTGATTCAACGGGGTACAACGTTTTGTCGGGCACGGTTGATGCGTTTCTTGCTTTCCGTGGGCCGGGTGAGGTCATTCCTGACGCTGCGGCGGAGATTGGACTGAAGGCAAGGTATTTGCCTGGGGTGCGGCAGGTGCCGTTGATTGGCAGAAGCGATCCGTTGATTAACGCTGGCGGTATTAGGATTCGGAATCGCCCTTCGATTTTGCGTCCGACGACTGAAGAGTGGTTGTCGTCGTGGCGGGGCAGGCTTGTTTCTCAGAGGCTTGCCGAGATCGACAACGTGTATGACGTTATGTCGGCGGCAAAGAACAAGATGGACGTGTTTACGGCTCGCAACATTGCTCGTGCGACGACTGCTGACGAAGTTGCGGACATTTTGCGAGCGTCGATGGGTATTGGCGTTCAGAACACTCCACGCTTGTCGTATCGGGGTTCGTTGAAGTATGTGAAACGCCCGTTGGACTGGGACAACTGGTTGTCTCGGTTTGCGACCCGGTTGGGTGCGAGAATTCCCCCGACGACGGGTCAGCTAGTGTTGGCTGATGCAGATGCCGTCTACAGGTACATGGACGACCTTGCGAAAAATGTTTCGATGAAGCCTGATGTTCGTAAGGCTTATCTGAATCGGATTGCTGACGCGCCGTGGCAGGCACGATTTGACGTTCTTCTTGATATGGAAGATTTCATCAAGGCGCAGTCGGCAGCGCGCATTGCGAATCGTCGGGCTAAGAGCATTACTGGCAGGCTTGAAAGTGCTGCGATTGCGGCTGGTCAGAAGATTACGGGCAAGCCCGGTTATCTCGCTGCGAGAAAAGCGAGGATTGAACAGCACGCTCAAGACGAAATGAAGAAGATCACTCAGCATTTCAAGAATTCTTCTTCGACAATGACGCTTTACAACATTGACCAAGTTGGCGACATTGTGGCTAGCCCGCTTGGTAGGGCGCCCGCTTACGCTGGTGAGGTTGTTAATGCTCCTCAGCTTGACATTGAGCTAGCAACGCAAGTGCCATTCTTGGGCATTACCGACATTCGCAAGTTGCGTAAGATCAACAAGCCAGCGTATGACCTCTTGTCGAACCTTCCGTTGTATCGGGAGTTTGACCAGTTTGCCATGCCCGTTCCGAGGGCGGTACTTGAGTTTTTGACAGTTTCAATATTCAAGACTGCTGCGGTTCTTCGGCCTGCCTACCTTACGCGTGTGATTCCCGAAGAGCAGTTCCGTATTGCTGCTATGGGTGGCGATGCGTTCTTCAACAATCCAATGGCGTTCTTTGCGTGGGTGACGGGTCGGGGTGGGCGTGACCTAGACCTCAACATGAATGCTCTTTCGGAATCGGCGGAAGCTGCCGGGGTCAGGATTACGAGAGGGCCGCGTGATGAGGCGCGCGTTATCCAATCGAATTATTTGCGTGCGCGTAAAGGCGAAGATGCGTTTGCTGAAGGTTGGGGTGGTGAACTGGCGCAGCTTTCAGCTTCACCTATTGGCAGATATGTAGCCGCCAACCCAATGGCTCCTATTCCGGGCAAAGTTCCGGCAGGTCAGCCGCAACGCTACTCGTACACCAGCGCGCAACTAGACGCTGCTATGGACGAGTTTGATGAGACGTGGCGTGCGTTTGCCGAAGGCGACCCCACGTCGGATTTTCGTCAGCTTTGGGATGCGGGCGATCAGCGTGGGGCGGTTCACAATTTCCTTGAAACGGTTGAGCAGCGTATTGCTGTTAAGACTGGCGGTAGCGGTTCGCTGCGTGAGGCGATTGCTATCGGCAAGCTGGATGTAGGCGGCGGCAAGTCTGTCCCGGTTCAGGGAAGTGGCCGTTCGGTGCTGCAAGCCAACAAGCAATTTATTGATGCGCTAGGCGACGATGCGTTGGACTTGATGAAGTATGCGCCTGATGAACTGAAGGTTCTGAAGCAGACTACGGAGGGGCCTGACAGGGTTTCTATGGCTAGGGATTTCCTTGACGCTATGGGCGCCGCAATTCTTGAGAAACCCACTACTTTGCTTTCAAGGGAACCTACGTTTGCTCAGAATTACTGGTCTGGCGTTGCGGAACATGGTCGTCATTTGAGCGCAGCGGGGGCTGCTGAGCTTCGACAGAACATTGCGAACTTGAAGCTCGGTACGGAAATCCGTAAAGCGGTTGACAAGGTGGGCAACAAGGGAGGAAAAATCCGCTTGAGTCCACAAGCAGCAAAACTTGCAGGGCTGAAACTGGCACAAGACGGGACAGTTAACGTAAGCGCCAAGACGGTAAGTCGCCTGAAGAACAAGTTTGAGAACATTAAGCTCGCTCGTGAAATTGAAGAGTCGGTGGAGAAGGCTCTTGATGCAGCCGACGGTTCGATGCGTCTGAAGGATTTTGACCTGCTTATGAAGGGGCAGGCGATGGACAAGACGAACGACTTGCTGTTCTCTATGGCTACTCGCCAGCAATGGCAGGATGCCGTTCGCATTGCTCAGCCGTTTGCTGCCGCTTGGCAGGAGGTTCTTACGACTTGGACCAAGATTGCTCTTGATGATCCGTTTAAGTTGGGTCGCATTGAGCAGGCTGAGCGCGTGTTGGGCGACCCGGACTTTAGTGCCGTAGTTGATCGGTTCCCTCTGCTGTTTGACACGCTTGACGGTCGGGGCATGATTTACACGGACGATTTTGACCAAAAGCGCATCATCGTGCCGTTTGCGGGCATCTATCGTGGCGCTGCTAGGAAAATTGGTCTTAAGGGTGCTCCGGGGCTTTCGGGCGCTTACGGCGATTCGATTGCGCTTCAGTCGCTAAATGTTGGTGCAGGTTTCTTGCCCGGGTTGGGTCCGGCTGCGTCGTTCGGGGTGTCGGAAATCTTTAACGAGCTACAGCAGCGGGCTGGCATAGATTTGCGCCAAGCAGAAACTCCGCTTGGCAGGATCGAAGAGTTGCTGTTCCCGTTTGGGGAGACAAAGCTGGAAGTCTTTAATCCTGAGACTTGGTTGAATTTGGGGCTTCCTTCTTGGGGCAGGTACGCGCTTCTTCTCGGCGGCGGTTTGACCGACGATATGAGCGGTTTGGATGAGGACAACTACAACGGGCGTGTCATTGCGACGATGCAATGGCTGATGATGAACGACCCTCAAAAGTACGATTTGGGCGTTCTGGAAAAGCGTGACCGTCTGATAGCGGATGCGACCGATCAGGTGTTGCAAGATGCGTTTGTGGCGTTTATTTCTGCTTTCCTTGGCCCGGGTCCGGTTAGGCGTGAGTCGTTTATTCTTGACGAGAACGGTCAAGTGCAGCTCAATATTGACGGCAACAGCGACTCAACGTTTATGACGTATTTGAGCACGGCTTCTCTGTATCGCTCGTTCTTGGATGAGGCGACGGAGTTGGGTTTGCCGTATGCCGAGGCTGAGGCGATTGCGTGGGCACGCACTACCGAGTTGTCTGGCAGCACCGGCTTTATTGCTAAGGGTAAAACGCGTTCTATGTTGATGGGCAGCGTGCCTGTTACACGGGAGGCGTACAACTGGTTGCAGGACAACCCTGATGTGCGGACGTATGCGAAGGACACTTGGCAGTTCTTCGCCCCGTATGTGCCTAACGGCGAGCTTTACATGCCGATGTATCTTGAGTCGATTGACCAGGGTGATCGTGAGCGGTTGACGCCTGAGGAGTGGCTTGAGTTTGCTCAGGATATTACGGCGCAGCTTCTGTACGACAACCATGTGAGGTCGCTCGGCAACCTTGGCGATTACGCTCCGGACGTTTACCGAGCCGAGATTCGTGAATACTCGGACATTCTTCAGAAGGCGTATCCGGATTGGCGCAACACCGACCAGCAGGGCACGGCAGCCGACTTTGCTCAGGTTCAGACCGAGTTGGGTGTTCTGACTGCTGAGGGTGGTCAGTTTGAGGACCATGAGATTGCTCCTGCGGTGCAGGAGGCGTTGCGTTTGCGTGAGGAGGCGCAGCAGCGTGCTGAAGATATTGATTTGGCGAGTTTCTTGGATGCAAAGGGCGCTGCGTGGATCAGGTCGATTTACGACATGCAGTTGACGGATTTGGCTTTGACGTATCCGGAAGCAAACTTTGTTATTGAGCGTGCTTTCCGTGGCGAGATTCGCAACAAGCTGTTTGAGGATTTGGAGGACTGATGAGCAACAACGGCGAGACGAAATACATCACCCAGTACCAGTTTGATGCTTGGCTTAATGATGAAATCGTTCCGGATTGGCTAACTGGCGTCACTCTTGAGTATTGGCAGGGTCTCGGGCCGGATGGCAGGTTGAGTGCTGTTCAGGGCTACATGAATTCCGAAAATCTCAAGATCGCGGGCGAAGAAGAGGAGGAGCCGACGTATCTAGGCGGCTACGTCGCTCCCGTGCAGACGCTTGATCCGTTCCGCTTCGGCACACCGTCTCGCACCGACGCATACATGGCAGGTGACGAATACAACCTGTTCGTCAACCGAAGTTCTACCTTCATCGCCAACCTGCAAGACCGGATGATTAACGCCGGTCTTATTAGCGAGGACGCAATCTACCGATTCGGTCAATGGACTTCGTATGAAGCCAAAGCGATGCGTGGCGTCCTGGCTCTGGCAAACGAAACGGGCACGTTGTGGAGTGAAGTTGTCAACAACCTTAGGGACAGGCAGGCCGAGTCGGATGGCGGCACGGGCGGCGGGTTGCCGGTCAAGGTGTTGGAGAACGAGGACGAGTTGACTGCCCGTTTGCAGGCTTCGTTGCCGGGACTGTTGGGCGGCAACTTCCTGCCCGAGTCGGACGCTCGGGCGATTGCCCGTGCGTATCGGGATTACGCCAGCGGCAAAGCAGACGAAGCTGCCCGAGGCGGAACGGTTGAGAAAGCCATGTCGTTCAACACGTTTGTTGAGCAGCAAGAAGGCATCGAAGAAGGCGCTACAGCCAACAGGTTCTCCCTGTTGGCGAGTGCTTTGGGCCAGTTGGTTAGGTAGGACTTATGGCTGATTTGAGCGCATTTGAGGGCTGGACCCAAGAAGAGCTAGACGCATTCAACGAGGTTGACTGGGAAGCGGTCACGTCTGTTGACGAGTGGAAAACGATTGTTCGTGAGCGTTTCCCTGGCTGGGCGTGGGCGTTGGATCATGAAGAGTTGGGTCCGCTGCTTGAGGAAGCGGCGGAGTCTGAGTTCACTCTTGAGACGTTGCAGGCCCAGTTCCGTGCGACTGAATGGTTTACGTCTCGGTCTGCTGCTGAGCGCGAGTGGGACATTTTCTCTACCGATCCGGCTAACGCTGAGGAGCTTGAGCGTCGGGTTGAGGTCCAGCGTGGGGAACTGTCTGATCTTGTGTCGCAGTTGGGTTCGGACTTGTCGGATGAGGCTTTGGATGCGTTGGCGCTTGACGTTCTTCGACGTGGGCTGAGCGAGGATGAGATTGTCGGGCAGATTCTTGCCGGTACAAAGGCGTACACGGCAGGTTCAATCCTTGCCGCTGAGGAGTCGATTCGTGGTTTGGCTGCAAGCAATCTGATTACGATTGATCCGGACACGCAGCGGTCGTTGTCTGCGAAGCTTGCTACCGGCGAGATGAACAGCGACGGTCTGAACTCGTACATCAGTTCCGTGGCGAAGAATCAGTACCCGCAGTTTGCTGACTTGATTGACCAGGGTGTGAGCGTTTCGGAATACATGGCTCCGCAGAAGCAGTTGATTGCGAACATGCTGGGCAAGAACATGCAGGACGTGGACTTCACGAAGCAGTATCGGGATGTGTTGTCGATTGGTGACGGTAATCAGGTTCGGGCAATGTCGTTGTCGGAGACTGAGCGGTACATCCGTTCGCAGGATGATTACTGGCGAGGCAAGCAGGGGCAGGACGAGCTTTTCTCGGTTGTGAATGGTTTGACGAGGGCGATGGGAATGCGTCGATGAAGGGACGAGTTTGATGCCTGTGAATGTTGATTCGCTGAACGATGCTGTTTCGGATGCGCTGGCATCTTCGATTGAGGCGTTGCTTGCGAGTTATGGCTTGGAGGATTTGACGGGATGGGCGACTGGTTTGTTGTCTTCTGGTGCTTCGGCAGACCGGGTTGAGCTTGAGTTGGAGCAGCAGCCTGCGTTCCAGCGTCGGTTCCGTGCCGTGTTTTCTCGCCGGGAGCAGAACCTTCCGCCGGTGTCGCCTGCCGAGATTTTGGCGTATGAGCGGCAGGTTGCCGAGTTGGAGTCGTTTTACGGGTTGCCTGAGGGGACAATTGATGCTCAGGAAGCGATGATTAACGATCAGGGCTACAACGAGTTGCAGGCTGCGGTGGCGCAGGAGGTTGCGTTCCGTCAGGCCGACCCTGAGACGCAGGCGATTGCTCGTGAGTTTTATGGCATGGGCGGCACGCAGGGCGAGTTGCTTGGTGCGTTGTTGAACGAGTCGGTTGGTTTGCCGGTGGTGCAGCAGCGTATTCAGGCGGCGCAGGTTGCAAGTCAGGCTCGGGTGCAGGGCTTTGGCGAGTTGACCCGTCAGGAGGCTGAGCAGTTGGCGGGGCGGGGCGTCGATGTTGATGTGGCTCGCCAGACGTTTGGTTTGCTGTCCCGGTCGGAGCAGTTGACGCGTGACTTTACTCGTGCCGAGTTGTTGTCGTTGGCGGCGGGTGAGGCGCCTGCGACGCAGCGTTTGGAAGAGGCACGCCAGGAAGCGCAGGCTGCGTTTACTGGTGGCGGCGGGTTTGCCGGTGGCGTCGCCGGTCTGGGTGTGGCAGAGTAGCCCGATGCCTTTCATTGTGTTTGCCGTGGGTCTAATTGTGTCGGCTGCTTTGGTCGGGTTGGCGCTTTATGACTCCTGAACCTCGCAGCCTTATGGACCTGCATGAAGCTGGCGAGTTGGGTGAAATTGGCTCGCTAGAAATTGATTGGGGCGAGAACGCCGATGAGGTTATTGAGCCGTCGTGTGACTTGGAAAATCCCGAGTCGTGCGAGTCGTGCCAGTAATACTTGCCGCTAAGTGTTTTATTCGGCATACTTGTGGGTACCGGGCGAAGAGCCTGCGTAAATCAACAACCCATATCTGTCTTTCCCCGCAATCCCTCCTTGGGAAAGACACGAGGGTAGGAGGCGAAAGCACATGGCCGATATTGAGGAACTGAAAGCTCTCGTTGAGCTTGCGGAGGATAGCGACCACGAACTCATTACGAGATTGCGTGGGGCACTCAAATCCAAGATCGACGGAGTGGATTCTGCTCGGGTTTCCGAGTTGGAGTCCAAAGTTGCCCGGTATGAGCGCGAGGCTTTGTTTGACGAGGCTGGCATTGGGGATTCCCCTACAGCCAAGTTGCTCCGCAAGGCGCTTGCCGGTGAGGAAGACCTCACCATTGAGCG
>Ga0181592_10001674_pt1 | contig 18029 bp, 23 predicted proteins | sample 071ome_20_FD_133755 | JGI IMG/M metagenome (GOLD analysis project Ga0181592, IMG submission 133755) | Coastal salt marsh microbial communities from the Groves Creek Marsh, Skidaway Island, Georgia - 071412BT metaG (megahit assembly) | ecosystem: Environmental > Aquatic > Marine > Intertidal...
AAGAGTTGACAGGTCTCAAGGTCAAGAAACTCGTAACGATTATCGCCTGTGAGACTGGTGAAGCACAAGTATTTGAAATCTATGACAAGTTTAAGTATGCTCGCAAACTTAAAGAGTACATCGACGCATACCGAGAAGCACATGGCGAATGGTAAGATTGATGATGTCTTTGAGCAAAAGTTCATGACTGCTTCTAAGTTCTCTATGGAGATCGAGAAGATAGTCAGAGATTCTGACCTTAACTACATTGAAGCAATTGTTCAGTTCTGTGAAGACAAGAACATTGAATTGGATGGTATCAATAAGTTAATTTCTAAACCACTTAAAGAGAAATTAAAGTATGATGCTCAAAGGTTGAATTTCATGAAACGAACCTCACGGGGGTATTTGACGTTGTGACTGGATTTGAAGTCTACAAAATGTATCTTGCTTTGAAACTTCACTTCACATCCAAATCATACGATTACTTCCAATACCGTGGTGCCGTCAAGGCATCACAGACATCATTCGACAATCGCAAAGACAAATATTTCTTTGTAAAATTATCCCGAAAGTTCAAAGAACATGAACTTAGGGATTTCTTTGTCTCAAATTTGATTGTCGATGGCGGTCAATGGGTTGGGCAAATCACACGGGAGGGTGGTCAGCACTATGCTGCCTACGTGAAGAGGACAGAATCTCTGTCCTACATGTTCCGTGAAGACGTTGCCACTCTGCATGAGATGGAAGAGGACTTCGATGACCTGTTCCGTATCAAGAGTGTCCATCCACCCTTGCTAAAAGCGTACCTTGGTGGTAGAATTACGCTTGAAACACTCACCATCTTCCACAAACTCCTCGGTTTCACGGGGCACTTTGATAAGATTATTAGGGAAGAGGTAGTGTGGAAACCACTACAAAATAAAGTAGTGAAATACGCACCGTTCATAAACATTGACGGTGGTAAATACAGGAGTATTATAAAGCGGGAATTCGCATGAGTAGTTTTTTCAAGTCCGAACAGGTACAGAAGTCCCTCTCTCGTATGCAGGAACTGTATGTCGAGATCAACAGGATGGGAGTAATCCTCTCACCCCAAGATAAGAAACTTCAACTTGAGAAAATGCTTGAACTCATTGAAGTACAACAAAGTATGTTCATGCGTATTTCGTTGTCCGATGACCCGACTGCCAAGGAACTCCTGGCGCAGGTTAAACAATCTGCTTCGTTACTGGGCATGAACCCACAAGACGTAAACCCCTCGTTCTATGGTAAACTTAAGGATCAAGTTCAAACCATGATCCAAGAGCTTGAGTGAACACACAAACTAGTACACCAAAATACGGAGAAACACATGTCATTTGCATCCCTCAAAAAGTCCAACTTCGGTGACCTGCTCGCAAAAGCAGAGAACCTGAACAAAACTGAAACCAAAGGCGGCGCAGACGAGCGTCTTTGGAAACCTGAGGTAGATAAAGCAGGTAACGGTTATGCGGTCATCCGCTTCCTCCCTGCACCCGACGGCGAAGACCTGCCGTGGGCACAAGTCTGGAGTCATGCCTTCCAAGGTCCTGGTGGTTGGTATATCGAGAACTCCCTCACGACTTTGGGTAAGAAAGATCCTGTTTCTGACCTGAACAGGGAACTGTGGAACTCTGGCATCGATGCCGACAAAGAGACTGCACGTAAGCAGAAGCGTAAGCTGAACTACTACAGCAACATCTATGTCGTCAAAGATTCTGCCAACCCACAGAACGAAGGTAAAGTCTTCCTGTACCGCTACGGTAAGAAGATCTTTGACAAGATCATGGAAGCAATGCAACCTGCATTTGAGGATGAGCAACCTGTGAATCCTTTCGATCTTTGGAAGGGTGCTGACTTCAAACTGAAGATCACTAAGGTTGCAGGTTACTGGAACTACGACAAGTCTGAATTCGATCGTACCAGCACTCTGGGCGGTTTTGATGATGACGATCTGGAGAATATCTGGAAGAAGGAGTACAGTCTGACTGCATACACTGCTGATGACCAGTTCAAGACCTATGAAGAACTGAAGTCTCGTCTGGACAGTGTTCTTACCAGCACTCGTCGTTCTGTTGTTGATGAATCCTTTGAGGATGAATCTGAAGGACGTGGTTCTTTCACTCCTAGTTTCCAGTCCAAGGCACCTGAACCTGCTGCTGACTTCAATGCACCAGACATCACGCCTCAGTCCTCTTCTGCTGATGAAGATGATGCGCTGTCCTACTTCGCCAAACTGGCACAGGAGGACTGATGAAGGTTCTAACTCTTGAAGACTACCAGAAGGCAGGCGAGACCTTCTGGCCAAAGTATTGGTATGTTGCCAAGGAACTTGGTGAAGATGCCAAACCAGAAGAGATTCTGAAAGTTATGGAGGCAATCGGCACGGTTGCCCTCAAAGTAAAACTGGAGGACACTCTCGCTCCTTTCGGGTTCAACAAGAAAGGGGACAAAGAATGAACCTGTTTGCCCAAGCCCAACTTGACCTGGTAGATGCCTGGAATATGAGTTGGGAAGAGGGCATCCAGTTCCTCATTGTTCTGGTTGCTCTATATTATGTAAAGAAGAGGATGGATTTGCACTTCGCAAAGAAGCAAGCAAAGACTACCATCTACAAAGTAAAAATTGTAGAAGATTGATTATAAGGACCCTTCGGGGTCCTTTTTACATGGTAATGCCGTCTCTCGAAACACCAACGGTAATACCACCAGATTTTCTTAGAATTTTTTCGTATACAGAAACAAATTCTTCGATATACTCTGGTCTGATGATTTGAATTGTTTCTTTCTTTGCGTTTAAATTTGCTTCGTATTTGTAGTTGGAAACTGAAGATACGGGTGTAGCAGTTACAGTAGAAGTTCCATCATAGTATGATATAGAATATGTGGAAGGAACTACCTTTCCAGCTGGGACAATTACATTACCGTTACTATCTTTCAGTTCATTAGTTTCATACTGCTTGATTGCCTCAGGATTATCATACTTGGAAGTCACATAATCTTCTAGTTGTTGAGCACTTCTTGGCCACTGTTCATAGTAGTTGGTAATATCGTTTGCGATTAATATTGTCCAACCGTAGAATCCATTATTATAAATTCTATATGCAATATCTTCAGGTTTCTCTCCATCTTTAACAATATACTCATCAAATAGAGCAAGTCTAGATTTAAATTCGGATAAAATTTCAGCACGACGCCAAAGATTTTTGCCATAGATTAGGGTAACATCCGTGGCAGACTTGGATATGTTGTATGCTAAATCTGGTAATGAGCGTAACATAATTGTTATTAGTAGGAGTATCCGTCTGTACCGAGGAAGTCTGCTCTAGTGAGAGCGGTAAGTTCTGTGAAGGTTAATTGGACAGTAATTAACGGAAAATTACCATCATACATTGTTTGTAACTGTGCCATGGGTGTAGTATTAACAGTCAAGTTAGTTAGACCACACAGTTTTGTTTTTGGCATCATTGGGTGACGCCTAGACTTCATTTTCCCGTTTTTCTTTACCTTATCTACAAATCTAGGTTCGAGAACAAAAACATCTGGGAATCCTAGAAGAACAGAACTGCCAGTACCAGTTCCTTTTGTAGTTGGGTGCATACCAAGTTTGAACCATTCAATAATCAATTCAACTTCTTTTGCTTCTTTAGCGTTTCTGCAGGCAAACTCAAAGTTTAGAGTGAATGTTCTAAAGTCTACGTTTTTGAAGAACTGAATAGCGTTCTCATTTGGTGCAAGTCCCGCAAGACCAACGATATTTGTTGGATTGATTTTGCTGTTTACTCCAAATGGATTAGATGCAAATGATATCCCCTGCTGAGCGCCCTGTCCAGCAGCTTGAGCTGCTTGACCCTTAGGAGTTTGCGCTGCTGCTTGAATTGCGCTAAGAGCAGCACCAACTCCAGCACCAAGTGCACCACCCAATGCACCAACCCCAAGACCTTGGAGTGGTTTATCGGCTAACAGTGCAAGAGTACCTAATTTGAATACGTTATTCCAGTTAGCTCCATATGAATATTGAAATTCATTTGGGAGACCTAGATTACATGAACTTGATGCTGTAGTTTTGTCTAATTCAGAACTTGCAACTCGTGCTCTAGTTTGACCGAAAGTACCGAGTTTTAGTTGTCCTTCAATGTCACTAGGACTGAGTGCACCAGCACCATATAAGTTTGCAATTCCCGAAGCAATTCCTCCAATAGTGTTTTGGGAAAGCACGCCAGTAGCTCTTGATAGTGAACCTAGAGCATCATTCTGGTTTGCTGCAACTTGCGCCTTTGCATGATCGTAAGTGTACTTACTGATCTTCATAAAGGATGCGTAAGGGATAGAACTAACCCCAGCAGGATATGAGTGAATTCCTGTTTGTCTACGTAATCTAGATCCAGATGCCGCATTAGGATCGCTGCTCGAACCACCTGTAATCGTAGGAGTTACTACGGGAGCATTGGGATCTCCACCGAGAGCTTTAATTAGTTCTTCTACTTGTTTATTTGACAGTTGTTGCGACATCAGCGATTCCGATGAAATTTATCGAGAGGAAGTTGACTTAAGACGACTGCATCTGCTTCAGTGAGTTGGTAGAAGCTGGTATCACTCCTCCTAGGAATGTAATAATGCAGAGTTTCCTTAGGTATATTTCTATTATTTAGAACGCCAAGTCTCTGTTTTGCCGAAACATAATGTAAGTTAGCACCCAAGATGTTTGTCTTCTTGTCTATAACTTTGATTAGTGGATATTGATCCCATTCTCTGAGAACATCTCTGAACTTTGGAATGTATTCAAAGAAGTAGTATTGTCCTTCTTCTACATCATTGACACCTGCTCCTGCATCATCCAGCAGCATGAATACTTCCATTCTCAGATTTGTCTTAGATATCCCCTTCCCCTTATACTTTTCCAGGAGAACATCAAACCTTGAGCTCGACTTCTGTGATGATCTTGAACTTCCAAAGCCTGTCCCTGCAGAACTCTTCTGCTGCTTTCCACTTTGCTTGGTTCGTGGCATAAGTCGCAACCTCCGTAATATACTTTTTGGTGCGTGTCTTCTGAGGTTTGGGACCTTCGACTTGTGCCTTGGGTTTAACCTCTACCAGATACGTTTCGGTACTTCCATTTAAGTTCCTTACTTTCATGTAGAAATCTGGAAAATATCTGTGCCACTTCCCATCGACGGGAGATTTATAAGGTATTACGTATTCTTCACTTGACCACTCGATCACAGATTCATTGTGGTCACAGTAGTACATGAACTTGCGTTCCCACAGAGATCGGTATATAATGTTGGTCGGATCTCCTTTATATTTCTTATAATACGTAGGTTTGTATTTTCCTTTGTATGATGCCATAAATAAATAGGTCACCCCATAAAGGGTATTTATGCCAGCCCGTATAGGAACAAAAGAGTTCGTTGCCTCAATCCTTGAGGATTCAGGTGGTATCTCAGCGTCTAATTTATATGAGTTTCAAATTCAATGGGGATTGAATGCAAAATCTGATGCAGCTGCAAGTCCCGTTGGTCCAACATTAAAACAGTTTTACTTCGCTCAGCATGGTGAGTATCCCGACAAGGGAGATGAATTTAAGTGCAACTTGCTGTGCAATGAGATTCAAATCCCAGGTGTTACTTATGCCGCTATGGATGTGAAGTCAGTACACAAGGGAATTACCCAAAAACTTGTGTCAAATAAAGTTTTTAATGAGTTTGATGTTAGTTTTTATTGTGATCAAGATTCTACCCCATATAAGTTATTCCGCACATGGATGGACGCTGTGATGGGAGCAAATGTGCAGGCAACGGATGCATTGCAGTATACTAGAAGATCTAGCATCTATGCTGCAGACCATAAGGCATTTGTTTTATCATACTATGATGATTACACCTGTGATATAATTATCAATAAACTTGAGAAACAGAAAGCTAAAGACACCAAATCTCCTGGAACCTATTCTAATGATTTTGGTGTGAGGTTGAAAAAGGCATATCCATACACCATGGCATCTGTCCCTTATTCTGCTGGTCCTACACAACTTGTTAAAGTCACTGTTGGCTTTTACTACGAATATAGTTCAATGAGATACGAACGTTAATTATGCCATTACCTGATCTTGTTACACCAGTCTATTCTCTGGTGGTGCCTTCTTCAAAAAAGAAAATTAAATACAGACCGTTTTTGGTCAAAGAACAAAAGACGCTGATTGTTGCTCTAGAATCTCAAGATCCCGAGATGATTGTAGACGCTATGCGTCAAATTTTACAAAATTGCATCCAAACAAGACTTAAGATTGAAGATCTTGCCTTGTTTGATATTGAGTATCTCTTTCTTAATATCAGAGGTAGATCTATCAGTGAAGAGATTGGGATGAAAGTAACTTGTCCCGATGATGGTGAAACTACGGTAGACCTGACATTTTTGGTAGATGATGTAAATGTTCATTTCCCAGAAGATCATACCAACACCTTCAAACTTAATGATGAGATTACTCTTGTCATGAAGTATCCTAACCTGGATTATTTTGCTGCTGTTACTTTTGGTGAGGGTGAAGTCGATCCTTACGATTTGTTGGCGAAGTGTATTCATAGAGTTTATGTTGGTGAACAAGATTCTGGTGAGTTCACCTTAGATGAAGCAAAAGCATGGGTCGAGACTTTAACCCAGCAGCAGTTTGAAACTATCCAACAATTTTTCAGCACAATGCCTACTCTCAGGCACGTTCTCAAAGTTAGAAATCCTAAGACTAAAGTTGAGAATGATATTGTGATTGAAGGTTTATCTGATTTTTTCGCATAGCCCTCTTCCATGAGGGCTTGATGAGTTTTTATCAAACTAACTTTGCTTTGGTTCAGCATCATAAATATAGCTTGACTGATATTGAAAACATGATTCCTTGGGAAAGGGACGTGTACGTTGGTTTACTCTCTCAGCATTTGCAGAAAGAAAGAGAACGCATCGAAGAAGAAAAACGTAAACGCTAATGCAACAAGCACCTCCTATTGACAACGAACTGCTAGAAAAATCTAGCAGGGAATTTAGAAAGTCTATGGAGGATTTTCTTGGTATTTCTGTAGAATATATTCGTTACTTACAAAAGAAAACCAGTACAAGTTCTACGACAGGTGGCGGTGGATCTGGTTCGCGTGGTCCCCGTTCCAAAAATCCAACAGAAGCTACTGGAGGTTTTCCTAATTTTGGTTTAGGTCCATTTCCATTCATACGAAAGGGTAGAAGAGGTCCACTGAGAAGAAAACTTGCACGCAGATTGAACAGAAGTGCAAGAAATTCTAATACCTCAAAGGCAACTAGGCAGCGATATGCGAGAAGATTTGGAAATCAAGCTGCCAGGAATAGATTCCAAGGTAATGTAAGATTTAATAATAGGGGTGCTGCACCGCAAACGGCACAAGGATTTACAAAACCAACTAAACCAATATTACCCAAAGGTAAGGTACCAAGTGTAAAGGGTGTTCGTGGTGGTCCTGGTCCTCTCGCAATTCTTTTCGCTGGATTGGAATTCGGTGGTAGAAAATTAGAGGGTCAGAGTAATTTACAAGCAGGTGTAGGAACTGCTGCTAGCACCGCTGGAGGTATGGCTGGATTTGCAGCAGGTGCAAAGGGTGGAGCATTAGCGGGTGCTGCCATTGGCGCTATGTTTGGTGGTGTTGGTGCTGTTCCTGGCGCTGCTATTGGTGGTTTTATTGGTGGTCTCTTAGGTGGATTTGGTGGTTCTGCACTCGCTGGTGGTATTGCTGACAAAGCAACAGGTGTAGGATCAGAACCTAAGTTTGCTGAAGGTACAACAGTTACCGCACCAACACGGGCACTAGTTGGTGAAGCAGGACCTGAACTTGTGCTCCCATTTGGAAAAATTGGTGCTGCTTTAGCAGCAGTTTACCGAGAGGGTGGATCTCTTATTCTTGGTAGTACATTAGCACTGCTAAACGCATTGCCTGGAAACCCTGCAGTAGCAAAGATAAAATCAGATGTCACATCATTGGGTGGAGTATTTGGAATTGGTGACGTACCATCAGTTAAGAAGATAAGCGTAGATAAACTTAAAAAAATTCCAGATGCTGATGAGTTTGACATCACAAAACAAACGGTCAGTGCAGATGTGACAACACTCACAGATACAACTATTGCAGATGCAGCAGTAGTAAAGAGTGACTTCTTCACTAATGAAAACGTACAACTAAATGGTAATATTAATGAAGAATCTACAAGAGAAGGATATGAAATTAATGATGGCGAGTTTGTACTGACATCAACAATGGGCAATAGAACATTTGCTCTGTCTCCTGGTATGCACATGGGCATTGACCTTGCTGGTCCAGAAGGGTCTCCACTTTATGCATTCATGTCGGGTAAAGTTCTCGCCAAAGGGTGGGACGGTGGATATGGCAACTATGTTGTTTGGCAGAGTAGTGATGGAATTGAACATCTTTATGGGCACCTGGTAGAACCTGCTCCAGTTGAGGTTGGTCAAGAAGTAAGTGCTGGAACAGTTGTTGGTCTGATGGGTAATACTGGAAAATCAGATGGACCTCACCTACATTGGGAGACTTCTACAGAAGTTGGTCACACTGGGAGGCCAAAGAATTCTGTTCTCTCTAGATTCAATCCACTATCCAAGTATTCTTTAGGTGCACCAGTTGGAAGAGAAATTCCACCAGCAGAACCAACAGAAGAAGATGGTAAAGGTGGTGGTAGAGCAGGTAAAACTGTGTCAAGACTTCGTGGTGGGTTTAAAAAAGGTATAGAACCTCCAGTTGTTTCAACTACAGCAAAAACTGTAAGAGAAACTCCTGTAACGCAACAAAAGAAAGTCAAGGTTGCAAAAGTTCCTGTAGTTATTCCTGTTCCATCTCCACCTCAAATAATACCAGTTCCAGTTGAAGTTGTTAAGGAAGTAAATACTAAGAGAACTCTCGTTATCGACGTATTTGGAAAGGGGGTAGTTAGCTGATGTCAGACCAATACGTAGGTATCGAGGTACTAAACGAAAGTCTAGTTGAAGTAAATAAACAGCTTAAGAATGCTGTAAAAACTCTTGAAAGGATGTTCATCCAAGACAAGAGAGAGGATTTTCTTGCGAAAGAAAGGGCAGAAGATGCACAAGAGGTAGCAGAAACTGCAGGTACTGTTGCACCACCAACAGTACCCACTGATGACTTGATGCCACCACCTCCACCAATCATGTCCACGATTGGTAGACCATCTGTGCGTGGAAGTGACTTACCTACAGATGGCACTACCTACAAGATGAAGGAAGGTGGTGTTGTTGGAACCAATCCAATTCTTCCTGGTCTTGGTGCACCTTCAGGCAAACAACCTGGTGTAACGCATAAGTCACTTGAGCAAACTGGTTTTGATGATACTTTTGAGAAAAATATCTCAACCAAACTAGAAGATGATTATGATCTAGATCCCAGGATGAAATCTGGGTTTGGTGATGTTATGGCACAACCTGCCAGAGCAGCAGCAGCGGCATTAGTAGATCTTCTGTCTAGATTCCCTGCACAGAGTGAGAAGCAGGCAGCAACTATTAGCGATAATATCGATTACATCAGCAAGACCTATAATCTTAACAAAGTAAAATTTGATAAGGAAACTCAGAAAGAGAACAATATTAGTCGAGTGTTCAATAGTTTGAAAGAGGGAACTCAAACATTCTTCTCTAATCTAAGAACTAGCACACTAAATCTCTTCCGCAGTAAAGAGGAGAAGTTAGAAGAAAAACTCAAAGACAAAACCTCTGACGAAAAGGCAGAAGGGAAGGGTGGTCAAGGACCAGGACCAGTTCTTGGAAGGGGTGGCAATGCATCTGCTAGTCCTACTGCCACAAATTCTGGTATGGATTTGGGTATGTCCTCTTTGACGAGGATGATATCCTCATCGACTAACAGCACTCAGACCACAACAGATAAATCTGTAACTAACCTGTTAAATACTTTTATGAGGAACGGTGATAGTTCTTCATTGATGAAAGCATTCTATGTAAGTGATCAATCAAATAGTATTTTTAATAGTTATTCTGGTGGAGATGCATCAAGTATTTTCTCTCAGAGTAATGTCACCACTCAAAGATTAGACTTTCCAACAACCAATCTGACTGAGTTGACTGATACTGTGATCCAAGAAAATAGGATGCTGATGGATGAACAATCCAGTATCACTGCTGATGATTTTGTCATGCCAGCAGTGTCTCAGGCAACCCCAGCATCTTCCTACATGGACACTGATTCTCCATTAGGTAAAGAAGACACGAAGGTGTCTCCATATTTTGAAGTGTACGCATCTACCTCCCAATTCGGATGAAAAGAGTTAATAACTTTAGTCTAGTTAGTCTGAGCATTCTTGTGGGAGAGAGTGCTGTTCTTTTTGGTGCTAATCAGTTAGTATCTTTAAAGTACGTTGAGGATATGAGAAGTGCTTCTATTCATGTAGAGGTAACTTTGACAGATTCTGGTAATGGGGTTCTGTCAAATCTCCAAGGTATGGAGAATGTAAATCTTGAATATAAGGATGATGTTGGTGGAGTACACTCCCTTGCTTTGATCATCTACGACATCCAAGATAGATTGAATACTGAGGGTAAATCAAAGGCAACTTTGATGATGTGTAGTGTAGAGTTTATTAATAATGCAGCAATCAAATTATCCAAGAGATTTGGTCCAGGAGAAGGAAAGCAAATTGATCAAATTGTAAAAGATGATCTATTGACAAAAGTTCTCGGAACGAACAAAGCAATTTTTACAACACCTACAAAAAACAAATTCTCTTTTATTGCTCCATATTGGTCTCCATTTACGTCCATCGCTTGGTTGGGGGCAAGAGCAATTCCAGGAGGAGGTAGTGGTAAAAACTCTAGTGCTGGGTATTGCTTCTTTGAGAATATTTTGGGGTATAATTTCTTATCATATGATAGTTTTGCATCCAAACCTATTACAGCAAGATATGTTGTAGGGATGGACATTGGAGAGGAAGAACCTCCTGTAGGGGTTGTTCCTGTTGATAGGGCAAAGGTTATTAGTTCAGTTGATATTCTTAAGGGACTGAATATCGGGTCTTATTCTAGTACGGTAATGACCTTAGATATGAAGGACATGAAATATACTGAACATCCATTCAACATTAATGAGTATTATCAGAATATACCTAAGTTGAATACTGATGCGACACTTCCCTCATACTATGAGGGATTTAAGAAGGGATCAGCAGCAACTAGGATCATGTCAAAAATTGTTGACACGGCATTGTTTACCGCTGGTACATACTCCAAGGATTTTACAAAGCAAATCTCTCAATCTGCGCTCAGAGAAAAATTATTTTATAATAAACAGGTAGAAATAGATTTTATCGGTGACTTATCTGCAAAAGCTGGTGATGTTGTAGAATTGCAAATGTTTACTGGTAAGGCTAGAGATCTTGACGTTCAGAACAGTGGTAAATATGTAATAGGTAGATTGGAAAGGCAATTTACTACATCTAGAGATAATATGTCTACTAAATTAACCTTGTTCACTGACAGCCCAGGCGCAGAATAATGATGTTAGAAGCAACTGCTAATTTTATTGGTAAAGACGGATTCAACTGGTGGGTTGGTCAAGTCGAGAATACTGGTGGAACAAAGCAGAAAGATGCTGACTATACTAATAAGGTAAAAGTTAGGATCGTTGGTTATCACAACCCAAGCAAGAAAGAGCTGCCTACAGAGGATCTTCCTTGGGCAATGGTTGCATTCCCTGCTACACAACCACAGAGAGCTGGTGCTGGTACTAACCACCAGTTAGTAGAAAATGGTTGGGTTATTGGATTCTTCATGGATGGATCCTCTGCACAGATCCCCATCATTATGGGTAGCATCGGTGATGAGAACCCTCAGGGTGTATATGGAAAAACTGATGATGGAAGACCATTCCCTCAACTCGTACCTCCAAAGTATCAAGAGAGAGTGCATGGTCAGAAGGGAACCATGCCACCAGGCACTGGTCCAACTGTACAGACAGATACAAAAACTGGAGTTCAAAAGAAACCTGAACAATCTACTGCTGCAGATGATTCATCTTCGAGCAATAAACTCAGAGGACCTTCAGAAGATGTGTCCGACGCCATGAAGGCGGCAGATAAAAAGAAATGTTATACTGTTCATGTAGGTAACGGTAAGTGTGGTTCTGAGGATTCTGTCAAGCTTGAGGGTGCCCTTGCTGAATTCATGAAGTTTGCTCGTGGCATTGATCAAAACGAGATCGGAGAGTTTATTGATAATGCTACAGGTGAAGTTGTAGACTTCATGGCTGAAGTAAGCAATGTGGCATCTAGAATTCAAGCAAAGATGTCTAAGTTGCTTGCTAACGTTAAAGGTACTGTTCTCAAAGAAATTGACCTCTTCATCAAAAAACAACTTAAAAACCTCAACATTCCAGATCCAGACCTTGCAGCTCCAGTCAAAGCACAGTTAAAAAATCTTGGAGACTTAATCAACTGTTTGTTTAGTCAACTTGCTGGTGACCTGCTTGGTTTCCTCAAGGGACTGTTGATTGATCTTGCCACCAAAGCACTTGACACTGCTCTCTGTCTGATCCAAGATATTCTTGGAGCAATCATGGGCAAAGTCATGGGATTGATCAACCAAGCAATGTCCATGATCAGTGGTATTCTTGGTAAGATCACTGGTGCTATCGGTATGATCCAAGGTCTGCTCTCTAAGATCGGTGACTTCCTTGATCTGTTCTGTGATGGTGCGCTTTCTTGTGCTATCGGAATTTCTACATTTGAGACTTGTCAAGGGGCGCAAGCGAAAGGTAATGATAAGAAGAAGAAGGAAGAGGATCAGTATAAAGTCAAACCACCCAAGAGCGGTGAGGTTGTTGGTAACGGCAAACCAAACTCTAAGGGATATGTTCCATTCTCTGAAGGTGGGAAGCAATATGCATTCAACACTAAGACTGGTGAAAAGATAGAAGTTGATACTACCTTAGATCCAGAAGGTTTCGCGGAGAAAACTGGTATTAGTCAGAAGAGTTTCGACACTAGAGGACCACTTGAGAAGTTTGAAGATTCTAAGATTTATGCTAGCGATGGAAGTTTCAATGAAGAGGTATTGAACTGTTCTAATAGTATTCTCAATAAGAAACCATGTTTCCCCGAGATGGTATTTGATAACTTACAATCAACTCTACCAGTCAAAGCACTGCCTATCATTGATGACATTGGATCTATTGCAGGTGTGTTGATGCAGAAGAAAGGATTTGATGTTAATCTTGAGGCATCAGCAAGAGCAATGTTTACTTGTAATGAACCAGAAGGGTCTGGTGCTGTATTCAAACCAGTAATTATCAATTCTGAATACGATCCAGATACTGGACTGGACAAGAAAGGTATCATGGTTGGTATTGATGTTATCAAACCAGGTCTTGGATATGGATTTGATCCAGCAGACATTTACTGTCCCAAAGAACAGTATATTGCACTGATAACTCCTAGTGCCAGCACATCCTCACTAAAGGAAGGTGACTTCTTACAGTTGATTGAGACTGCTGCTGGTGCAAAGGATCCAACTCAACCAGATGTTCTTCAGGTCTATGACATGGATTATAATGGTGAAGGTAAGATCGCAGTTGCAACTATCAATCCTACATTTGGAGAAGATCTGCAGCCTGGTTTGATTGTAGCAACAAAGGATGGAGTAGAAATTAAGATCAACTTCACCAGAAAGTTCACTGATTTGGTTGTCCCACCAACGGCTACAGCAATTTATGCAGGATGTAGTGATCTCATTCCAGTCCTAGAGAACTTGAAACCAGTTAATGTTGGTTCTAAGTCTACTGATCCAAAGGTTTACATCGGTATTGAGGATGGAAAGAAAGAGATCGGTGACGCAGAAGTTGACGAGCAAGGTAAAATTACGAAAGTAAAACTCAATCAACCTGTCATTGGATTCTCAAAACCTTATATTGAGGATGAAACTGGATCTGGCGCTAAGGTGATTGGCGTATATGATTACGTTGGTCCTATTAAACTCAAGGAGAAGTTAGGTCCATCCATGTCTTACATTGATTGTGTCGATTACAACTGGCGTAATAAATACGAGTCTGGTGGCGAATATTAATGGCACTTTTCAAAGGCGGTACTAACCAAGAGAATACCGCACCTACAGAAAAAATTGAATATCCACTGAACCATGTGGAAGTTTCTACATGTGGTCATGTGTTTCAGCGTAATAATACACCCGAGGGTGAACGTATTCGCATTCTGCATGGTACGACTGGTAACTTTATTGATCTTGATGAGAAAGGTGATAATTACCTGATCTCATACAAAAATACCAATGTTGAGACTGATCATAATATGACAGTCAAGGTTGGTAAGAATCTAAAGGAAGATAAACTTGTCATCCAAGTTGTCGGTGATGTTCACATGTATGTCGAAGGTGACATGCATAGTGAGGTTGATGGTGATCGTTACGACACTGTTGGTGGTAAGTGGGAGATGAAGTGTGGGGACGTTATGTTCCTCAACAGCGACACCAGTACAGTCATCAAAGCAGAGAACAAACTAACACTTAAATCTTCAGAGTATACAAATAAGACCACATTCTTGAAGAATGACCTTGAAGATGGTGGTGACGTAGAGAATGTAGTCAATGGAAACTATGTAACCAGAATTAAAAAAGAGACTTCTACTTTTGCTGTAGAAAGTGACGGCGATATCCGCACGAACGCAAAGGGTACTCGCTACGAAAGAGTAGAAGGTAACATGTTTACCCAAGTAGATGGTAAATATCGTATCCAAGCTGATGGAGACGAGAAACAAAGTATTGCAGGTGGTGAACCAACAGGTCAAACAACATCACTTCCTGCTGATTCAGCATATAGTAATCCGACTGGTGTAGAAATTATAACCCCTAACACAAGGATCACTACAACAGATTTTGAGATGTATGCCGAAGGCGCTGCAAAGATGACCGCAGGTGGTACAGAATTCAAAATCGAATGTGATAATGGTATCTACTTAAATTGACAGAGGTCCCTTAGTGTTGTAGAATTCTAAGGCATCAAATGTATCACATGTCCATTTCAGTTCAAGAAGCATATCTGCTGGCAGATATCCTTGATCGGCACCTTGACGATTACGTTGAGGAACTAACAAGAGAAAAATTTTCCAATCCGAATACGGATCAAACTAAAGCCTATACATATTATAGGACGAGGCGAGACGCAGCAGTCTCACTCAGACAGAAAGCAACTGAGACCATTCGGCGTTCTCAGGGAAACATGACCTACCAGAACCCAAAATCTGGTCAGTTCCACCCTTGACACAAGGTCCAATCCACCCTATACTATTGAAGTAGTCACCACAACACCATGTACGCACAGGATCAAGACGAGTTTGTAGTCGGTTGCTGCGTGAATGTTGCCGCACGTCGGTTCAGCATCCTCAGTGACCAAGGAGAGAACAAGGTTCTGGAGTGTGAGGACATGGATTCGTTCATGCGTGTTCTGGAAGTAGTCAGAGCATTCATGCCCGAGGAACAAGTCACCTACGTTTAATATGGCATATAACAAAACATATTCAGAGATCCGTGATCTCTTGAAGCAATCCAAGCGTGTCTCTAAGAAGACCATGCTTCAGGTTGCACGCCTTGCTATCAAAGAAACCCTGATGGACAGGGTTGACATTGAAGACATTCAATGGGAAAGTAAATTTGTAGATGATCTGGAAGCAGATTCTCTTGACCTGGTAGAACTTGTTATGTTCCTAGAAGAATGCTTCGGCATTGAAATCGGGGACGATGCTGCTATGGGTATTGTAACTGTTGGTGATGCCATCGAAGCAATCAAAGAAGCAAAGAAAAACAAGGACAAACCTCGTAAGAAGATCGATGCCTCTAAGTATCTGAAGAAACCTGCACCTGGCGGTCCTATTGCTGCTGGTGGTCCTAAGGTGGGACAAACCCAACCAAACATCAACTACGACGAAATTCTAAATGAGACCAGCGACGAGGGAAGCGATGGAGATGCTGTTCGCAGCGAAGTGGAACCTGCCGAAAGCAGCGAAGCACTGCGGACTGACAAGCAAGGAGATGAAGATAACGTTTAACGAATACTGCGCTTTTCATCCACCTACGTATGAAACGAAGTGAGTACACATTTGGTGGTCTTCCAGTAAAACATATCAATGTTCTTCGTTTGATTAGTGAACTTGAGGGGTCATATCAACTCCTCAAGTACATGGGTTTCAAAGAAGATATGGAAGCCATAGAAGAGATGAAAAAACGATACTATAAACTCTCTTTCAAACTTGCTAAGGAAGAGAAAAACAAGTGAGGGAGCATGGCGGAATCGGTAGACGCACCAGACTTAAAATCTGTTGACCGTTGTGGTCGTGGGGGTTCAAGTCCCCCTGCTCCTATTATCCATGATGATTTTCTTCGTCGTGGAACTTTTATAGAACTCTTACGTGAAATTACATCTGCAAAGTTTCCTTGGTATTTTCCAGAATCACCAGGAGAACCAGAGCAGTATAGTAATCTATTATATTATGATCATGAGTTTTCTAAGGATGTAACTCCTAAACTTAAAAGGATACTGTCCTCTGTGTGTACTAACTTAGGGGCAATATCTGTTTTAAGAATTAAGGTCAATGCTACACCAAAGAATGCACCAGAGCAAGCATGGCACAAAGATTGGGAAATTTCTACACCAAGTAAAACTTGTGTGCTATACTTAAATGATTGTGATGGGTACACTGAATTTGACAGTCAACGTATTGATAGTAAGTCAAATCGTGCTGTAATTTTTGATACTGACACCCTACACAGGGGATATCCATCTACGAATGATCGTAGACTTGTAATGAACATCAATTATTTTGAGAAATGAAGACAGTTTATTGGTCATATTCTATTGGAGATAATATTGACGACACATTGCCGTCAGATTATGTTCCTGAACTTATACCATATAGGAAAGGATATGATCCACGTTACGATCATTCCAAGTGTCCTGCATTCAAAGAATACACCAAGAATATGTGGTTGATCCGACAACCATTTGATCTTGGAATGATCTATAAGTCTGAAGATAAATATCTTCAGAGTAACCTAAGTCAATTTGCTTTCCATAATTATTTTCACATGGGTGAAAAATGGTTAGATGGAGAGTATCCAGAACTCCAAATGAAATATGTTCTGTCTTTGTGGACAGAAGACAAAGATGTATGGGTAGAGCAAGTACCACACCCTTTACTTTCTAGGTACGGACTTGATCTTGTACCTGGGACATTTCCAATTTCAGTTTGGTTTAGACCCTTGGTTGCAGGTGTCAAACTACTAGATTTTGATACTAACTTATGGATACCTAAAGGTACTCCGTTATATTATGTTAGGTTCTGCTCTAAGAAATCAAATGCTGATTTTAGAATTGAGCATCGAGAACCACCACATCAAAAGAAAAAAGAACAATCCCAGCATAACATGCTTAGGACATTCAGTAATTTTGATTCCTGGGATATTATCACTAGTAGAGTAGAAAAAGAAAGTAAATGCCCATTTAGCGGATTGTGGAAACGATGACAGACCTCTATAAAGTATACTGGGAATACCACTACCTCAAGACTGAGGGTTTAGTCAAAGTTTATTTTTTGAATGGTTTACCATTTACTTGGGATGAAGTCGAAGGAGAGGTTGACACATCAGAATTATCTGCTATAATTAATAAAGCACGTAAGCGTTACGTGTTCAGTCCAGAAGACATTTACATGGGTTCGTCATATCTTCTGGAAGAGGGTCTACATCCACTACTAGATTCTATTGATCTTGACGAAACCTCACAACTGCCTTCTTAGCTCAGCTGGATAGAGCAACGGTTTTGTAAACCGTAGGTCGTCGGTTCAAGTCCGACAGAAGGCTCCAGGGGAATTAGCTCAGTTGGTAGAGCACCTGCTTTGCAAGCAGGCTGTCAGCGGTTCGAGTCCGCTATTCTCCATTCGCTATTTGCGAATAGCGAACATATTCCTCTATAGCTCAGT
>Ga0181592_10001717_pt1 | contig 17850 bp, 28 predicted proteins | sample 071ome_20_FD_133755 | JGI IMG/M metagenome (GOLD analysis project Ga0181592, IMG submission 133755) | Coastal salt marsh microbial communities from the Groves Creek Marsh, Skidaway Island, Georgia - 071412BT metaG (megahit assembly) | ecosystem: Environmental > Aquatic > Marine > Intertidal...
TATCCAATTCCTCTGTCATTTGCAGAAAAAACAGATTTAAAGATTGATGTCACGACTGGAAATAACTGTGGTTGTGGTGCAATCTTTGACGTTCTATTAGTAGATAACTAGGCGATATAAATGTATTTACTTTTGTGATAGATGTGATATTATATATTATGTTGAAAGGAAAAAACTATGACACGCGATGAAATTGTGAATGTATTGAGTGCTGGTAAATGTAAATTGGTATTCAATAAAGTTGATGGTACACCTCGGGAAATGACATGTACTCTGTACAGTGAATTCATTCCTGAGTCTATGCAACCATCAAGTGACAGTAAGGTTAAGTTTAACCCAGATATTATTCGGGTGTTTGATCTTGATAAAGAAGGTTGGCGATCTTTCCGGGTTGAAAACTTTACAGAGGTAGCACCAGTATAATGCAAATTTTAGGTGGTGAACTTATTAGAAATGCTACCAATCAGAATGCTATGGGCGGTACTGAATTACTTGGTACTGCTCTACATTCTAGGTTGGATCAAGAGCTTTTAAAAGACTTCCAAATTATTCTATCAAGACCATCTCACCATGAACTTGATGAGAGTAAAATTCGTATTTGTTGGTTACATGATCTACCGGGTGATCCAGAGTCAGATTTCTTGTCTAATAAAAGTAATCATGACAATTTCCATATGTATGTCTTTGTATCAAACTGGCAGATGCAAGGATACATTAATCATTATGGACTTCCTTGGAGTAAATGTGCTGTATTAGAAAATGCAATTGTACCCATTGAAGCACACACCAAACCCGATCCAAAAGAACAAATCAACCTTATCTATTTCTCAACACCTCATAGAGGGCTAGATATTTTGGTAACTGTCTTTGAAGAATTGGTAAAGCATGTGGATAATATTCATCTTGATGTTTATTCATCATTTGAACTGTATGGTTGGGCTGAACGTGACAAACCATTTGAACCATTGTATGATGTTATTAGAAATCACGAGAATATGACTTATCATAGTTCTGTTTCTAATGAAGAAATTAGGGAAGCTTTAAAGAAAGCTCATATCTTGGCTTACCCTAGTACATGGCTAGAGACATCATGTTTGGTACTCATTGAAGCAATGTCAGCCGGTTTGGTTCCTGTGCACCCTAATTATGGTGCATTATATGAAACTGCGGCAGGTAACACTTGTATGTATCAATACAATGAAGATAAGAATAGACATGCTTCTGTATTCTTTGGTGTGCTTAAGAGTATCATTGAGTCATATAGAGCTGAACCGGACTTTACAACAGCTAAATGTGCAACGGGCAAGTCTTTTGCAGATATTCAATTTGCTTGGGACCAAAGGCAGGTTGAATGGTCTACTTTACTCTCAGGCTTGTTACAGAAAGTAACAGACAGATCTTTACCTGATAATACTTTAACCTTTAATACTGGTTCATAAAATGATAATCGTTGATCTAAATCAAGTCATGATTGCTAATCTTATGGTTTCTATTGGTACACACACCAATACAGAAATTAAAGAAGAGTTGTTACGACACATGGTCTTGAATTCCATTCGTCATAATAATGTCAAATTTAGGGCAGACTATGGTGAAATGGTTATTGCTTGTGATGATAAAAACTATTGGCGCCGAGATAAGTTCCCTTATTATAAGGCAGCACGTAAAGCAAACCGTGAAAAGTCTGAGTTGGATTGGAATGCTATCTTTACGGCCCTAAATAAGATTAGGGATGAATTGAGAGACTTCTTCCCTTATCGAGTAATCAGAGTATCTCATGCCGAAGCCGATGATATCATTGCTTCACTATGCCATGAATACCATGATAAGGAGCAAATTCTCATTCTTTCAGGCGATAAAGATTTTATTCAATTGCAGGCTTATCCAAACGTAAGTCAGTATAATCCTGTACTCAAGAAAAAGGTTACACATAAAGACCCTAAACGGTATCGAATTGAACATACACTTAGGGGCGATGCAGGTGATGGTGTACCTAATTTCTTATCAGCAGATGATATTATCATTACACCTGGCGCTAGACAAAAGCCTGTCACTAAGAAAAAGATTGAGCCTATCATTGACCAACTCATGTTTAATGCATTACCAAAAGATGTAATGACAGAAAACGAATTGAGAGGATATCATCGTAACAAAGAAATGATTGATCTATTTGAGAGTATTCCAACTGAAATTAGAGAACAAATCATTTCACAATACGAAGAACAAAAAGGAAAGGGCAGAGACCAAATCTTTAACTATTTCTTCAAACACAAACTTAAACAATTGAACGAACATATTAGGGACTTTTAATGCAAAAACAAATCAACGAAATTATCAAGGAAATTACAGAACTACCTAAGCGTAAGGATAAGATTGCAGCTTTGAGATCACATGGAGATAATGCAGCATTGAAGAATGTATTGAAATATACATTTGATCCAAACATAAAGTTTGCTTTACCCCCTGGTAGTCCGCCGTATAAACCAAGTGAGTTTTTTGATGAAACACATAATAGACTCTATGCCGAAGCACGTAAATTGTATTTGTTTGTAGAAGGTGGTAACCCTAATCTAAAAGCATTGTCTAGGGAACGACACTTTATTGAGTTGTTGGAATCTATTGATCCAGAAGATGCTAAACTTCTTTTGGCGGTAAAGGAAAAGAAGCTACCATGGACTGGGTTAACAGCCAAAATGGTACAAGAAGCCTGGCCGGGGATTTTCTAATGTCTAAGACAAAGAAATATAAGAAGCGCTATTATGACGATGATTATGATGATGATGATTACAATTATGGTGATCATGATCAATATAGAAAGCGTAAGGCTGAAAAGCGTATTGCTAATGCTTTAAGGTCAAAAAATATTGATGATTTATTGGACTGGGATGAAGGTGGATATAAATAATACATGCCAACATATACATTCGTAGACAAAAACACTGGTGAAGAAACCGAACATTTTATGAGTCTCTCTGAGCGGGAAGACTTCCTGTTGGCTAATCCTCACCTCGAAACAATCATCAAAAAAGTAAATATAGTCACATCAGCCATGTCTGGATCTAATAAGCCAGATGATGGGTTTCGTGATGTGTTGAAAAGGATTAAAAAAGGGAGCCCGCGAAGCAATATCAACACATTCTAGAAAGGGTAATACACATTGCCTAAAACCAAAAAGAATAAACGCAACGTATATAATATTTCTAATGGACTTTCACTCTCAACTATTCAACCAAGAACGGAAAATCAAAAATTAGCCTTTGATGATTGGTATGATGGTTATCATTTAATGCTTCACGGTTCCGCCGGTACAGGCAAATCTTTTATCTCATTATATTTAGCTCTATCTGATAAAGAAGATTTAGCACAATATCATAAAGTATACATAGTACGAAGTGCTGTACCTACCAGAGATATTGGTTATCTTCCAGGTAAAGAGAGTGAAAAGATAGCTATGTATGAACAACCATATATTTCTATTTGTTCTGAGTTATATAATCGTGGCGATGCCTATAATATATTGAAGCATAACAAAGAGATTGAATTCATAAGTACATCGTTTATTCGTGGTAATACAATTGATAATGCTATAGTCATAGTAGATGAAGTTAATAATATGAGTTTCCATGAATTGGATACTATTATTACTAGAGTAGGTGATAATTGTAGGATTATTTTCTCGGGTGACTTTAAACAAAGTGATCTAAGAAATAAAAGGGAGAAACAAGGACTCAAACAATTTATGGGTATCCTAAATAATATGTCACAATTTTCACATATAGAATTCAATGAAGATGATATAGTGAGATCTCAATTAGTGAAGGATTATATTGTTGAGAGAGAACGACAAGATATTTGTACATGATTTACTTCAACCAAAAGTAATAGATCAAGTTACTGGTGATGGCTATAGGTATTATACAACACCCGAAGGCAATAAATACCCATCTATCACCAGTGCTTTATCATATTTAAGTGAAAAGCATATTGATGCTTGGAAAGAACGGATAGGGGAAGAAGAAGCAAATAGGATTGGTAATAGAGCAGCCAAGAATGGTACAGCCTTACATGAAATGGCTGAAAAATATGTTCTAAATGATCCTACTTGGAGGGATGCTTTTCCTATTACAGTGAAAAGGTTCTTACCGCTTAAAGCATTACTAGATCAACACATTGATTGTGTATATGGAACTGAACTAAGATTATATTCTGATGAATTAAGGATTGCAGGTACGGCTGATCTTATTGTTAAATGCAACGGTGAACTTACTATTGCAGACTTTAAGACATCTATGAGACCTAAAACTGATGATCAAATTTTGGCATATTATATGCAAGCAACAACATATGCCATATGTTTGAGAGAATTATATGGGCTAAATATTACACAGATTATGATATTCATGGCTGTGAATGAAGATAAACCAATATTATTTACAAAAAAGGTGGCTGATTATGAAAACTTAACTAGAAATTATTTAAAGCATTATCATGCGGGGAGGCTAAAGCATGTCAAAGAAAAAAGAAGCCCAGGAGATTCTTAAGCAAATCCTATGTGATAATGAGTATAGCGAAAAATTGGATATTATTTCAATGCGTATCTTAGAAGATGGTACAACGGATGACTTAATTGAAATTTTATTAGCAGTAATTATAGATTCAGCAAAGAGCAGTTATTTAACTAGAGAAGCAATTAACCAACTTTATCACATGACTGCAAGAGTAAAACAAGAGAACAGAAATGATTTATGAAGAATTTAATATAGGCGGCGAATTAGTCAAACAAGACCAGAGATATGTTGTAAAGGATAATAAACTACTTAACAATCTAGTGTTAAGTAGTACTTTGTTACACCCTCAAAAATCTACATCAGGTCATAAGCATGAGGGTCAAGAAGAAGTCTATATCTTTATGCAAGGTGAAGGTAAGATTGAATTGATTTACCCAGACAAAGAAGCCATTGTATATGATGTTAAACAAGGGACAACTGTATTAATCGAAGACGGTGTATTCCACCGAGTTCGGAATACATCTTTACAAGAACCTCTTTACTTTATATGTGTATTCGATGGAGCCAGAAAGCACTAAAATGCTATCCTTTCAGGAGTTTACTAAAGAAACATCTATATCATTTTGGGATATAGATGACACTCTTCTTAAGACCGTCTCAAATGTATATGTTGTGAAGGGCAATGAGAGAGTAAGGGCTCTAAATAGTAAAGAATTCAATACATATCAACTCAAACGAGATGAAAAGTATGATTTCTCTGAGTTTAAAGATTCAGAACATTTTGCCAATACAGCAACACCATATAGTAATTTGATTAGATTGGCAAAGCGGATACTTAAGAATTATCATAAAGCATCTAATAGTAGCAAACTGGTAATCCTAACCGCCAGAGAAAACTTCGATGATAGAGAAAAGGCTATAGAAGCATTCAAGGGCTTTGGTTTACCATTAACTCATATAGATATTGAATATGCCGGCGAATTAAACATGCCAGCCCATAAAGCTAAGAAATTTGTTGTTAACAAATATTTGCAAAAGGGTCAATTCAATATAGTTAATCTTTTTGATGATCAAGAAAAGAATCTAGATGCATTTCTAACATTGGAAGATAAGTACCCGAAGATTATATTTAATGGATTTTTAGCATATGATGGTGAACTCATACGATACAACTGAATTGAAAATGGCTTACCTAGACGGTAAAGCGGCTAAAGATGATATGAGTGAGTACTCTATTATGTTGATGAAATGGTATGAAGAAATTGCATCAATACAAAATAAACCAGAGATTATACATGAATTTCTTAGAGGATGGAAACAAGAATGAAAACATATATATTTGATGTAGATGGTACACTCACCCCTAGTAGAGATAAAATGGACAAAGATTTTAAGTCCTTTTTTATGTCTTGGTGTAAAGATCATATTGTCTATTTGGTAACTGGTTCTGATAGAGAAAAAACAATTGAACAAGTAGGGCAAGATTTATACACCGAAGTTAATGGTGTGTTCAATTGTGCCGGGAATGCATTTTATATTAAAAATAGATTGATCTATACGCGGGATTTGAAGCTTACCGATGATCAAATTACTTGGTTACTAGACACACTTGAATTGAGTAAGACACCATATAAAACCGGTACTCATATTGAGTTTAGACTTGGTATGGTTAACTTCTCTACTGTAGGTAGAAATGCTACAAGAGAACAACGTGCCGCTTATGTAGCCTATGATGAAGAAACTAATGAACGGTTTACTATTGCACAAGAATTTAATGAAGCTTTCCCTGAACTTGAAGCCACTGTAGCAGGTGAAACTGGATTGGATATATATAGTAGGGGATATGATAAAGCACAAGTCATAGATGAGTTATCTGGAAATGTAAAAGACTTTGTTTTCTTTGGTGATAAAATTTGTGAGAATGGAAATGACCTATCACTGGCACAGGCAATAGGTAGAATGGGTGGTGCCTATCATAATGTAAATTCATGGGAAGATACATATGACCTATTAAAAAAATAAGAAAGAATAATGGCACAATTTAAAGCTGAGATTAACTAATATTGCTGGTAATGGTCAAACATTAGCACTTGAATTAGATTGGTATGAACCAACCGCAACATAAAAAAAGTTTAAAAAAGTGTCATTTTTTTGTTTACTTTTGCAAAAGCATGGTATATACTATACAAATAATACAATATGATCTTGAACATTCTTAAATAACAAAATGGTCTGGGCGGTATCGCTAAGCCGCCCATATATAAAAGCCCATTTTAGTCTAATCTAGAGTGGTCTTTTATATTTACAGGGCGTAGCTCAGTCTGGCAGAGTGCCTCCCTTGGAAGGAGGAAGTCAGAGGTTCAAATCCTCTCGTCCTGACCAATTATAAAGAATAAATTAAAGGCGATCTGAAGGGAATTTGGTATACCTATCTGTCTTAGAAACAGATGCTTCCCGGTTCGAGTCCGGGGGTCGCCACCAATAAAGCCCTTGTAGCTCAGTTGGCCAGAGCGTCTGTTTTGTAATCAGAAAGTCGGGAGTTCGAATCTCTCCGGGGGCACCATAATTCAAGGATAGGCAAGCCAATGGGCGGTGGCCGTGGTTTTGAAAACCATTAGGACTAACCAGTGTCGTGTGGGTTCGACTCCCACCCTATCCGCCATCGGTCATGTAGCTTAATGGTAGAGCGGCCGGATTTATATCCCGGAGCCCAGATTAGGGGACGATCTTGGTTCGAATCCAAGCATGACCACCAATTTTGCCTCTATAGCTCAATGGTAGAGCAAACGACCTATAATCGTTAGATATAGGTTCAATCCCTATTAGAGGTACTATTACCAACAAAGCCTACGTAGTTCAATGGATAGAATCCCGGTCTTCTAAACCGGTTGTTGCAGGTTCGAGTCCTGCCGTGGGCACCAATTATAGCAGTATAGCTCAACAGGATAGAACACTCTTCTCAAAAAAAACATTATTTTATAAATAATAAGGTAATTCAATAAAGGCAGGCAAATAATGAAGACTTTTCTAGAATATCTTTCTGAAAAAGAAGACCCTTGTTGGAAGGGGTACGAAATGGTAGGCATGAAGAAGAAGGGTGGCAAAATGGTGCCAAACTGTATGCCTATTTCTAAAGAAGAGTCAGAGCCTTGTTGTGATGATTGCAAAACAACTCTAATTGACGAGAACGTATATCGTGCTGGTTCAAAAATGTATTTTCAGTACTTTGTCAACCTGAGAGAAAGATACGAAGCTGGCGAATACAAGCCACAGTCACTTGCCGACCAAGAAATTCTTGAAAGCAATCTCGGTGACTTTGCTCAGTTCAACGGTCAGTGGATTCCACTTGATCAAATCATGTATGATGACCACCTTGTTGAAAAAGCAGAAGGCGAGAACAAGCCTCTCAACAAGCCAATGAGGGGTGGTCCTAAGAAATTCTATGTCTATGTTAAAGATGGCGACCGCATTAAGAAAGTAACATGGGGCGACACAACTGGACTTAAAGTTAAGCTTAACGATCCAGCAGCAAGAAAGTCATTTGCCGCAAGACATAAGTGTTCAGAGCAAAACGATAAGACTTCAGCCGCATACTGGGCATGCCGTCTGCCCCGTTACGCCAAATCCCTTGGTCTATCAGGTGGAGGCTCATTCTTTTGGTAAAACCATATCAGGATTTCTGTCTACAAAGTGGCACAAAACTTAGATTATTCAAAGAAAATGTAGAAGAAGATGAGTTGATATGGCACCAAGACAAGCGAGATAGAGAGATAACTATAGTTGATGGAGTGGGATGGAAACTTCAGTTTGATGATAAACTTCCATTTGACTTAGAAATCAACGAAACTTATAAGATACCGAAAATGGTATATCATAGACTACATAAGGGTGAAGGGAATCTCTTAGTCAATATAAAAGAGAGATAGTATGTGCAGCTGGCTAAAGAAGATGTCTTGCACATGATGCTAAGGTTTCATTTGATAAGGACTTAATCATGTCTAACTACGACGAAGCAATCGAATCTATTAAGGCGTCTTCCAATGAATCTTCTGTATACATTGGTTGTGACTCTCAAAAGTATTCAATTGGTAAGAATAGATTTAAGGCTCGTTATACAACTGTAATTGTTATTCACAAGGACTCTAAGCACGGTTGTCAAATTTTCCACAACTCAATTGAAATGGAAGACTTTGGTTCACTAAAGCAAAGGCTTCTAAATGAAGTAGCTTATGCTGTAGAAGCGGCATCAGCTGTTATTGATTATGTTGGGGATCGTAACCTAGAAATCCATCTTGACATTAACTCTGATCCTAAGCATAAGTCTCAAATTGCTATGAAAGAAGCAATTGGTTATGTTCAAGGTATGTTTGGGTTCTCACCTAAGATTAAGCCAGAAAGTTGGGCAGCAACGCACTGCGCGGACCATGCAGTGAGGTATTTTAATTAAAAATAGTTGTGTACTTTTCAGACCAGTATGATATTATAATAATATAAGGTTTGAAAAAAGGAACAACATGTCTGACCTAAGTGAAAAACTCATCAAAGAATATGTCACTCTTTGCATGAAGCACCTTCGAAAGAAGAAATACGAGTTGGGATTGAACGCATCAGCCACAAAGCGTATTCTCTCCGACTTGAAATTTGCTCATGGACCTAAGGCTCGAGGTTATGGTGGATTTGAAAGTATTTCAATCCCAACCAATTACTGGCAATATGGTAACACTGTGTTCCAGGAATACAAGCGATTGAGTAAGGATAAGGTGATTGGCAATATTAAGGTTAAGGATGACAAAGATATCCTCTTGATTATTGTGGCACATGAAGTATCACATTACGTTCAATATACCTTTAATCTCCCTAAATACCTTAGGAAAAAGAAGAACTTACCACACGGTGAAGTTTTCCAGACCATTTATAGGTACCTTCGTCGGGACCTGGTCAACCCAATGATTAATGGAGAAGCATAATGGGTTCATTCCACAAACGTACATCATCTAAGCGAGGACCTGGCACACGCAATAATCGTTCTATTAATATGAAAACAGGTCGTATTACAAACTCTGTTACAGTATCACGTAAGAAGCGTGATAAGAATACAGGTGGTGTTACCAATACACAGGGGTTTGATAAAAACGGCCGACAATTTAACCGTGAAACTATCACCTTGCCCGGTGGTATGACAAAGCGTACATATAAAACTATGGGCTCACCTAAGAAGAGCGGGCGAAAGAAAAAGAGCAAAAGTTCTAATGTATCATTTAAAGAACAACTTTTATATGTGCTCCCACTGATTGTTGGTGGAGGAATATGTGGGATTGTCGTCGGACTTTTGAAATCAATTTAATTAATTTAAAGGATAAATAACAAGAACATAAAAGGAGAACCAATATGATTTGGATTATGCGAGTTATTTTATACATCAAAGAGTTGCTATCATTTAATAAGCAGAGTTGGCCAACTCTATATAGAGAAGATCTGGAAAAGCTTACCAAGGCCGAGTTAGAAGAACTTGGTAGGACTTTTAATCTTGAGCTTGACCGCCGTTATAAGAAAGATACACTTATTACGCAATTGCTCGAGCACGTCAACGGCGAATAATTTTTTTACAAAAAAACTAAAATAAAAGAAAAGGGTTTACATTGACCTAAAAATAGAGTATTATAAATATATTGAAATTGTTGAAGGTGATGAAATAAACTATACAACACGCCGGGGCAGTACCGGCCGTCTCCACCAAAAGTAGATTTCTGTACCTATGCCGGTACAACTTAGAAGGGCACAACGAGGAAGTCTATTTTTGCTGGGGACGAACTAGGGTCGATTGGTAGTCATAAAGATCATTGAGATTTCCGGCATGATACCGCCGTTATCGGGTCGAACAAATAAATGCTAACGACAACGAAGCATTTGCAGTAGCTGCATAGTTACGCGGGGTTAGAGAGGTTCCTTGCAACAGAATACCTCTCACTTATTAACGCAGGGTAGAGCAGCGGCAGCTCATTAGGTTCATATCCTAAAGGTCATGGGTTCGAGTCCCTCTCCTGCAACCACTTAAGGCCGGGGGCTCATTGAAGTATAACTAGAAATAAGATCTAGCTTTGGTGAGCCCCCCGGGTAAGAAATGAGTTATTCCAAAAAATATCTAACCATCTTTCTATGTACGACACTACTAAGTACTTTAGGCATGTTCCTATATGGACCTAAACAAGAAGTAGTCTTAAAAGACATTCAATATAAAAATGTCTATATAGAACAACATAAATATTCAGAATTAGATGTATTTCGTTATGATATCGATGAAATGCTTTGTTTAGCAAAGAATATATACCATGAGGCTCGAGGTGAAAGTGAAGAGGGTATGAAGGCAGTATCATATGTTACCATCAATCGAGTCATGACCACAGGCTTTCCTGATAGTATTTGTGGTGTAGTCTATCAAAGGAATTCTAGGGGTTGTCAATTTTCTTGGACTTGTGATGGTCTTAAGGATATTATGAACGATCCTAAAGCAGTTGCTAAGTCGTTTAGCATCGCTTATCAGACAATTAATGAATATGATGATTTTACCGGTGGGTCATTATTTTATCACGCTTCACACATTAAACCATATTGGTCCGATACTTTTACTAGAGTTGCCTCTATAGGTGATCACATTTTCTATAAACATTGAGGATTACATGAACAAACCAGGCCTGAATATACAAGACTTACACGTTGAAATTGAAAAGTTGGTAAGACGTGGGAAGGGCGAAGTTGATTACATTGATGCCGTCATTGATTATTGTGAAAAAAATAAACTAGACGTTGAAGCTATTGCCGCTCAAATTAGGAATGGAACCAACCTTAAAGCTAAAATTCAAGAGAGCGCTGAAAATCTTAATTATCTCCCTAAGACAACAAGGCTCCCTGTATGAAACCGCTTAAGAAGCAAGTCTGGGATCAAGCCTGGGATCAAATCAGTGATCCAGCCTGGGATCAAGTCTGGGGTCAAGTCTGGAATCAAGTAAGGGGTCAAGTCAGGGGTCAAGTCTTGTCTCAAGTCTATTGGCGAGTCAGGGATCATGCTGAGGATCAAGTAAGGGATCAAGTCTGTGATCAAGTAAGGGATCAAGTCTGGGATCAAGTTAGGAGTCAAGTCATGGCTCAAGTATGGGATCATGTTGAGGTTCAAGTATGGGATCAAGTTAGGAGTCAAGTCGGGGGTCAATTAATTGAAACCATTTGAAGCTTATAGTATGTTCATGGCTATGAAACTTCACTTCAAGTCAGATTACGATTATGTGAAGTATCAAGGTAAAACCAGACTAAAGAAGGATAATTTCTTATCTAGAAAAGACCAGGTATTCTATGATAAATTAGCTCGTGTGAAGAATATCAAATATTTGTTAATAGCAAATTTGTTTGAAAAGTCTAACATCTGGGTCGGTCATCTATTTAACGAAGATTCACTTGAAAAAGGTAAGAAATTACAAGCCAGGCATGAAAGCCTGACTTATCGCTTTGAGCAAGATCTGTCTAAATTTGATACACTCAATGAAGCACTCAATGTAAACAAAGCCGGTGATTATCCCCTTCTATATAATATGTATAAACAAGGTGAAGTGATGCCAGAGACGCTTTTAATACTCAATGATTTATATAAGATCTTTGACTATTGGGATAAAACTATTGAAGATAAGTTTCTCTGGCCACAAGAAAAAGACCGATTATTGAACTTAGGGTCTTTTTTATTATATGATCGTAATAAAATGAATGAAAAATGTATTTACTTATTCCGTAGAAAGTAATATAAATAGAACTATATTATGCTTATGTGGATAAGTTGTAGACATTGTAATATAAGGAGAAAAGATAATGTCATTTGCAGACCTAAAAAAGAAGCGCAAAGCTTCATTCGATAAACTTCGCAGCGCGGCTGAAAAGGCCAAATCCAATAACAATTTTGATGATGATGATCGGTACTGGCGGCCGACACGAGATAAAGTAGGCAACGGCTCTGCTATTATCCGGTTCCTTCCAGCGCCTGAAGGTGAAGATCATCCATATATTCAATATTGGGATCATGGTTTTCAAGGCCCAGGTGGTTGGTATATTGAAAAATGTCTTACCACTCTTGGTAAGGATGACCCTTGTGCAGAATATAATTCTAAACTATGGGAATATGGCGAAGGCTCTGACCAAAGAGAACAAGCACGCAAACAGAAGCGCCGTCTCCACTTTGTAAGTAATATTTACGTAGTGAGTGATCCCGCTAACCCTGATAACGAAGGTAAGGTTTTCCTTTATGAATATGGTAAAAAGATCTTCGATAAGATCAATGATGCTATGTTCCCTGAATTTGATGATGATGTTGCATGCAATCCGTTTGATCTTTGGGAAGGTGCTAATTTCCGACTTCGTATTCGTAAAGTAGAAGGTTATGTCAATTACGACAAGTCTACTTTTGATGATGTATCAGCATTGTTTGATGATGATGATAAGTTGGAAGAAGTATACAAAGCTGAACACTCACTTGAAGCTGAAGTAGCCGAAGATAAGTTCAAGACATATGACCAATTGAAAGCTCGGTTGGATCGTGCTCTTGCCATTAACACTGCCACTGCTAGCACCGCTGAGGACGAAGATGAAACCTTGATTGAAGAAGCACCATGGGAGCCACCTAAGGAAGATGAGGTTACTGAAACCACATCATCTGACAGTGATGATGATGATGATTCGTTGGAATTTTTCCAGAAATTGGCTGAAGGTTAAATTATAGGGGAGGTCTTCGGGCCTCCCCTTACATTATCATGAAATATACTACAATTGAAAAAGTTATTGCTCGGTCACTAGATTATTATATTGGTCGGACCGATGAAGATGAACCCAAAGTTCCTATTCTAACTATGAAACAAGCCCGGGTTGGCTTGTATATCCGTATTCTATTACAATTTGTCAATTGGCTCACTTGCTTCTTTATTGTGGCAGGTGTTATTAGACATTGGTAATTTTTTTATAAAAAACCTAAATTAGTTGTTTACTTTTCAAACCAGTGTGGTATTATAATAACATAAGGTTTGAACAAAAGGAAACATACCATGCTGAACGTCTATCAAATTATCCTTACCGATGCTGAAATTAAAGAAGTTAATGAGCTCGGCTGGGAGGCATCCGAAAAGTCTTGGGTATACTCAAGCCGGAGTTTTGAAAACGATGTTGTCTTCTTTGAAGACAATTTCAAACATTATAAACATGTTGCAGATGTTGATGCCGATGACTTGGAAGAAGCATTTCATCTGATGAATATGTGGTCTGATCCTAATCGGGTTAAAATGATTGCTGATGAAGTTATGTCCATGTCGGTTGGTGATATCATCAAGATGGATGAAGACTTCTATGTTTGCATGTCTTTCGGCTTTGAAAAGATGAATATAAACTAAGTCAATTAAAAAAATAATTAAAAAATAATGCACTTTTTGGTTTACTTTTAACTAAAAATGTTTATTATAATATATATGATGCTTAATTGAAAGGAACTATATCATGGCTCATGAACTTGAAATTGTAGACGGCAAAGCCCAAATGGCCTATGTAAATGAAGTGCCCTGGCACGGCTTGGGTGTTAAGGTTGATCCGGATATTACACCGGATGAAATTCTTAAGGTAGCAGGACTTGATTGGACTGTTGAAAAGCGTGAAGTGATGTTCACCAAGTCAAATGGTGAAGTGACAACTGCACCAAAAAAGAATGCATTGGTACGGTCACATGATGACAAATTTCTGGATATTGTAGGTGCTGATTGGGTACCTGTTCAGAATGCCGATGCTCTGAACTTCTTTGATGATTATGTCAAGGAAGGTGGTATGACAATGGAAACCGCTGGTTCACTCAAGGATGGTCAAATTATCTGGGCTCTTGCCAAGGTAAATGAATCGTTTTCTTTGTTTGATGGTGCTGATGAAGTTGAGTCATATCTTTTGCTCTCTAATCCCCACCAGTTTGGTCGCGGTGTTGATATCCGCTTTACTCCTATCCGGGTTGTTTGTAATAACACCTTGACCCTGTCACTGGATGGCAAGGCTGCTACTGGTATTTCACTTAACCATCGGTCAGAATTTGATGCTAATCGTGTACATGATGCATTGAAGGAAGCTCACGCAAAGATGGAAGATTATGGTGAAATGTCACAATTCCTTGCTTCCAAGCGTTACACACAGGAAACATTGTTTGAATATTTCAACCGTGTATTCCCCAAGACTTCTAACAAGACTTCATTTGAAGATATGTTGAAGGAATGGAAGTCTAATGCTGAAAAGGTTGGCTCTCGTAATGCTCGGTTGGCTATGGATTATGTGGAAACACAGCCTGGCGCCGAATATGGTGAAGGGACCTTCTGGCAGGCCTACAACACTGTGACTTATATGACAAATCATGTTGTTGGTCACAGCTCTGACAGCCGTTTGCAGTCAACTTGGTTCGGTTCTAACAAGGACAAGAATATCCAGGCTTTGGGCCTTGCCCTTGAAATGGCGGAAGCCGCCTAAGCCGAAAGAAATGTATCAGCAGTCATTGCCGGGGGACGAGTGTTCTCCGGCAATTCTTTTTTAGGTGCAGTTGCAGTTTGATTTTGCAGGGCTGCTCTAAGCTCAGTATCAGCGCCACCTTGATTAATTACAATAGGTGCAGTTTCAGGTGTATATGAATGTGTAACACCTCTTCTATTCTTATTTACATTATCTATAAAATCCTGGGCCCTTTTTTGGCTCTCGGACATCACACGCATATTATGTGTTTCTTTATCTATATCATCATCTGCTATTGATACTTCTGGAGCCGTAGCTCTATCAGGGATAGTCACATCTGGTATAGTCATATCAGGCGAAGCTTTTGAATCCGCAGTTTCAGGTGTATATGAATGTGTAACACCTCTTCTATTCTTATTTACATCATCTATAAAATCCTGTGCACTTTTTTTGCCCTTGGCAGTCACAAGTATATTATGTGTTTCTTTATCTATATCATCATCTGCTAAAATTGCATCTATTTCATCTTCAGTTAATTCGTTTACTCGTGCTAAGTCTACTTCAGAATCACCCCACCAGTCTTTATCATAGATACCTTTATCAATAGCCGACTTAAGTGCTTCTTCATTAACAGGTGTTTCACCTTCTTCTTCTAACCAATTACTCACCCATTGATCTACTTGTTCTTTTAGTTCAGGCCACCTCGTTTCTTCTTCGGGATCATTTTGGTGCATAACACCATATACACTTTCATAAACACCCCGCGCAATCTGGATAACAGTACCTGGTAAAGCCGTAACAATACCCCCAACAGAACTGGCAGCTTCAATAGCAGCACCATGATAATCACCGCGCATCAACTCATACAGCGCTAAACCACCACCAACAATCCAACTAAGACCAGGGATAGATTTACCTGCCAATTTAGCAAGAGCCTTTGGCGCTACCTTTTCAATAGCACTAGTAATGGCTTCTTTACCAATCTTTTTGCTTACCTTTTCTGATACTTCTTTTTTGCTCTTGTCCATTGCAGCAGTTAATGAAGCTTTAGCGACCTTTTCACCTACTTCTTGACCAGCCTTTTGACCCATTTTCTTCTTTAATTTGCTAGCACCCACTGCTGTAGCTACACCAGCAGCACCAACTCCGGCTACTGTAGCAATATCACTGCCACTTGTTTCTTCGTCTTCGCCAGTCACCATATTTTCTAGGCCTTGCCAGGCATCGGCGACTGCACCACTTAATAGTGTTATACCCCCAGCGATGCCTGGTAATAAAGCTCCCAACAGTGCTTGACCAGTATCAGTATCAGCAAAAGATTTAATATGTCCTAAGAACCCAGGCTTAGATGTATCATCCTTGCCTTTAACATCTTCTTCATCTTGTTCTTTTTGTTCATCTAGATCAATATCTTCAACTAATTTTGCAAAGTCAAGTTGAAGCTTTTTAGCATTCTTATTTTTTTCTGCTAAAACTAAATTGTTTTTAACAATTTCTTGGTTGGTTTCATTTAGATAAAGTGTTAAATCACCCAACACTTCATTGTCAGTTGTGGCTAAATTTAAATTAGGTTTACGTATAGCAGGTACTTTTGATTCCGCACCTTCAAGATTAGATACACGTTTTTCTAAAGCAACAAATAGTTTTTTAGATCTAGCAGCGGATTTTTTAGCTTTTTTCTCGGCATCACTTTCACCTGGTGCGGGTTTTGTGGGTACTTTAGGTGCTACACCATCATTAAAATCGGCATCTTTTTTACCACTACTTAGAGCATCCAGGCCTACACCAATAGCTCCCATGCCAGTACTAACCTTGGCGACCTTGCTAATATTCTTCTTAGCTATAGCCTTTCCGGCTCCTTTACCAGCTACTTTACTACCGGTTTTAGCGCCGGATTTAAATAAACCACCTAAAAGTTTACCTATTGCCATTACTGCTCTTCTTTTGCTTTAAGTTTCATTAGTTCTATGTATAAATCTAATTCATATCTAATCATATTTTCAAGTTCAGTAAGACTAAAATTCCATTTAGACTGAGTTAAATTAAATAGCAGTTTGTAGTATGCTGCTAAATTATCGTGGCTCAGTCCCAGATAAAAAAATCGTCAAGCGATTGGAATTTAACCGTCTTTTCATCCCCCTTGGAATTTGTATATGTTGTTTCATAATATAACTTGGGCATAGTCAAAAAGAAGTCTTTAAGCTTCTCATATGTTTCAACTGAGATAGAACCAAGGAATTCTTCTCGTTCTTCTTCAGATTCATCTGCCCAGTTATATACTTCTTCTTCTGTATATACTTTATCAATACATGCTTCAACCAGTTTATATGTTAAATCAACAATTGTTTCTTCACGTCTAAGAATTTCAGATAAAACTGGTGTAGGGTATTTCATAATGATACCAACATCCTTTGTCAGCTGGAATTTAGTATCATGCCCTTCCGTTCGCTTGATCTCAACATCATCTAAATTAATAGAAATAGTATAATCCGCTTCATCAGTTGAATCCGTTACAATAACATCAATCATATTGCTAACAGATTTAGATCTTAGATTGATGAAGATATATTCAAAGTCAAATGTTGGTAGTTTATCTACATCGAAACCAGGTGTGACTACACAGTTATTAATGATAGTTCGAACTGCTCTAAGAATATCCTCGTGTGTGCCAGCTTCTTTGGCTGTCAATAAAATCTTTTCTTCTTTAACCAAAAATGGTCGATATTCAATCGTCTGGTTATTTGATGGTAAAGTCAATTCAAATGTTGGTTGGTTTAATTTTGGTAACATAATAACTCCTTAAAATAAATCAGTTAAACCAGATTTTGCTATACTTACA
>Ga0181592_10001719_pt1 | contig 17847 bp, 5 predicted proteins | sample 071ome_20_FD_133755 | JGI IMG/M metagenome (GOLD analysis project Ga0181592, IMG submission 133755) | Coastal salt marsh microbial communities from the Groves Creek Marsh, Skidaway Island, Georgia - 071412BT metaG (megahit assembly) | ecosystem: Environmental > Aquatic > Marine > Intertidal zone...
ATTAATAATGTAAACTATGATTAGTAATTTCAAAAAGCCTGATTTAAATGCTCCTAGATATAGGAAAAAAACATTGGGCCTACTGAATAAAGAAACATTTAAAGAATTTAAAGACAAGAGACCATTATACGCTCACATTGACAATGATAAGTTAAAGACAATAATCAAATTGTATAATAGAGCATTATGGGAAGGAGTCATAAAACATAGAGACGGTGTAGAGTTACCAGACTCATTAGGTTATCTGTTTATAGGAACATGCCCTCCAGCAAAGAATGTAAACATAGATTATCAAAAGTCAAATGAATATGGTAAAGTACTAAGAAATAAAAATTGGGACACAGACGGCAACATTGGTAAAATATTTTATACAAACTGGTCAACTAAATACAGATTTAAAAATAGAGAACTTTGGTCATTTATAGCCTGTAGAGACTTTAAAAGAACCGTTGCTAAAGAATATCCCAAGAATTGGACAAAGTATATAAAGATGCAGAGTAAAATGAAAATCTCTCATCTATATGATCCTAACCCAAGTAGTACAAACAAAGCACTAAAAGACTATGATGAATTTGAAACATAAACATCATGACTACAATAGGATCTGTAATATCAAGAATAAGAGGTCAAGTAAAAGCAGAAGTTCAAGATGCTTTTGTTACTGACAGATATATTTATAGCTTAATTCAAAAGTATGCTCAACTTTTGATTAGAAGACAAGATAGTTTAAATAAGCTAATGAAATTTAATGCAATATGGAAGACGCTTCCTTTCATAGAGCTTATTGAGGTAGATAAAGTAGAAGCGCAATGTACAGGTATTATGTCAGGCTGTACAATCAAAAGGACAAAAAATAAACTTCCAAATATGATGGAGGGTTATTGGGGTCCTTTAATTAGAACCGTTAGTTCTATTGATGGTTCTCGTGAGCTTAAAGCTACGCATCCTGGAACTTATACATCACTTACTAAAACAACTTCTTTTAGATACAATAATCAAAAATACTTTTGGTATTTAAATGGTTATTTATATTTCCCAGATTTAGAATGGGATGCTGTAAAATTAGAGGGAGTATTTGATGATGACATTTCTGATTGGTTGTGTGATTCAAAAGATCAATGCACACCAAGGTATGAGCAAGAGATAAATATTCCTGAATCTTTATTTGCTGAAATTGAACAGCAAGTTTTAATTGTGATGGGACAGACAATGAGCATTCCACCAGAAGATTCAGATAACAAAATTAATATACATAGATAATGGCGGTTTCACATAAATATAGAACTTTTGATCAGTTGATGGAAGATGTTTCCATTGACTTTTCTACGTATGCTCTTGAGGGAATGATTGATCCTGCTCAATTAATCAAAGTTGCTACAAGAGTAAACTATGATTTGGGTTTAAGAATTCATAGAACAAAACAAGTTGTTTTAGATGTAGAACACAATAAGGCAAGACTACCCCATGATTTTGCATATTTAAACTATGCATTTATTTGTGGTGATTATACCATTGAGCAAAAGATGCCATCTGGAACACATGTAGAAGATGTGGCTGTTGATTATGTACCAGATCCTGGAATGACAGGACCATGTGATGATCCTACTTGTAATGATGTTTGTGTTCTTACAAACTGTGGTGGTGATGTAGAATACAAACTTGTTCAAAAAACAGGAGAAAGTGAATATAGAAGTTATACTGCATTTGCTCCATTACGTATTAGTACTGTAAATGATCAAACTTGTGATTGCCCTAATATTAATATTAGATCTACAATGATTGGTGAAATCAAAGATGGATTTTTAAAAACAAACTTTAAAACTGGCAAGGTTTATATTAACTATCAAGGTGCTATGGAAGATAGTGATGGTAATCTTTTAGTGTTAGATCATCCTTACTGTAATGAATATTATGAATACGCTCTTAAGCAAAGAATTCTTGAGAACATGGTATTTGCGGGTGAACCTGTTGGCAATCAAATGGGATTAATAGAACAGAGATTAAGAGCAGCTAGAAATAATGCACTAAGTTTTGTAAATACACCAGACTTTGAAGAAATGAGAAAATTGTGGGAGGTGAATAGAAAAGCACAATATCACAATTACTACAATATGTTTAAAAGTAGACCTACATTAGGATAAGAACATGGCAAAGAAAAGAAAAGCATCCTCTTCAAAAAGTCAACCTAAATTTCAAAATACTTCTAGCAATGATGTTAGAATGTTTTTGAAAGGTATGATTAAAGATCCTGGTCATTCTTTTGTTCAAAAGGATCAATGGTCTCATGCCCGCAATGCAATTAATAATTCAGTTGATGGTGATTTAGGTCTTATAGGTAATGAGCCTGCTAATCTTTTATGTGCTTCTGCCCCATATCCCATTATTGGTGCTATACATACACAGGCAGATAAATGGGTAATTTTTAGCACTAATGATAATAAATCTGAAATAGGTTTATTTGATGATAGTCAATGTACATATACCAAACTTGTAAATGATGATTGTTTATCTTTTAATAGAAAACATTTAATTGTAGGAGCAGCAAAAGAAAATTTTGATTGTACTTGGCAAGTCTATTGGGATGATGGTAATAATCCATCAAGAACAATGAACATTGATGACATACCATGGAAACAAGTTATTGTGTCTACTCCAGGTGATGATTGTGTTATATATGAGGATACAGGAGATTTAGATTGTGAGAAACTAAGACTAGCTCCTTTAGTTAAAACACCATGTGTAGAAATTTCTAAATCTGTTAGTGGTGGTCAATTAAGAAATGGATCATATCAAGTATTTATTGCATATACAGTCAATGAGCAAAGAGTTACAGATTATATTGGTGTATCAAACGTTCAATCTTTGTTTGATCATAATGGTAGTTCTGGATCTATATCAGTAAAGGTTTCTAATCTTGATACTCAATTTGATTATTATGAGCTTGTAATTCTATCTAACAATCAAGAAAACACTGTTGCTAAAAAAATAGGTTTATATAGCACAGAGCAATTTGATATTGAAATTGATTACATAGATCAAGCATTGGTTACTGTTCCATTAAGAGTAATTCCTTTAAGAAGCCCTGCATATGAAAAATCAGAAGCTATGTACGTAGTAAATGATTATTTATTAAGACAAGGGCCTACAGAACAATTTGATTTTAATTATCAACCTATTGCTAATCAAATTAAAGTTAAATGGGTTGTAGCAGAATATGATTCTGCATACTATTATAAAGGTGGCAATAAGACTGGATTCATGCGTGATGAACAGTATGCTTTTTTTATCCGTTGGATTTACAATACAGGTGAAAGATCTAGTTCATATCATATTCCAGGAAGAGCACCAAGATCAAACGGTAGAAACCAATTTAATGAGACTGTAAATGAAACAGCATTAAATTTTAGTGATAATGCACTTTACACTGATGAATATAATTTTCAAGTGTACAATACAGCAACAGTTACCAATGGTGCTTTAAGTATTCCAACCGGAGATGGTGGTGATATAATTGCAAAAGGTGATATGGGATATTGGGAATCTACAGAAAGATATCCCGCAACTAGACCTGAAATATGGGGAGATCTTTGTGGTAAACCAATTAGGCATCATAAAATGCCAACAGAAGAACACGGATTTAATTTAAGGTTATCTACACCAGATGGAAAAAAAATAAGAATTCTTGGAGTAGAGTTTTATGACATTAAACCCCCACTAGATAATGATGGTAATATTATTACAAATATTGTAGGGTATGAAATCTTAAGAGGTTCTAGAGAAGGACACAGATCAATTCTTGCTAAAGGTATATTTAGAAACATGCGTGTATATGATATACCAGATAGTAATCCTGATGATATTCAACAAGGATTATATCCAAACTATCCCTACAATGATTTAAGACCTGATGTATATTTTCACACGGGTAATCCAGATCCAGACGGAGAATATCATAGAACAGATGGATGTGAGGGTAGCTTTACTCAATCTAAGAATAATTATCCACCACTAGCAGGATATAAAAAAGATTACTTTACATTTCATTCTCCTGAATTAATGTTCAGAAGACCATTTTTAAATGCTTATGAAACTAGAATATACGGTGAGGTTTTTGGAAAGTCTGAAGGTTATTTTATTAAGTCTGAGAATCACCCACAAAATATATTATTAAGAAATGGTGTAGCTTTAATTGCAGGTCTTGTTGGTATAGGATATGCTATACACAAAGTACAGGGTACACAAAGTAAAACAAAAATGCCTGTACAAGTTAGTAATAGAAGTTTACCTCAGTTTGTTGGTTTTACTAATAGTGTTGGATATGATGTATTGGGTGCTGCTGGTGCTGCTGGTTTAGGTGGTGTTTCTGCTGCAGGATCATTCCTCTTAGACGAACTTTTAGATAATCTTACTGATGTTGCAGATTTATATACTGGTGGTACCATATCCTCTTTCGTTCTTAGAGGTAAGAGTATTGGAAATTATTTAACTGTAGCAGCGGTACCTGGTGCTTTTGGTGGCGGCTTGCAAGAATCTGTTGTTTATGAATCTCCTGATGCAGCTTTACCTAGTATCATAAGAACAGTTCTAGGTCTTATTATTGCTCAAAAAAATATTGCAATAGGAGCTCAAGAAATTGTTGATTTATTTTATAATTTCTTAAAGGAAGAAGATTTTGCCTTTAAGCATAATTCTCATGGTTTTTATAATGGCTTTAAGAAAAGATTGTCAAGTCAATTATTTAGAACTAAAAACTTAAACAGTAATTATATTGGAAGTACTTATCAAATTTTTGAAGAATATAAAATAAATAATTTATTTAGACCAATGACTGTTGCTTTACGCACAGAAGAAGAGTTAGATAATCCTTCAGTTATAGATAAATCTAGATATACAGTTGGTGGTGATGCAACTTCAGATTTTGGTAATACCTACATGAAAACACCAAACACAAGAAGAACTACAAATATTTCTGCTATATATGGTGCTTTAAAATTTGAATTTGAAAATCAATATGGTCAATTAGATGGTATTAAACAAGTACAAATGCGAGGTTGTGTTGAACTTGTTAATATAACAAATCCAAATCAAAAATTTACATCATCTCCAATATTTGCAGGAGATGTATATGTAAACAGATATACTGAAAAAACAATTATGCCAATCTTTGCTGACTTCTTAAACGGTCAGCCGGATCAATATACTTATGATTATTTACAGCGTGTAAATATTCCTTATCCAAGATTCTGGATGGATACACGAAAGTTTGATACTTCTGAGCTTGCAACTGAAATAATTACTTTAAGTTTTGCAGATACAGATCAGTCATTACCTAATGATTTATTTTATTTAGATAGAGGTAGTGGTACTTGTAGATTTAAACTTAGTGAAGTTTTTGATTCAGATGGATTGAATAGCACTTTTGCCATGAGACATGCTTATATGTATACTCATGTTAATGGTATTCAAGATTTCTTTGTAGAATCAGAATATAATCTTGCACATAGAGACTGGGAAGATCAAGATGATAAACGTCATTATGATTTTATAGAGTATGGTAATGTGGATGATATGTTCCATGCAGATATTATTGATAAGGGTAATTTCTATAAATATGATTTATCCCTTAGTATTTCTAAAATGATTACACAACTTAGTTCTTTTGGTAATGTACAACCAAGAGACTATGATCCTACTATTGCTGAAAATTGTTACATGAATTATCCAAAAAGATTGCTTTACTCTTTACAAGCACAGAAAGAAGCAAAGAAAGATTTTTGGAGAGTATTCTTAGCAAATAATTATAAAGACTTTAAAAACAAAGTAAGTTCTATAAAGTCTGTGAATAAGAGCGGTGCTATTATATTTTTCCCATATCAATCTCCGCAAATGTTCCAAGGTGTTGATCAATTACAAACAGATCTTGGAGTCAAAATTACAGTGGGCGATGGTGGTTTATTTCAACAACCTTTACAGAATATTGTTAATTCAGATTTATCTCATGAATATGGATCTGTAGAAAGCATACGTGCGGTTGCTAATACTCCTTCTGGATTGTTCTTTATGTCACAAGCACAAGGTAAAATATTTCAGTATGCGGGCAAATTAGATAATATTGCTAATGTTGGAATGAAACAATGGTTTAATAAATATTTACCTTCTGTTCTTATACGTCAGTTCCCACCCCTGGAGAATAGCAAGCTTAGTGATAATCCTGTTATTGGTATTGGTTGTCAAGTTATATATGATCCTAACTATGATATTGTATATTTCTGCAAAAAGGACTTTAAAGTAAAAGAGGAATTTATGAGTGGTCCAGCTGGTAGAGCTGGTTACGTTTCATATGCAAATAATCAGTTTTATTTAAATACTCCTAGTGGAAGTCAAATTGCAATTACTATTGGAGACTCTAGATATTTTGATAATGCTTCTTGGACTGTATCTTATGATCCTAAAATTAAAGCTTGGATTTCATTCCATGATTGGCATCCTGAACTAGTGATGCCAAGCATTAACCATTTCTTTACAACTATCAGTAGTACATCTGGTGCAGGTAGACTTTCTGGTGAAATATGGAGACATAATTATAGATGTGATCTTTATAGTAATTTTTATGGTATTGATTATCCTTGGGAAATTGAAATAACAGAAAATACATTTGGTGATGTAAATACATTGAGAAGTATTGAGTATCAATTGGAATCTTATGTATACAAAGGAGATTTATATAATGGATGTTCAGACGACAGATGGCATGATTTAGATTTTAATTTTGATGAAGCTATTATACATAACTCTGAGCAAATTTCAGGATTACTAAAATTAAACTTAAGCCCTAAAGAGGATCCTTATGGAATTCTACAGTATCCTATAATTAATCCTGGTGATATTCAAATTCTTTATTCTAAAGAAGAACAGAAATATAGATTTAATCAATTCTGGGACATTACAGATGACCGCGGTGAATTTAATAACATTCAGCGTAGTCAATTTATTACCCAATTAAATGGTTATATTAAGGATCTTAATGCTGCTAATTTAAATTATTCTAAAGAATCTTTACAGCATAAAAAGTTTAGACACTATTATAATAAGGTTCTTTTGAGAAGAAGAGTGTCAGGAGATAGAAAAATGTTGATGAAACTAGTCAATAGTAAATTAAATTATTCATTTAGATAATGAAAAATAAGTCTACAAAAAAAGGTCAAAGATTTTCTACGGAGGGTTACAAGAGAAACTCTCCGGATGTAAATAACCCATATAATATTATTCCTTCAGGTAATATTACAATGAAGGGTGTAGACTTCCCTGTTATGGGAACAGATAACCTAGGCAACACTAAATTGATGATGCCCGGTTATGATTATGTATTTCCAGGTAATGCTGTATTTGAAGTACCAATGGCTCAAGGTGGTATAGAAGTACCAAAGAGAAACGGAGTTAGAAAAAATCCTGATGGTAGTGTATCTACACATCTTATGGCTACTGAGACTTTAGATGGAAAGAACTGGTTTTCATTTCCAACATTATTCCAAGACCCAGATGGTACTTGGATAGACATGTCTGATAGACCTTGGGAAGAAGCATACGAAGAAGCTAAGAGAAGAGGCGAGGTTATAGACTTTGGTACAGATAAAGAAGCTGCTATTAAGTTTGGAGAAGGTTCTTGGAAATTACCCAAAGCTCAATTTGGTTACACCGATATCAATCAGGACCCTTCTCAACCTAATTTTAATTTTAGTCAAGCTTCTAGTGCGGCTGTTCAAAACAACTTACCGGAAGGTTTAGAAAGAATGGATCCTGCTTATGTTAATAAAAAATTAAGCTTTAGTGATAAATTAGGAAGAGCTTGGAGAAAAGGTAAACATGCTGTTGGTTTATATTCTTATCCTGGAGAGCAAGAACAACAGCAAGAACAACAGGAAATAGAAGATCAACAATCTATCCAACTTTTTGGTAAGACTAAAGCTCAAGCAGAAGACGAAAGATATAGAAATCAATTTGAAAGAATTGGTGATGAGTTTGGTAGTTATATGAATTTAACTTCAGACAGAAACGTTCTTACGGATATAGCCGATATTGGAACTGCTGCAGCTAGTAAAGTAGGATTAATTTCAACAGCAGGAGCTTTACAAAATTTTAAACAAGGAGTGCAAAATTTTGGAAATACCACCCTAGCTAAAGGAATTGATTATATAAATCCTTTTTCTATAGGTGCTAATATTGCAGCCGGGGTTATTGGTGGAGCAGATGCTGCAGCAAGAGGTGATAATAAACAGGCACTTAAAAAATTTGGCACATCGGCAGCTATTGGTTTAAGCAAAGGTGCTGCGGGTAAGTTATCAGGAGTTGTTAGTAAACCTTTAGCTTCACGAGCTGGTAATGTATTAGGTTCCAATACTGGACATTTTATAGAGCATCAAGCCACTCATGCTGGTCAACATCAATTATTAAGTCCTTTATTGCAGCATGCTTATGGTGGTCAATTACCTAAAGCTCAATTTGGTAAAGGTAAATTTTTAAAAGGATTGGTTCCATCATTTAGTCCTCCTTTGCGGCAAACTGTAATACATCCTTACAGTAGAACTTTGAGTCCAACTTTATATGCAGATCAAAAAGTTTATGGTAGGTTACCAAACATGCAGGCAGAAATGATTACTAGAGGTGACCTGGTAGAACAATACAATGTTAGAAATAATGCGTACCATACTGTTAATATAACAGATGCTATTAGAAATAATGATTATCTACGCCACAGGGCATATACTTATGGTTACAATCCTGACAGTGATAGAGATTTAGCATTATTCTTAGGTACTTCTCCAGGTGGTACCGGAAGAAGAAGTCATATAGAAGATAATCTATTACCTGAAGGATATGATATTTTATATTCAGGTAATAACCCAATTACAACACTAAGCAGATACGGGGATTTTTCACAAGGAACTCCTTTTACAACTAAATTTAAGTTGTTTAATGATAACACATCAATGCTTTCAGATAGACAGTTATTTGAAAGAATTCAAGCATTAGATGGAACAATGACAAACCGTCCAGATCTTAGAATAAGAACATTTAAGCCAGGAGATAACATTGATGATTTTGTCCAAGGGCAGATTATTAATACTAATACAATAGGTGTACCTGGATTAAATCAGACTAACCTAATGTTGGGTAGAGTCAATGTTCCCGTGAGAGAACCCATAGATATTAGATCTGGTCAGCAAATGATGGGATGGCCGGGTGCGTATAATTTGAATACGGGTGAAGCTTTAGGAAATCTTTCAACATCAGATTATGATTTTCTATTTAAAAAGAAAGGTGGTGAATTAGAATTACCAAAAGCACAAAAGGGCAATCTAGGACGCATTATTAAAAGTGCAGGAAAAACAACAAAACCTGGTGTAATTAAAACAACCGCACCGGTTGTAAGAACTGCACCATATATAAATACCGGTTTTAATTCTAGTATAAATTGGGCCGGTTGGAATCCTGAAACAGTAACTCATCCTGAACTTATAGAAGAGTATAATGCTATAGAGCAGCTAACAAAGGAAAATAATACCTGGATGAAAAACCTTGATGGTTCAATGTTTGCCGGTACACCTGAACAATTTATTCAGCAACAAAGTAGTTGGTTTAAAAATGCATATCCTCAAGGATTTGAAAATACATTCAGAGGAACATATGGTCCCCTAAATACTGTAAGAGTAGCAGAAGTTTTTCCTGAAGGTAGAGGGATATTTACAGGGGATATAAATACTGCACAACATTATGCAGGTTCAAATGGTTTACTAAGTTCATTATATCATCCAATAACGAGTAATAATTATAGCATAAATGCTGAAGGTGCAAACTGGAGAAATATTCCAGTTCAGAGTATACCGGGTATTACTAATGAAAGAATAGAATATACAGGAAAAAAATTAGCTTCAACAGATGAACTAGCTAAATGGTTAGAACTTAATGGTCTGGATTACATTACAATAAATAATCTTTTTGACGGCTTACCTGCAGATTATGTAAAAATTATAAATAATAAACCAGGTAATTATTTAAAATCAGCAACAGGAAATGTAGGTTTTTTTGATTTAAATAATCCAGATGTTTTTAAGAAAGATGGTGGATCAATACCAACTTACCAAGATCAAGGTGAAGTAAAAATGAAACCTTCAATTGTAAGCGGTAAATATAAATCTGCTTATGAACCATATGGAGGATTTGAGAATTATTCTAAAATGCTGGCATATGGCCGTTATCAAGATGCATTAAAAAGTGGCAATCAAAGTGCAATTGATGTAGCACTGACAATGAATCCAGAATTCAAAGATATGAGTTTTGGTGAAGCTAGAAGATTGTCAAGAGATGCAAGTGTGCTGGCAATAAATAATGAGAATGCTTCATTGGGTCAGCCTTTTTACAATGCTGATCGGGATCAAATGGAATTTACTTGGAACGGTAAACCATATAACATAACAGGATATGAAGAAGTTCCAACACAAGAACTTATGGATTTTTTCCAAGCTACCGGAGATGAGCTGCAGCAAATAGCTAAAAAAGCGTATAAGGCCTACCCAGAAAGAAGCATGAATCCTGTGAGTAATGAACAACAAGATTTCCGTTTCTCAGAGCCGGGTCAACTAAAAGAATACATACTTAATAATTTCCCAGAAGGATCAAAAGAAAGAGCTTTCTTAAATGCCAATCCTGATGCAATAAAATCATTGACAGATTATTGGAAACCATTAAGAGAGGAGCTATCTCATATAGTAAATCCAAATCTTTTTGAGTTTAAAAATCCTGAAAATGGAATATGGTACAATAGCCTGACAAATCCAGAAGAATATTACAATGCCAGAACTTTGACACCAGGAACTCCCGAATATGCACAAGCTCAACATGAAAAACAGTTTGGATATTCACGTAAAAAGATTGCAGCAGCAAAGAAGAGATACGAAGATATAGCTTTTGGTAATCTTACAAATGAAACGTCAACTGAAGAAAATTCTCTTTTCCCAACAACTACAGCTGTACAATCTACGATTGCTGAACAAACACCATATGTAAATACTGAAGCAGCACAGCATAATATGGAAACCTGGATGGCATATCAGGATTATGTAAATGAATTACCATATTGGGAAAGACCTGATTATAAACCACAAGCTACAATAACAGAGGCATCACCAGAAAGAAGACCAATTAATCCAAACATGGCTTTTCTGTATCAGAGTGCTCCTGGTTTTACTGGACCTAATGGTTTTGATATGGAAAGAGCTGAGCAGTTTAGAGATGAAGCTGGCTTTGCTGGTCCAGAGGGTTTAATTTCATTGGCTGCAGGATATGCTACAGGAGCAAATCTAGCAAGAGTACCTGTCTATGGAGGTTTTACACTTGGTAATGCTGCAGATTTAGCATGGGGTGCTAATGCTGTAACTAATACATTACCTCGTGCTTATAATAATTTTAAAGAAGGAAAGTATCTTGATGGAGCATATGATTTAGGTATAGGTGCTTGGGAACTTGCAGGTGCACCTGGTGCATTGAGATCAGCATATAAATCATTACCAGGAGCTGCTAAAATATTTGGATCAGGTAATATAGTTCCTACAACAAGTGCAGGATTTGCAAATAAGTATCCAAATTTAAATCTAACAAATGAAGGAAAAAACTTTATTGATTATGTAGGAGGTCCTGCGTTAGGGTCATTGCCTTTATATAGACCTTCTAATCTATTTAGAAATACACCAAAGCCAAGTCAATACCAGTTTAATAAAGCATTTAATTTAATGAATCAATCTGCTCATAGCGGATCAACATTTAACCCATCTGGTTTTGGAACTAATCAACCTTTACTTGGTTTTAATGATGGTGGTCAACTACCAAAATATCAAAGCAAAGGTCAAGTAATGAGATCTTTGATAAAACCTGTTGTTAAACCTACACCTGTTATATCTTCTGCAAGAATGATTCCTGGTATGGTGGGACCAACAGCTGCTGGTAGTTTTGTTAATTCATCTGGTACTTTTGCTCCACCGTTGCAAAATAATTTCCAAGTACCTGTTTATAACTTTAGCGTGCCTGAACAAAATTCAGCAAATATTGGTAAAGGTTTTAAAAACTTAATAAGACCTGTTTTTAATAAAGTTGATAATTTAATTTATGGTGCTAATACACCAGAAATTCAAATACCAAAACAACTTTCAGGAAACTTTACAGATTTTTCTGATGTAATTACATCAAGAGCAGGTAATAAAACAGCATTTAAAAATCAAATTCAATTAAGCCCAATTAAAGATCATCAGTTAACTCTTAAGTATTTAAACTTTCTTGGAGAAGCTGCTGATCCTTTGGATAATTTGTTAGCTGAAAGAATTATGGATTTAAAGTCTCCAGTTGGTTTTGATCGTTTAGTACAACAAGAATTAGAATATCAAAGATCACTTCCGGGTTGGCCGACAGATAATCCATCATTATTAAAAAGCTGGGCTGAAAAAGCTGCTGAAGCAAGAATAAAAGAACTTGAAGCTACAACTAATATTAATAGAAACGCCCTTAATATACTAGAAGAGAATATTGCTCATTCAGGGGCACCCGGAGTAAGACCATTAATTGATCAAAAGTTACTTTTTGATAATGCGTTTTTCCGGCCAAATCACTATGCTTCAATTGAAGATACATGGCCTGATAAGAGTTTTGTACCTAATCAAAATCAATTTAATATAGCTAAACTTCCACCATTGGGTATGAAAGTGTTTCCAGGTTCAATAGGTATGGGTGTACCGTATAGAAATTCAATACCAGTAATGGCTCATGAAATTGGTCATGGATTACAAAGAAAAAGACAATTACAAATTGATAAAGATGCTATTAGTCTACTAAAACCAAAAGAAAACTTAACAGAACTTGAACAAGGATATTATAATTATTTTAAAAATAGTGGTAAAAATTATTCTGGTTCACATAGTTTAGAGCCAACTGGTTTTTTAAATGAATTAAGAGAGGCTATGTTACAACGTGGCATAATTACTAGTAGATATCAACAAATAACTCCAGAGCTTTTACAGCAGGCTTATCAATCTTTTGATTCTAAACCTATGGGTGTATTTGTTGCAAATTCAAAGTTTGGTCCTGGAAATAGAGGAAACCTCATGAGTAATACAAGGATCTTTAATTTTATGGATCCAACTCCAGATAACTTTAATAATTTATCTGGATTGCTAAATAGATTACCCGCAATAGGAATTGGTGTTGGTCTTGGTGCAAGTGCTCTTTCTGAAGAAGATGAAAAAAGATACGGAGGTCCCTTACTAAAAGCTCAGAACTTAGGTGAGTTTGATTGGAGAAAATCTATGCAAAATGAGCTAAGGACTGTAGCTCAAGATAATACAAGAGTTGCTCAAAATATTATTCCTGTTGAATTTAGAAAACCAGCACCTCCCAAAGAATCTTTAAACTTTAACATTCCCAGTGTATATGAGCCTATAAAAAGAATAGAGAATCCTTCTGACACTGATGCTACTTTTGTTGCTAGATCTATGGTAGATCCTGCTATGGTTCCAAAAATGCTTGAGGATATAAGTGTAAATAGTAGAGAGTTCTATATTCCTAATATAGAAAATCAGTTTAGTGAAGCTGCTTATGAACAACAAGAAAGAGAATTAAAAGAAAAAGCAAAACCTAAAGATTATAAAAATGCTTCTCCTGAAGAAGTAATAAATCTTCAAAAAAGTTTAGTTTCTCAAGGGTATTCTGTTGGTAGAACTGGTATAGATGGTAAATACGGATCAAACACCCATGATGCATATACAAACAGTATATCAGATGATGCAGTAGATTTAACCACAATTGATCGGTATTATAATAAATATAAAGAGTATGGACCAGATCAGAGAGTTATAGATATTCAAAAAGATTTAGTTGAAGCAAAACTTTTAACAGAAGATCAAATAGATGGTAAGTTTGGACCTATTACTAGAGATGCAGTAAAAAGATATAATAGTGGAGAAAGAGAAAGTTTAGATTTTTCTCCAACACCAAGTAAAATTTTTGATACAAGATGTGCAGCAGGCATGTGTCAAATTTTAGAGGGTGAGGAAATTCCAACCAATCAACTTGGTATAAAACATAAAGATGCCTGGGACATATTTGAAAATATGAACGCAAAAGGTGCATCTAAATCAATATACAATATATATGAAAATCCAGTTTTTAATGAAGTATCAACAGCATCTGAATTAATTAGTGCAACTAAAGCTGCTAAAAAAGATTCTCAAACAACTGCTGATATGTATAAGGTTGGAGATATTGTTGGACTATTCTATAGACCTTCAACACACCACGAAGAAACATTAAATTCAAAAACACACAATACACATGTTGGTTGGGTTCATAGTAAGGAAAATGGTGTACCCATTATTGCACATAATATTGGTGGTAAGATATACAAGCAGCCATATACTGAACTTGTAACAACATGGATTCAAAGACCTAATAAAAATGTTTTAGCACAATCTACTGCCTATAGAGGTCAGGATCTTAGATACAATACAAGTGATTCTGCAGAACATAGTATTCCAAACTTAGATAATCTTATTAATAATGCTGAAACAAAAATAGAGAGAAAGCTTACAGAACAAGAAAGAAGTATTGTTGGTAATACAATAAAAAGAGCTAATTATTCTGCTAATAAGTTAGTTAATATTCTTAATTCTGATGTAGATCCTAAATGGGTTGAAGAAGCTGTATTTGGAATTACAGGTGCAGAAAGTGGAATGGGTATTAATGCTAATAGAAGTGTTGATGAGGTTAGAGAAAATGATTCACTGCGTTCTGTTTACTATGATATCACTGATAAAAAAGATGAGGACATTTCACTAGGTATTACAAAAACTAAATATAGTGCTTTGGATGATTTTAGCAAAAGTTATTTTAATATCCAATCTCCTTCTGATTTAGGAGATGATAATAAAAATATTGATGTTACCACATATAATGTTATTAAAGCATATGAAATTCTAAGTGACTATGCAGAAGAGTTTCCAGAGTTTGGCTTAACAGAACAAGATATTAGAAATATGACAATTCTTGCTCATAATCAAGGTCTTTATAGTTTGTTATTTACGGGTAGATCTCCAAATAGATCGGATATGAATTATGAAGATGAAATAAAATTATTAAGAGAACTTTATTCAGGAACAGTTAAAGATGTTACTTCTACAAACTGGAGAGTATTTGGTGATAATGCCGTGACAAGAGCAATGATTGATCCTAAAGAAACATATATCAGTAAAGTCAATAGATATAGAAATGAAGTTTATGGTAATGGTTCAGTAGAAAATCAAAATGATCAACAACAAAACTCTGTATTTAAATCAGGCGGTGAGTTTAAAATTTATAAAAATTATATTGAAGGATTATACTTTGGAACACCTAAAGAAAAAGAAGCAGAAAAAATATATGATAAACTTAATAGAGTTTATTACAAAGATGCAAAACAATCAGGTACAACCGTGCCAAATTATATATTAACCCAAGTTATCAAACAGACTGATAATTAGGGATTCTCCTTAATTATTTGTATATTAATAGTGTATTATGAGTTCAGGTAAATTAAATAAAAAAAGTTTATATCAAGAAGGTGGAGCCATTTCCAAGGATTCCATTAATCCTGTTGTGGATGAACTTTCTCAAATGGTAAAATCTAGAATAGAATCTGGGGAATCACCTGAACAGATTTTATACGTATTAATTAAAGAGCAAATTTCTGCAGATCAACTAGCATTAGCTTTTGAATCAGTTGGTTATAATCCTTCTGATTTTGCTGATTTAATGCAAACTGTTCAAGCTACTCTTGATCAAGAGGTAATGCAAGAACAACAAGCAATGCAAAATCAAAATCCAGTAAATCAAGAATTAGTTCAGCAACTAGATATGGCTGGAGAACAATATGGTGAACCCCAACAACCTATGATGGCTGATGGGGGTTTTACAGATTTTTGGAGAAGCCCTAATCAATTACATGCCCCCGGTGTACCAATGATGATGTATCCAAAAAGCAATTTAGGTCACTTGGCTAATTTTGCATCTGTAGCTATTGATGGTATTAATGCTGGTAGAGATTTAAGAGCTAATAAAAACAAAATTCAGGAGGACTATAGAAAGAATATTAATAAAATAAATGCTGAAGGTTTTGATTACTTAGTTGATTATAAAGGTTTAAATCCAGAAGACTATGCAACAACAGCTGAAAATTTATATAATGCTAGTAATCCAGAAACAAAATTCTATATACCCGGAAGTAGATCTTTAAATAAGTTAGGAAATAAATTAGGGTTTCAAGTACCAACAACTATTGATATTAATAATAACAATACTCCAACACCTCTTCCTACAATGGAAGCTTATAAAGAAGGTATTAGACAAAATTTTCTAGATAATTCTACTGTAAGCTTTGATTCAAAGAGTAATAAGTATAATGTTATTTATGGTACAGATGATAAATATAGAAGTACTTTAACTGAAGAACAAAAATTAAGAAATCCAACTCTTTCTGCTTTTTTAGAAAGGGCTAAAAATTTATCTAAGGATGAACTTGAAATATTAAGGTCCCGTGGTCTTTACCCTAAAGGAATGGGATTAAGAGCAGATAAATCAAGTGGTGCGTTAGTAGATGAATCTGATTATAGAACAGACCAAGATTTAGCATTAATGAATATTCCATTCAATCAAAATGTTACATGGAATCCTACTTTTAATGCAATTACTCAACCTGCAGATTTTAATGCACCTCCTCAAAGATCAATGCTTGAAGTAGATAATTCAACTCAAGGTGGACCTAGAGCTAGACCATCTTATAAAGAATGGTATTCTAAAAATGCAATAAATCTCCAAGGTAAATCCGAGATGGAACTTATGGATATGTATAATAATACAGAGTTTAAAAGGGGAGGATCTGTATTACCACGTTTTCAAAATTTAGGTGAAACACGCGGGTCACTTGAATCTGGTGTTCCTTATAATGGTGGTGGTTCTGGTATGGGTAGTCTTTATTTTGAAGATCTTGCTATTCAAGATTTACAAAATGAATTAGGAACACCTTGTGATTGTGGGGATGGCTCTTTTAGCGTTGACTGTTGTGATGATATTGCTACAGTAACAGAAACACAGCAAGAAAGCCCGGAAGTTACAAGAGGAGACTCTGTTGGTAATTTTATTTCAAGAGGTATAAACAAAGCTGAAAACTTCATTAAGAATAATTACACAATGAAGAGAATTGGTAATGCAGCTAACAATGCGGTAAATCTTGCTGCAGTAGCAAACCAATTTGGCAGAGATAGAAAAGCTAAAGAAGCATACAGAGAAAATAGATATTTTGGGAGTATAGCTGATAATGTATATATGCCGGTTGAAAATCCTATGAATAAAAGGGGAACTTTTGATCTTAATACTGGATTAGCTGAACCGGACAATCTTGTTGATTACTATGCTCAAGCAATGTATGGTAAAGAGATGTATAAATCTGGTGGGCAGTTTGATTTACCTAAAGCACAGAATGGTCTTACGGATTTTTTAAATACTGTTAACTCAAGCTTGGGAGGCTCGGATGATTATTGGAGTGGGGGCTGGCTTGATGGCAAAGAAGGTTTGGTTCCTGATGAGTTGACTTTTAATAAACCTACAAAAAGACAATTACAAACTGCAGGTGCACTACTATCATCACCTAAGAATTGGCAAGCAGGTCCAAGTCCATTACAAGCTATGCTTAAAGTTGCTGATGTTCCTGGGGGTGATCTTTTATACAACATGATAGATCCTTTTGGGATTAGTCAATATTCTCATCTTCCTAAT
>Ga0181592_10001734_pt1 | contig 17766 bp, 6 predicted proteins | sample 071ome_20_FD_133755 | JGI IMG/M metagenome (GOLD analysis project Ga0181592, IMG submission 133755) | Coastal salt marsh microbial communities from the Groves Creek Marsh, Skidaway Island, Georgia - 071412BT metaG (megahit assembly) | ecosystem: Environmental > Aquatic > Marine > Intertidal zone...
TCAGTTAAAACAGCATCAACAATAATGTTATTAGTGCTGTGATCTAAAAAACCCATCTCTTTCTCCGTTTATTATATATAAATATATTGTTTAATTATTTATCGTAAATTTTTTTAACTTATACCGTATTGAAAACTTAAATTATTTTGTGAAATATTTGCTGCTGATTGCAAAACTTCTCTTCCTTCAGGTGGACTAGACTTGTCTGTTAGCTTAATTTTGATTATTTGATCTTTTTGATTATCAATATTGATAAGCTGCATTTTATAAGTAAATTTGTCCGGATCGATCATTAAAAAATTTAAGTCATCCTCAAATATAGCACCTTCCTCTTGCCCGTATATATCATATATCTCTTCTTGCGTCTTACTAGTATCTACATTTGATCGATACTTAGTAACTTTATAATATTCAGGGTCAAAAAATAGCTTTATTTTTTTATATCGACTTACTTTGATGGCATCTAAAAAAGAATCTTGATTAATCAATAAATTTGGATAAGGCTTTGGTGCGTTTGGCCCACTAATTACTTTTCTTAATACTTTGTTTGTGTATTTGTCTCTTTCTACTTGAATTTGAGGACCATAATTAGAGCTTAAACCATGTGCGTCAACACAAGCAACAGTATAGATTGGCTTTTCACCTTCTTTGTGAGAATTGTCTGTAAAAGAAAGTCTAGGCTGTTGCATGTAATAAATATTATTAGAAGATGCTATTTCTGACAAAGGTGTCCTGATGTTAGAATCATCAAAATCATACTCAGCGATTAAAGTGAAAGGATCTGAAATAGAAAGTCTTTTAAATATTTGGAATCTTTTAATATCTCTTTGTTTGTTAATTGGAAATTGCCAAGTTATTCTTGGTTTGAGAGTTTTAAAATTAAATGTTGCTCTCATTGATATAGGAGGATTAGGTGCGATATTTTCGGCACATATTATACTTCTACTTTTTCCTTCTGAGGCCACTATAATAGTTGCAATCATCACTTGATTGCAAGCGGGATCATCTAGGTTGTTTGAACTTACAACTGTCTTTACTTGACAAAGTGTCCTTATTTTATAAAAATATTTTTCCCCGTAAGTTACGCCATGATCTACTATATTTGTCTGCTTAATGTTATTGATTACTCTTCGTCCTACCAATTTCATAGTTTGATCTTTTAGCAGTCTATATTTTTCAATAAGATAACCTGCAAAAAGAACCTGTGGATATCCGGAAAGTTGGCTTAAATTTTCAACAGGTTGTGCGTTAATTGCTGAAACTTGCAAATCATAGTCTAGCTCATTAAAACCGTTTGGGTCAATTTTTTGTAGTAGGTCATTTTTTATATTTTGTGATATTTCTAGCAAACCTCTTAGTTCATCTTGATATATATTGTCAGGACGAAGCGTTGAACTTTTAACAATATCATTTAATAGAAGTTTATTAGCTTGAATTGAAAATGTTTGCTTAGTTAAAGGGTCATTATCACTTAATGACGTGGAATTATAATTATCATATAGTTCTTTTTGTAAAATAGAAATATTTTGATTTTTTATTCCAGCAAAAGCCTCAACAATTAACTTTTTGTCTGCACCAAATAATCCTCCTGATCTTGTGATTTCATCACTTAGTTTTTGTGCTGCGGTCTTTCTAGAATCTTTAGCTGTAATTGTACTTAAATTTATTATTGACTCTGATGCTTTAAGCATCGTGTATATTTTTTCTTCTCTTCCAGTATCAACTAGTTCAAATCCTGCAAATACATTATTAGATATAGCACCCTCAGTTAATATTTCAGAAAAATTATTTTGTCCTATTGTTATAGTTGACGATGGTAAAGTTTCATTAGTAAAAGATGAGTCTAGATTTGTTTCTTGAATACTTGGTGCTTTCCACGTTAAGATGGCACCTCGAGGTCTTTGTTTGATTCCTGCATAAAAAATAACATTGTCAGATTCATACATGTCAATATTGACTAAGTTAATATCAGCTTTTCTTTCTCTTTCACCCTTTTCAAAGTAATTATATTGGAATTTTGCTTGAAAATTAATAATTTCAGGTATATTAATTTTGTCTAACGGGCGCGATGAAAAAGACTCATAATGGTCATTTAAGTTTAAATCGTTAAAAGCTTTAGCGTCAGATATGATTGTATTTGACATAATTGTCTCCTTGATTCTTTATTTAAATTTGTCTGATGGTAATAATGCTATATTAACTGAGTAGTTGTATACTTCTGGGGCATTTTCATTAAGCGACTTTACGTAACTAAGAACTTGCGTGCTTAAATTGTCATCTCTATTGACAAATATATCACCTAATAACGACTCTAAAGCACTATTTAGCCCACCACTAGCATTGCTTGTTTGACCGCTACTGTCGATACTGGGTATATCTAAAACACCAGCAGCTAAATAAAGATCAAGTTTATCACTATCAACTTTGTTTGACACTATTTCTATCTTAGAACCTATGTTTCTATTAGTCGGGGATTCAAATATGTCTGGATCTCCTTTTAAAGTAAAATCTTTTTCATTTACAATTATTGAGTATACTTTATCAAATTTTCTAGGTAGCATTGTTTTCATATAGTTTATTTTATTTGAAAAAGGTGTCATTTGTTTAATGATATTTGTCAATCTAAATACTTCGTTTCTTAACTGTTCGTCTTCGTTAACTTGCGGGTATGTTGTCGACAAAGTATTTAAAATGTGCTGAAACAATCTTTCTTTTTTTGAATCTAAATTTTCTGAATTAAGTGATCCTGTATCAACTTGTCCCAAACTAAAAGAAAAAGTTTCTTCATCCATGATAATTCCTGTTGTTAAATACATGTATAACTTAAGTGCATAATCTATTGCGTGATTCATTAAGATACTTTTACCATCGATAGAATTAAAATCTGTTTGATTATCATTTTTAGCTGCAATGGAAGAAAAAGTACCAGATAGTTGAACAGGATTACCAAAAGTAAAGTCAGAAAAGCGAGTAATTTTGATGTTTGACAATGTAGTATCTAAAGACTCTTCATCGGAGTAGTTAATTAAATGATCGGCATCAACGTGCGCCCCTAGACCTGAAGCTAAATAATTAAAATCTAAAATATTAGCACCGGCATCAAACACAAATATTTTTGGATCATAAAAGTCATTTTCACTTAAGTGATTATTTTTATTGACAATTATACAGACATAACTCGAGTCTAAATAGGCTTCATTTCCTGTTTCCTGGTAGGCATTTTTTTGCAATGTTTCTATCATTCCTGCAGGAATTCCTACACTTATTATTGACTTAAGTCCTTTTTTCTCTTCGTCTAGAAAGCCATAACCTGATTGTGAAAGTATCTTATACATTAACTTTATTTTATTGACGTTTGTTGTTAAAGAGTTATTGACTAAAAACTTATGATCGCTAGGTAGGCCAAAGTAACGATTCATGCTTTTTATCATTGATGCCATTGAATATTTATTAACAATTGTTTGACCTGCTGACGTCCACTTCTTGACTACATTCATGTCATTTTCTGGAGGTATTCCTGATACTAAAGTGCTTTCTAATAAAGGGGAAAGGGCCAGAAGAGTTACCGGTGAAACGTTTAAAAAAGATTGATTGTAGGATTTTTTAATTTCATGAGAATGATTAATTAAAATTGAAGCTGTTGTCGCAATTTTTTCATATCTGTCATCTATTGCTGTAACTAATGGAATGATTTTTTCCACTGTTGCTTTTTTGGCATTCTTATACATGATCTCTCCAGCTGTTGGCGGTCCAACAAAGTCACTTTCTACCAGGTTATTGCTATATTCTACTAATGACTCTAGATTTCCAACTCTGTTTGCTGCAGCAATCAAGCCGTCCCTTAAACCTTCTAGTTGATCTTTGCTATAATTTATTATCAATCCTTTGTCATTGGTCCACTGTTCAGCTTCTACAGTACTTGTTTTCATTTTAATAGAGCCTGGGTAGTTTTTAGCTAATAGACCATAAATCCATTTATACCACAAAATAGCCTTATGATGCATTTTAAGACCTAAAGGGCCTAGTGAAGATTTATATCCTGGGCCATCATTCGACCACGATGGTTTACCTCCAAAACCATTTTCCAAATCAAACATTCTAATTGTTTCTTCTACGTTCGTTATAACACCACTATCCGGATAATTAAAACTTTCGCCTAAAAAATCACTAAAATCTAAGTCGCTGCATATTGCACCAAAACTTTTTTTAAATAATTTAAAAATACCTGCTGCTTGCACGCTATTACTGTCACTTAAGTCTTTATTGTAGAATGTATTAACTATATCGTCGCCCTCAGAAGATCCGATCATACTATTTCTATAACTTGGTATTACACTATTTTTATCTCCCAAGTAAACACTGTTTGGTAGTAAGGAATATTCCGAACTAGCTTCGCCAACAACACTTGGAAAATATACTTTATTTCTAATGTCAATCTGTTGTGTAGATTCTATACTTCCTAAATAAGTGTTGAATCTAGAGTTAAAACCGTCAATTTGGTTGTCATAAGCGTATTTTCCTCCGTAGTAACCTAACCTCTCAATTTCTTCTTCATTCGCATTGCTTAAATTTGCTTGCAATCCACGCAAATTGTTAAATTTAAGTTTATTGACAAGAAAATTTCTAGAAATTTGTTCGTTATAATAATGATTTAAGCTACCTATCAGATCAGACATTATTTTTCTTTTTGATTCGTCTGTGTCTTCTTCGTTCAAATTAAGGATTTTTCTATACTCAGATGAGTCAATGTATCCCCAGAACATTGCGAGAAAAGTTTTTAGCTGAACAGTTGGGTTAGAAGGAGTCTGAGATAAAAAAGTTGCTAGCAATGGAATATACTGATTAGGTTGTGTTATAATTCTATCAATATCTTCTGCAAGATAAGTTAATAAATTTTTAATCCTATGCTTAGGAGACATTTTACCAATCGGATGATTTCTATCAATCGTACCATTGCTATTTTTAGCGTCATAGTAATCAATAAAAATAGAGCCTAAATCGCTAAAAAAAGATTTAGAAGCTTCTGCATAGTGATTAAACACAGTATCTACATTATTTTTAATGTTTTGATCCACTAATCCTGTTTTATTTAAAGAAGTTTCTAAACTACCTGCCAAAGAAATATTTTCATACACATATTCCGCACCAGGAAGATTATTATTTTTAGAAGACTCTCCACTTTCAAATAGGTTAATTCCTGCATCACTAAAGGTTGAAATATATGAGCCTCCTAATAATAACGGCTCTTTTGTTTGCTTACTATAAAATTCATCGGCAGATATTATTTTTTCTTCGCTTCCATTAAAAAAGAATTCATCACTAAATTCCCCTAATAAAACTTTTTTTCTATAATCTTCGTGCGTTAAACTACCAAAACTACTAAAAGGAAAATTTTCATGATTTGAACTAAAACCAATTCTTCTTGTACTATTTAAGTTAATACAAAAGTCAAATGCATATGCAGCTAACATTTCAGACGATCTTTGCCAACTAGAAGGTCCGGAAATTTCAATTTCACTACCGATTTGGTTCCAATTTCCGGGTGACAGCACTGTATCTGATGTATCAATCGACCCTAGTTTTAGCTTTCCTCGCACGCTTGATGTTCCTATTTCAGATATCAGGCTATGTATTTTAAACTTTCTTAATCTTTTAAAAGCTTCACTTAAGTCTCCTTTTACGCTTGTTCTAAAAACACTTCCATTGATTTGTTTTTCTTCAAGAGAAAGCTCATTTGCAGTGTTTAGCGTATGTGCTGAGTCTTTTAAAGACATTTGGCTGTTTATTGATATTAGTGTTTGATAAAGAAGGTCAGTATCAGAACATTCTGGTGTTTTTACAATCCCTAAATAGTTTTCATACAAATCAGAGACGCTATTAGATATTAGCAATGATTTTAAACCTAGGCCGGTTGCATCTCCAAAATATTCATTTGGATTATTGATGGGTGTATTTCCTGATATGTCTATTTTCCATGCAGCAATAATATTTTTTGAAAATATATCAAGGTTAGAATAAGACTCTATAAGAATTTCTATGTAATATCGATATATAAAAAATTCAATTAGTGATTTTATAAATCCTACATCCTTAAGATTGGTAAACATATCATAAACTGGACTAGAACCTGGACTATTTCTTATTGAATTATAGATAATATCGACAATTGTATCGTTTATGTTTGATGATGTTGCATTTTCAAATAAAGCACTATTGTATAAGTTATTAATTGTATTCCAATATGTCCCTGATGTATTTTGTATATTACCAATTATTGATATCATTTTATTTTTAATTTCAGAATACATTATTGTAAAAAGAATTCCATTTGGGTTTTGGAGGCTAAAAGAATTTGCAATTGAATTTACTACATTATCAGGCAATCCAAGTTGAGACTGATTATTTTGCAAGAATTTTACCGGATCATTAATAAAATTATAGTATTCAAAAGTACTAGCAAAAACTTTAGATGTAGCCATTAAAAGATATTCCCTTATCTGTCTATGAAGTTCAATAATTTTAGAAACTTTTTTAATTCCAGCTTCTTCATATTCAGAGTTGTTGTCGGCTGATCCATAATAGTCGCTAGGTTTGGCAATAGGAATGTATTCCATAACAGATATGATTTCACTTCTTAAAACGTTTAAACCTTGGCTTTGTAAAATTGCATACTTATTTTTACTATCCGGGTCAGATATTGCAATACTAGCAACAGATATAGTATCAGTTTGACTTAAATCATCTTGTTCAGGTACTTCAAAACTTATCTCTGGAGATTGATATCCGCTCGTGCTACTGCTTCCGCCTATAAGCTGATCTAACAAAGAGGCGTTTCCTAAGCCGGAAGGTACTTGACCAATAACAACTGCTTTTGCAAAACTACTTAATCCATTTTGACTTTCTTGACTGTTAAAAGCAGGGGCGACTTCATAAGTTATACCTTTTTTAAGAATACTTTCTTTTGTTGCAACATCTAAAACGTTTTGCAGATTAATGTCTTGAGCCAAAACAACAGTTTGTCCGCCTAATGCAGGCCCGGTGTTGTTTCCATTTTCAATATTGACACTAACTGTTCCGCCTGGGACAGCATTGCTTCCAATTTTAGCCTTTATTGATATGACTGAGCTTGTACTAAATTTCATATAATTTCCTCTACTGAACCAATACTAAATTAATTTATTACCAATTAAAACCGGTTCAGCAATTATTCCTTTTTTTGAAACAGGGACCAAGTAATACTCAACAATCCCTTTAGTTCCTTCGTGTTTTATTAAATAGTTATAATTATTAACACTTTTGTAATCGTCTCTACTATGAATTGCTCCGTCAAGGTAAATATTTTGACCTTCTTTGATAAAAACTATGTAGTAATCAACAAAGAAGTCGCTTTGGTTGGCATTAAAACTTAAAGAATAATAGTCCTTTATTGTTTTTGTTTGCTTATAGTCAATGTTTTGACCAATTGTTTTATTTTTTCTTCTTATGTTGTGACTAGTATTAATTCTGTTTCTAATTTTTTTTATTGATGTTAATTTTAGTTCTAGATCTTCTAAACTTTTTATATTTGATAATGGTTTAATGTTAAGGTAGCTGACGTCACCTGTAGATGAATCGTAAAAAAGATCTATGTTTTCTAATCTTTTTCTTGAGTTTTCGCTAATAATCAATCCTCTTCTTATTGAAGCGTCGGTATAATACTTGTTTGTAATTCTAGAAACTATTTTATTTTGAATATCTCTAGAACTAACTTCGTTAGCTATAGAAGGGTTAGTGTCAGCAATTGTTGCGACAATATTGCCAGCGATTTCTATTAGCTCAGCAGTAGGTTTATATCTAGGCGTAATTTTATAATACACGTTATCACTAATACTTATTGTATCATCAAATTGCAATCTAGAATTAATTTTCTGCCCAGGTTGTGTACTAAATTGAATGCTTTCAAGTTGGACAATTTCACCAGTATTTGCATCAATTCTTTCTATTTTCATTGAATAAATGTAACTTTCTAACCTTCTTAGATCTTTAAGCTCTTGTTCAAACAACCCTCTAATTTCTTTTCCAAATATTTCTGTAAGTATGCTTTCAAAATCAGGTGATTTTCTAGAAATTGAAAACATTACTCTAACTTCCCTGGGTACGTTTAACCCGCTTGATTCTGAGTTACCTGGCACAAATTTATCTACATATCTTAGGTTGTTTATTTTTATAGCATTCATTCTTTTTTCATACATGACAATGCAATTATTACTAGTTAACTTTACATTTTCTCCGTTATTGTTTAATCCTTCAACAATATAAGAATAAGTTTTACCATCAAAAACGTCTGTATCTTTTATACTTAAGCCATCAAAATCTTCTACAAAAGTATATTCCCCGTTATTGATTGGATTGTATTTTTTGTTCGAACCAGGAATTATTTTTTTTAATATTCTACATGCCTTAATTCCTTCTGGAATATTATTTATTTTAAGTTCAATGCTTTCATCTTTGATGATTGCTATTAAACTACAAGCTAAATAAGCATCATCTAGCGTTTTGATTCCTTTGCTAAAGGCTGTTTTTGCGTTATCGTATTTTTCACCCTTAAAGTTTAAAGTACCCCTATACATAATATCTTTTGTAATTCCAAATTTATCAGGGCTTTCCTTAAAAGAATCACTGCCGTCATAAATGCCAATTTTGCTTCGAGGAGGTAAAATTAGGTTCTCACTAATAAGGTCAAAAGGTGTGTTGACTACGTTCCTATTTTCAATTTTTTTTGCGTGTATATCAATACTACAATTTTTACTAGTCTTGTTTCCAATCCCTAGTTTAGTAACACCAGAGTATTTGTTTCTTGTTCCAAACATTTGATAATCAATTGATTCCAGATCTCTAATCTCGTATATATCATCTAAAGAAACCGGAAAGCTTTCAACTTGTAAGTTTAAGCCATCTTGTTTAACAATATACAATAAATGAATATTTTGTCCGAGACTTTCAAGTTTTTCTTTGCTGATTTTTATTCTAGAACTTAAAATTTTATGATTAGGTATTTTTTTAACGATTTTTGTTTTGTATTCGCTAGATTGCGAATCTATTTTTTGAACGATATCTTCAAATATTTCTTTTAAGTATTTGTCATAACTGTTTAATTTTAAACCAGTTTCACTAATTAATCCTCCTGAGTCCATTGATGCTGATTTTTTTTGAAAACTATTTTCAAACATAAACAAAGGATCTATTCCTTGTTTTATTAAATAGTTGTATTTACTAGTAAAAGTTTTTTGTGATTTAGAACTAACAAAATTTATTTTTTCATTATTTATTATCCTGTTGGTTTCCATAACCTTGATTGGCTCAGATAAAATCTTTTCTATGTCTTCATTCATTGAAAACTGGGTGATTAATTTAGTTTGACTAAGCAAGTTATCTCGGATATCAAGATTGTATAAATTGGATAATCTTGTTATGCTCTTTAGCAAGTCTTTTGATTTAATTATATTTTTAATAAGCTCGGCTGTTTCTGGAGAATCATTCTCATTTAAACGATTTTCAATTGCCTCCAAAATATTCTGTGTTATTTTTTTTCTATAATATTTTGCAGAAAAACTAGACAATCGGACTTCAATGTCTGGGTATCCTTCTTTTACAAAGTTTTTTAAATTAACTGGACAAAACATATTAATTTCATATGCTAAACTTTTAGGGCCTGATTCACCTAATTCACTATAACTTACATTTTCTTTTACAATTTCAGGAATTAAGTCTTGACTGGTCAGTCCATTTCCAAGCTCAACTACTTTTGAATTTTTCTTATATTTTATATACATTTTTATTCCATAATCAAAGTAAACAAATTAATAAAAGTTGGAGTTTGATAGCTATCAAAATAAACCTTACCTAAATAAAAGACTCTTTTACCTGCATCAGACGGGTTTTTTTCGTCGTAAAAAACCCCCGCATCAACTATGTCAAGTTTTGTCATTGTAGCACCCGGGCTATCTTCAAACATTTGAATTACTAAATTATTTTCTGTCGATGTTTTTTCAATTTGTAATTCTTGAACTAGATTTTTTTGACTTGGTAGTAAGTCGACTGGGAGCTCGCCATCGTCTAATAAAAGTTTTCTAGAAACATTATCTAGATTTGGAAAATAATTATTTTTTAAATTATCAGAACTAAGATCAGGTCTAATAATTGAAGTGTCTGTATAATCCAATCTATTTCTAATGTCTTCCCACGTTTCTTCGTTTGTTGATCTTAAGTCTTCGTAAACACCAAAACTCGTTCCGTCTTTGTTAACCGGAGGTAAAAACTGAAAACTAGGTAGCTGTGACAACCTTGGATCAAGAAAGAAAGGTTCGGCATAGTCGACATTTATTGTTTCATTTCTAGGATTTTTTCCAAAAGGAAATTCATCTGTAATTTCATAAACTACTTCTCTAGGTGACACAACAAACTCATCTGATCCAAAAGAATCAAATGTGCCTAGCAAGTGATTATTTTTAAAATGTCTAAGCATTGCATCCATAATTTCAGCTTCAGTGCTGGCAAACTGTGATCCTGTTACGGCTTTTAGTTGTAAAACATCACTTTCGTTAGGCTCCTGTAAAAAAATATTGTTCCCTACAATACTTCCAGTTGGTGAAAAATCAAAAGGTAATAATCTTCCGCTATCATCTTTTTCTAAAACAATAGAGTTTTCCGGTCTTTCCATAACTTCAAAATAAATTCTGTTTTGAACGTCGTCAAATTCTGATTTGTCATAAAATGCAGTCCCGTCAGAAAGAGATGCCAATTCAGCTCGAAGTTTACCAGCAGCAATTTGCCTTTTTCCTTCCTGTGTTATGACTAAATCTATAAATCTTGTTTTCTTATCTAAAATACCCATGTTATTAAATATCCGTATAAATCATTTTCTAACCGCAATGAAATGTGCAACTAGCTAAATACCTTTTATATTCTTGCCCATTATGAACAAAAACATCGGTAATCATATCCCAATTAATATCTTCTGTACATTTTGCTACTGTTTTTGACCTAATAATGTCATCATCTTGACGTCTTCCGAAGCCCGGAATTTCTGATGACTCGATCAAATCTCCGTTTTCAATTTCTCCATTAATATTTGTTACCCAAATTACGCCTTCTCCAATTGACATTGTCGAAATATTCCACCATCCCGGATCTATACCTGCATTTACCCCATATTTTGAAAAAGATGGTGCCATAATAAATCCGTTTTGAGCGTAAACTGCTTCTTCGTGATTTATTAATTGTTCCCCATTTGAATTAATTCTAATTGGATATCCAGAGATAACACCAAAAACTTTTTTAGAACCATTAGAAGCAGCAATTTGACACTTAGGAAGTGCGGTTTCATATGTTTTATCAACAGGCTTATACCAAACTTCACCGGTGCTCTCCACAATCATTCCTGGCTGAACATTTAAAGAACCGGAAATTACCGTATCATGGCCTGCTGTGAAGCTAGTAGAAACTGTTGAACCACCTACACCGTTTCCAAATATAACATAAATGCTGTCACTAGCGTTGTCATACCATCGTAACAAAATACATCCGGCATCCGGATCAGATTCTCCAGATGATAACGCCCTATAAAATTCGCTATCATCTGCAGCTTCGTTTTCAACAACAACTAATGGATCAGTAGAACTTCCTTTTACATTAATAATATTATGTGTTTTCCACTGGCCATATACTTCTGTCCCTAGACTGGTCAAAGAAGCAGAAAAAGTTTGTCCTGTTTGTATTACTGCACCTGGATCAGATATAAATGATGCTTCTCTTGTTCCGCCTAATATTGAAGCGTAGCAATCTTTATACCCTATTTTAGATTTAATCCAAAGCTCCCAATTTCCTGAATTGTCAAAAGTCATTGCTATGTCCGTGGTTGGATCAAAGCTATTTAAGTTTTCCCCATGAAGAGTTTCAACTGTTAAATAAGTTCCAGTTGTCCGATAATAAGGAGAGGCAGTGTAATATGTAAATTTTGCATTAACTATAAAAGACGCGTCATTGTCATATGTTGTATTATATTCTAGTCCGCTTAAATGAATTAAAAAAGTTGTTATCGCGGTGTCGTTACCTTCAGAACTGTCTGCAGCAGCGATTTTTATCCATTGATTTGCTGATGTGACATAAGTTGAGTTAACTTTTACGGCAGATGAATTTAGTATGCCTTCCTCTACGGTTAGATATCCTCCATCAGAAATAGTTAAGGCACTATCACCGTCAGTATATTCTATGCCCACTGTTTTTACATTTCCATTAACATAAAGATCGCTTCCATCAAATGTAAGATTTGCTTCTGCGTTCATTGCATCTGCCCCTGTTGCAGTTACAATTCTATTATTTACACCATTTGCTAATGTTAGAGTTGAAAAATTACTGTCATTATTAAAACCAGAGAGATTAATATTTCCTTTAGTTAGTTTTCTTTGCTGGTTTGCTGTATCGACAACGATAAAATAATCTCCATGACCGTCGTCAGTTGATGTTGTTAGTTCAGACAAGTCTAAAGAAATATTCGGAACTGCTGTTCCGTTAACTACATCCAATCCAGCATTGACTGTTACATTTGTTACTGTTCCTGTATTCGTAGTGTACCCAGAATCATTATTAAAGCCGCTTATATTTATATTACCAGGGGCAATTCTTTTAAATACACCACCGTCATTTATGAGAATCTGGTCAATATCTGCGTTTAGTGTGGTTAATGTGCCTCCGTCAGGGTCAAAAGCTACGTCATTTGTATTTACCGTGATACCGGTTCCTGCACCGACGGCAATGGTTCTAGAAGTTGTTATGTCGCCTCCGCCTGTCAAACCATTACCGGCTGTGACAGAAACGCTAGAATGATTAATATGTTCATTGGAGACAAAACCTGAAAGATTATCATGAACAATTTCTGAGTCGTTTGTGCTGAGTGTTACAGCACCTGTAGTTCCTCCACCACTTAATCCAGTGCCGGCTGTGACTGCAGTAATGTCACCGTCGACTGCGGCTGTGATTGTTATTTGCCCATTGGATCCGGAGGTAATCGTTATATTATTACCTGCAACCAAATAAGACTTGCCTTCGTGTGTAAGATGAATTGACCCGCTTATTGTTGCATTATAATGTGAATTGTCAGAAAGTCCAACTCTAATTGTGTGAGGAAATACAACAGAGTTAATTTTATTTGTCTCGCCTTGCTTTAAAATAACTTTTTCTAATTTGTCTAAGTCTGATTTTTTAAAATTATTAGCCATAAACTACACCCTAGACAGATATTTCATACGTACCGTATGTTCTATTTGTTACTTGATTGTTGTCAAAGTATGCTATTGATGATGTTGCATAAAGACTTAAATTTGAACTTTGAAATTCTCTTTCTGCGGTACCTTCGATTTCTTCAACACGTGTGCCTATAAATTCTCTTGTTCTTCTTTCTTCGTTGTAGGTGCCTCTTACAAATTTCACGCGAATTGGCGACTCAGTAAAGATATTATCTGCTGTTGTTGTTGGGTCGTCAACAAAAGTTCCGTCTAGGCCTTGACGAATCATGTCAGAATAATGACCAAAATGTTTTCCGCTAAAATAATATTTAGGTCCTCCGCCAAGTTTTGTTGCGTCACTTCCACCAGAATTTGCAACAATGTTTTGCATTGATCCATATTCAGGTCTTTCACTAGGGGCGCTAGTCGCATAATAATAATTATCTGTTATTCGATATCTTGCATCAATAAAAGTTCTTGCCAAATCAACAAGATTAAAATTAAAACTTGATTGATTTACGAACCCTTTAGTAATAGGATTGAAATCGTAACTATCTAACGCTGTTAAACTAAATACAGGGACATTTAGTCTTTTGCTAGGCACAAAAGCTTCACGTGTCCATAGAGGCTGACTGCCTCGAGGATCAATAATTCTTCTACTAGTTTCATTAACAGTTAAATTTTTACCAAATATTACCTTTGAATTGTCTGATTTTATAGGAAAATCGTCTGCAAAACTTCCAGTCAACTCACCTCTTGTTGCTATTTGGAACTGATCAACAACAGGGTCATCTCCAATTACAGTGTGAATTGCATTAGTTGTAAGATTTTGATTAAGCCCGGTGTGGTATTCCCTACCGTTTTTAATTTCAGATCCGTAAAGGCGAAGTTTAGAGTTGCCAAATATGACTGTAGGATATCCTTTCGATAATGTAGGCGAGAATGCAGTGCCGGCTGATGTTGCCCATCCAAAAATTAATTTATCTTTAGGTTGAATTATATATGGCGATGTCAATTCAACCTGAGAAGGCCCTGGTAAAATTTCTTTTCTTACAAAACTTCCTGCACCCGGACTTCCGTATGCTTGAGGTGCTACAATATTTTCATTATTATTGGAGATCTTAAACCCTGTATAGCCGTTTAATAGAGCTCTGCTTTCATTTGACATTAACCCGCTTGATCTTCCAGGATTTTGTTTTCCGGTAAAAACTGTCCCTCTATATATATACGACCCAGACTGCTGCCCTAGGACAACATAAGAATTGTTTTTAATGACAGGACAGGCTTTACATTTAGATTCAATTAAAAAACTTGATGTGACGTGCGGGGTGTCTCCTAAACTGTATACTTTGTCTCTACCCACAAAAGCATTCTCAATATCTTTAAAACTGATCGACCCTAATGATCGATCTTGGTACGAGCCTGAAAATAAAAATAGGGCTTGCCCGTAAGTTATCATTTCTCTTGTGTCTGACACGTACACGTCTTTTGTACCGTTGTTAGAAAGGTCAAACGTTGATGGAATAATTTCAGAATAAGAAAAGTCCGATTCTTGACCCGATATATCAAATCTTTTTACTGTTAATTTAGTTGTCTCATAGGCATTTTTTTGACGCAATATAAAAAAATTAAGATCTTCAATGGAATGACCAGGATTAAGTGCGTAAGGATATCCATTATTAAACATATTATTAAACGATAACTCCTTGGCAATGCTATTCCTAGGTATTACAGCTTGAAAATCAATTACTATTTTTTCTAATAAAAAGTTTTTAGTAATTCCTAATTCTTCCGCAAGTATATATTGACTAGAAGTTGCGTGATACCTTCCGGAAAAAGGAAAGCCAAAAGTATCTGTCGGCCTAATAAGTGTATCAAGATAAGGCTTGCTTTTTATTTTAAGTGATGAGTCAAGGTACGATGCACCTGAACCGGTTGCAATAGAATTTATACTTGAAAATGCTAACATAGAAGAAGTAATTACCTGTTTTTGAGTTTCCAAATTAAAACCAAAAGAAAGATTAGGCTTTAGTGAGCCAATAGTCTCCCATCTTTTTAAATCTTTATTCCAGTAGCACATCATTGGCTGACCAATATCATTGGCAACATTGTAAGATTCAGCCGACTGATTTTCAATGTTTGATATTCCGATTTTTGTTTCTTCATTTGTGTTTAAGTCATATTCAAAAACTCTTTTATTAGAAAGCCGCTGATCAAAACCAGGATATATCTTGGGATCAACGCCGTATTGATAAAATTCTTTACTGTCATCATAGACATGCTTGTTATCATTAAATGCTGCTACGGTTGGGTTATTTTCGTTTATTGTAAATAAATTGTCACTTTGATGAGGTAGACTTATACTATTTTGTATTGTTAAATTACTTAATTTGTTAGGGGTTGCAAAACTACTAGTAAGTGCATATGAATTAGACCTTTTTAGACCGGTCTGTCCTATAGTTGTCTGTTCTCTAGAAATTATTTCTATTTCTGACAATGCCCAGGTTGCATTTCTAACGTTATCAATGGTTTCCTGTATAATACGGATATAAAAGCTTGCATTGTGGTCTGATTGTAAATTTAATTGGTCTGGGCCTATGTTTACTTCATACTCAGGTTTAACATAGCCATCAGCGTTTTTCTTTAAATATCTTCTGTTTCCACCGTTTAAACCGATTGACAATAAGGGACTACTAGGATCTAATCCTCCGCTAACAACTCTAACTGCCGGGTTAGAGATGTTTCTTGTCTCTATGTCGACGTCTTCCCAAGTTGACGCGTCACTACTTATTTGGACTTTAAGTGTGTTTGTATTTGGCGCTATTCCTGATAAATTAATTGCGTCTCCGTTTTCAAAAGAGTATGGCCTAACAATAACTTTAAATCTTAAATGAGGATTTTTGACTTTATCCACAGTTCTTATCCATCTTGTAGATCCACCTAAAACCAACGCACCCGGAAGTGCAGGTGTAGGCTTAATTGAGGGTAGGTTTACCATATCTTCTTTTCTAATGATAACAGAATCTATTTCTGACACTGCCCATTTTTTAAGATTAACCGGTCTTTTAAGCTGATCTGGCTTATTAACTTCTAAGTTAAAATCATCTGCTATTTTTTTACCGTAAATGATTGCATTGTTGTCATTAAACGAAGAAAGTGTAAAAGAAGACTCAACGTCATTTAACTGTTTAATACGTGGATAAGTGTTAAGTTGGTTATCTCTGTCTTTTAAAATTACACGGGCAGGATTGTTTATATATCCGGATCCAATAACGCCGTCAATACCTTCAAATAAATAATCTTTTAATTTGTTGACTTCAAAACCGGACAATTCTTTATCTATTATTGTAAATTCAGCTATTTGTCCATCTGATTCATTGCTACCGATGGTACTGGCTCCAACATAAAGCTTTTCACCAACATGTCCCATCCCAGAATATGTACCGATCTCTTGCCTGTTTGTTGCTACGTTAACTCCGTTGATATACACATTTAAACCTGATTCTGAATTACTTCCGTCATATGTATATGCAAAATGAACCCACTCATCATCATTGATGGGTGTGACAGAACTATAGACGCGCAAATAATTAGATGCATTTGTATTTAAATAAAACGTTACCCTAGGTAATCCTCCTAAAATTCCATAACCTCCTGAATATGATACATTTGTTGACGTACCATCTGATTTTCCAAAAAAATTTTCAAATAGAGTATCTGAGTCTGATGACGATCTTTTAAATAATAGGGAAATTGAAAATGGTTTGTCATTCCCAGCACCGTCTGTAAAAGATATAGGATTATCGCCTGAGGAATAAGTTACTAATGCATTAATGTTTTCTGAATTGTCAAATCTTGCTGCGTTATAATAGAGATTGTTTACTTTTTCCAACGTTGATGTTGCTGATCCTTCATATGATAAAGAACTTATTTCATTAGAATAATTAGATCGATCTTCAGGGGTACTTTTTAAGTCTAGCCAAAGTTTTAAATTATTTTTATCTATCGTTAACTGTGTATGATCTTTGTCTAATCTGTTATCATAATCAAATTTATCTGTTTTATTTTTAATTATTTTTGGCATTACTTTTTTAATCCTCCGAATGCAATAGAATCTGTTCCTAATGCATTACTTTCTCCAAATATTAAACCGTTTGTGAAAGATTTAAAACGCATGCCGATGTCGGAAAGAGATTTATCTGACTTGGATAAAAGTGTTTCTTTTTGAGAATAATTTAAAAAAGTATATTTGTTTGTATCATTTCTTTTGCTTTTATCTACAAAAAAAGTATTATTGTAAGTTTTAAATGAAATATATCCCGGCAAAGGCTTAGTTAAAGTTGAATCTTGCGCATCATGAAAGTGATCTGTTCTAGTGTTTTGAGTATAATCTTTTACACTTTCAATCAAATAAGAACCTTTTTCGGATGTATCAACCCCTCCGGCTTGCAAATGACATTTAATACCTTTTACCTTAATGTCACTTATTCCCGTATTTGTCAAA
>Ga0181592_10001751_pt1 | contig 17704 bp, 15 predicted proteins | sample 071ome_20_FD_133755 | JGI IMG/M metagenome (GOLD analysis project Ga0181592, IMG submission 133755) | Coastal salt marsh microbial communities from the Groves Creek Marsh, Skidaway Island, Georgia - 071412BT metaG (megahit assembly) | ecosystem: Environmental > Aquatic > Marine > Intertidal...
CCATGCCGCAACAAGCACTGTCTCGCTCTCGATTGTCACCGCATGCGCGACAAGCACCCCGCCCTGGCGAAGTGCCGCCTGCGCCGCAGCGATCACCGGCGGCGCGACGCCGCCGCCAATGAAGACGGCATCCGGGCGTGGAAGCCCGGCCAGAACTTTGCCGGCATCGCCAGCCACCGGCTCCAGACCGGTGACACCATGCCAGGCGGCGTTGGTGGTGGCGCGGGCCAGCTGTACCTCGTTGCGATCAATGGCAAAGGCTTGCCCGGTTCCGGCGTTGCGCAGAAAATCAATGGCGATGGCGCCGGAGCCGGTACCGATATCCCACAGCACAGCACCCGGGAACGGTGCCAGCTTGGCAAGCGCGCTGGCGCGGGCATCCCGCTTCGTCAGCTTGCCATCCGTCTCGAAACTCTGATCGGGAGCGACAAGACCGGCGCCAGCTGGCACCTCATCCGGGCAGGCAATGCCGATGATATGGAAATCGGGCACCCGGTCATGTGTCCAACCCCTGGCCCGCCCGTCGAACCGCGACTCCGCCGCCCCGCCAAGATGCGCCAGAACATGCAGCGTCGCATCACCATAGCCATGCGCCGTCAACAATTCGGCCAGCTGTACCGGACTGGCACCATCCTGCGCAATGACCAACAGCCGCGCCCGTGGATACAGGCGGCTGACAAGGCTGCCCGCCGGTCGGCCGTGAACCGATACGATCTCGCAGCGCGCCAGCGGCCAGCCAAGCCGGGCCGCGGCAAGCTGCAAACCGGATACCGCCGGGATCACCTCGCATCCCTCGGGGCCAAGCTCGCGAACAAGGCTGGCACCGGCACCGAACCACATCGGATCTCCGGTTGCCAGAAGCGCAACTGATTTCTTAGATCTTTCTTTCAGGATATTGAAAATGTTTGAAAATGGTGTTGGCCAAACCTGAATTTCAGGACCAGAGGGAGGATCGCCATGAAATCGCCGGGCGGCGATGATGATATCCATTTCGGCAAGGCGCGTGCGCAGGTCTTCCGGTAGCGCACTCACCCCGCTTTCATCAACGCCAATAACAAGCGGCCGACCCGTCATCCGGCAGTCCCCGCGCAGGAGATGGCCAGCGCGTTGACCACCGCCGAGGCCATGGCCGAGCCGCCGCGCGTGCCCCGGATGGCGAAATGGGGTATCGCTGCTTCATGTCTCGTCAGTGCCTGCTTGCTCTCGGCAGCACCGACAAACCCGACCGGGCACCCGATGATGGCGGCCGGCCGCGGCCCGCCCGCAGCGATGAGTTCGAGGCAGCGGAACAAAGCCGTGGGTGCATTGCCGAAGACAAGCACCGCGCCATCCATGTGATCATGCCACAGATCGACCGCGGCTGCCGACCGTGTCGTCTTCATCTCTGCGGCAAGTGCCGGCACATCGTGATTGTTCAGGGTCACGATCACCTCATTGTCGGCCGGCAGGAAACGGCGGGTGATGCCGCTGGCGACCATGGCGCAATCACATAATAGCGACGCCCCCGAAAGCAACGCCGCCGACGCGCTTGTGGTGAAATCGTCCGAGGCCACGATATCGGTCACGATATCCGGCATGCCGCAGGCATGGACAACCCGCACCGCCACATCGCCAAGCGCCTCTGGCAGACCGTCCAGCATTGTCTGTTCCCGGACGATGGCGAAAGATGCCTCGTAAATCGCCTTCGGGTCTTTCAGATAGGCATCCACGATCCGGTCTCAGCTGCCGCCAGGCTTGCGGTTGCGGACCGATTCCGGGCCAAGCGGATGTTTGGCATGCGGATAGGGGTGATGATGGTGTCCGTGGTCGTGATCGTGATCGTGCGAATGCTCATGGCCATGATGGTGATGATGGTGGTGATCCCGGTCGAGGCGGCAGGCCCCGGTGCAGAAATGATCACATAGCGGGCAATCCTCGACATTGCTTCCCGGCGCCGAGACACCCTGCCCCTCGACATGGTGATGATGGCTTTCCTGCGCGAGACCAACCTCGTCCTCGAAGCCCAGAACCTGCGCCCGGTATTTGCACAGCGCGCAGTTCATATTGTTGTCACCGTCAAGAATTTCGCGAACACGGTCGGCAAATGTGGCGATGACCTTGGGATGGTCGTTCAGATAGCCAGCCTTGACAAATTCGGTTCCGGGGTGCGCCGCCGCAACCTCGTCGGCAAAGCCGTAGATCCGGTCAATCAGAATCCCCGAAAACAGAAAATATGGGAACACCACAACACGCTTGAAGCCAAGCTTTACGACATGTTCAAGACATGGCTGGACAAGCGGGAAGGTCACGCCTGAATAACCAACCTCGGCCCAGCCAAACCCCATCCCTTCCCACAGCATCCGGGAAATCTTCGAGATATTCGAATTGGCATCAGGGTCGGAGGCACCGCGCCCGATCACGACAAGGCAGGTATCGGCCCGCTCAACCGGGCCATGTTTGGCATCGGCGGCGGCAATGGCCTCGGCAACGCGATCACCGGCCGCCTGCAGCATCTGCAGATCAATCGCCAGCTCGCGCCCGTACTGGATGGTGATACCGTGCTCGGCAGCATAGGTGTTAAGAACCGACGGAATATCATTCTTCGCATGGCCGGCGGCAAACAGCATGCCCGGCACGGCAAGGACGTGATTGACCCCCTGCTCGCGAAGTTTGTCGAGCCCGGTCTTGATGACCGGGGTGGCGAATTCCAGATAGCCATACTCGACCGGCCAGTCAGGGAACAGGGGCGCCAGTTTTTCCGCCAGGACGGCAAATTCGGTCACCGCCGATTTCGAACGCGAGCCGTGACCACAGATCATCACACCGAATTTCTTTGGGGCTGCATCATGCATCGGCCGGCTCCCCGTCGCGATCGCCATCAGCCCCACCGGCCGGATCGGCAGCCTCCTCGTCACGGTCAGCCTCATCACGGCCTTTCACCACCAGCGCGGCCGCCATGACGGCCGCCACCGCACCGAGCGCCAGACCGGCAAGATGACCGTGCCCCGCCAGCTCGCCAAGATGGCCCCAATGCGCCAGTGCACCGGGTACAGCAGCGAACAACATGGTTGTGGCAGCCAGGGCGCTGGCCGCAATCGCACGAATTTCCGGGAATTTCATCGTTTCACCTCAAGGTCCGTCATATCTTCGGAGGGGCGAAACGACAAGCGGATGAAGGACAGGTGTGACACACCCATCCGCCTTCGGGTCCGAGGCCCGGCGTTGGCGCCCTGTCTGGGTCCGCCGCACCGGGATCGCTTTCATCTTGTCGCCAAGTCCACCGACCTTGGAAAGATATTATCCCGCCACGGCAAAAACAATTGCACCAATGCGACCAAAGTTGAATTATGGCGCCGATGTTCGACCCCCTGCCGCTTCTGATGTTCAGCCTCTCGGCGCTTGCCTTCCGCGCCGCCATCCTGCTTGCCGCGCTGGCGCTCGACTGGCTGATCGGTGAGCCCGACATCCTGTGGCGGCACATCCCGCACCCGGTGGTGGTGATGGGGCGCGCCATTTCATGGTTCGACCGGCGCTGGAACAGCCGCCGCGGCCTGACCGGCCACCAGCGCCGAATGCGCGGCGGCATCGCCATCTTCCTGCTGGTGCTGGCGGTTGCCGGACTTGGTGTCGTGCTGTCATTCGGCGGCGCGTTGATCGCAGCGGTCATTCTGGCTGTGATGCTTGCGGCGCGATCACTGGATGAGCATATCCGCGCCGTCGCGGACGCCCTGGACGACGGGGTCGCGCCGGCGCGCCGCGCCGTCGGCATGATTGTCGGCCGTGACACAAGTGACCTTGGTGAGGCCGAAATCGCCCGCGCCGCCATCGAGACCGGCGCCGAGAACCTGTCGGACGGGGTGATCGCACCGGCCCTTTGGTTTCTTGTCGCCGGATTGCCGGGGCTGTTCGTCTACAAGCTCGCCAATACGGCCGACAGCATGATTGGCTACCGCAACGCCCGCCATCTGGCCTTCGGCTGTTTCGCCGCCAGATTCGACGATGTGCTGAACATTGTGCCGGCACGGCTGACCGCACTGCTGATCTGTGTTGCTGCCGCGCTGCGGGGACGCGGTATCCCGGCATGTCGGAGCATGCTGGTGGATGGCCGTCACCATGCCTCGCCGAATGCCGGCTGGCCCGAAGCGGCGATGGCCGGGGCGCTCGATATCTGGCTTGCCGGACCGCGCCGCTATGGCAACCGGGTGCGGCAGGCCCGCAAGTTTCATGAGACCGGCGCCGAGGCGCAAGCAGCGGCGATCCTGCGCTCGTTGCGAATCCTGATCGCATCGCAGATTCTGTTTGCCATGCTGCTGCTGGCGCTGGCGTCCCTGGCCTAAAGTCCCGCCATTTCGGCAAAGGCATCAAGATCCAGATTCGCCGCCATGTGGGCGGCAAGCTCATCGAGAACCGCATCGACCCGCCCGGCAAAATCAACCGCGCCAAAACGCCCTGTTCGTCCACGTCGTGCCGCCAGCTGGTCAAGGAAAGCGCGCCGGAACCCGTCATCGGCGAAAATACCATGGACATAGGTACCGATCACCAGCCCATCACCCGACATCGCGCCGTCCGGGCGGCCATCGATATCCAGAAGCGGCCTCACGCAATCGGCACCATTGGTGCGTCCCATGTGGATTTCGTAACCGGTCACCGTGGCATCGAAGATCGGCGCGACTGCTGTCACCCGGACCAGCGTCTTGTCGGTTGCCAGCACCGTATCCACCGCAAGATGGCCAAGGCCGGTTGTGGCGCCTGCCGGCCCCTCGACCCCCTGCGGATCATCGATTGTCTGGCCAAGCATCTGGTACCCGCCGCACAATCCCATCACCATGCCGCCGCGCCGCAGATGCGCCGCGATATCAATGTCCCAGCCCTGCGCACGAAGAAAGCCGAGATCGGCGATGGTTGATTTCGATCCCGGCAACAGTACCATGTCGCAGTCTCCGGGAAACGCCTCCCCCGCCTCGACAAGCGTCAGGCGCACATCCGGCTCGCCCGCCAGCGGGTCGAGATCGTCGAAATTCGCAATCCGGCGCAGCACCGGCACCGCGATATGGATGGGCGCGCCGTCATCGGCATCACCTGCCTTGCCGGCAATGTCGAGAATGTCCTCGGCAGGCAGGAACCGGGCCGGGGCAAACCATGGCAGGATACCGAGGCCGGTCCAGCCGGTTGCCGATTCGATCATCCTCATGCCATCGGCAAAGAGCGAGGTGTCGCCGCGAAACTTGTTGATCAGGAAACCGCGGATCAGTGCCCGGTCCGCCGGATCAAGCACCGCGCCGGTGCCGACAAGGCTGGCGATGACGCCCCCGCGGTCGATATCGCCGGCGATCACCACCGGAATGTCGACGGCAGCGGCAAACCCCATATTGGCGATGTCACCGGCGCGAAGATTGACCTCCGCCGGGCTTCCCGCCCCCTCGACAATCACCAGATCGGCCTTGCGCCCCACCGTCTCGAAACTGTCGAGGACACGCGGCAGCAACTCGGCCTTGTGAGTGCCATATTCACGCGCGCGCATGCTGCCGAAACGCTGTCCCTGGACACTGACCTGCGAGCCGGTCTCGCTTTCGGGCTTCAGCAGCACCGGATTCATATGGACGCTTGTCGGGGTGCGGCAGGCCAGCGCCTGCATGGCCTGGGCACGGCCAATCTCGCCACCATCCAGCGTCACGGCGGCGTTGTTCGACATATTCTGCGGCTTGAACGGGCGCACCGACAGACCGGCATTGGCGAAATGACGGCACAGGCCGGCAACAAGCACCGATTTGCCGACATTCGAGCCGGCCCCCTGGATCATGATGCTGGGCGTCGTCACGCCAGCCAGCCTCAGAACTCGACGCCGATCTGCGCCTTGATCCCCGACCTGAAGGGATGTTTGACAAGGCTCATCTCGGTCACGAGGTCGGCCGCCTCGATCAACCCTTCGGCAGCGTTCCGGCCGGTCAGCACGACATGCGTCATCTCGGGCTTCTCGTCCCGGAGAAAGGCCAGCACCTCGTCAAGATCGATATAACCATAGCGCAGCGCGATATTGATCTCGTCGAGAAGCACCATGTGATAGCGCGTGTCACGGATCATCTCCCTGGCCTTGTTCCAGGCCGCGCCGGCTGCGGCGATGTCGCGTTCACGGTCCTGTGTTTCCCAGGTGAAGCCCTCGCCCATCGTATGGAAATCGCAAAGATCGGCGAAATGACCGGTAATCAGGTTGCGCTCACCGGTATCCATGCCGCCCTTGATGAACTGCACGACCCCGCAGGGAAGGCCATGCGCGATACAGCGGAAGATCATTCCGAAAGCGGCCGATGATTTGCCCTTGCCCTTGCCGGTATGGACAATGATCAGCCCCTTTTCCTCGGTTTTTGTCGCCATGATCTTGTCGCGTGCCTGCTTCTTGCGCGCCATCTTGGTATTGTGGCGTTCGGAATCAGAGACAGGTTTGGCATCATTCGGGGCGGTCATGTCGGGGTCTCCTCGGTGCGGGCGCGAAGCCGTTCAAGATCAGACTGCACGCTGTTGCGACGTGGTGTCCATAGGCCGCGTTCAATCGCCTCGTCAAATCTGTCAAGCATGTCGTGATAGGCATCTTCATTCGCGGAAGACAGGAAATCCCGCACCTCTCCATCCTCGATATAGGCCTCATAGAGCGCGCTGAAATGATGTTCGGCTACCTGCCCTGTCGTGGCCGAGAAGGCAAACAGATAATCCACCGTCGCCGCCATTTCAAACGCCCCCTTGTAGCCATGGCGCATGGCCCCGGCGATCCATTTCGGATTGCTGGCGCGCCCCCGCACGACACGGCCTATTTCCTCGGACAGGGTACGGATCACCGGCCGTTCGGCAAGCGAATGGTCATTGTGATAGACCGGCACATCGCGGCCTGACAGATGCGAGACAGCCGCCGACAGGCCGCCGGCAAACTGGTAGTAATCATCGCTGTCGAGAATATCATGCTCGCGATTGTCCTGGTTATGCAGCACCGCATCGGAGGCGGTAAGCCTTGTTTCCAGCACCTCGCGGGCGGCCACGCCCTCGCTGTTCTCGCCATAGGCATAGCCTGACCAGACAAGAAATGCCTCGGCAAAATCACCGCGATCCTGCCACAGCTTTTCATCGATCAGCGCCTGCAATCCGGCCCCATAGGCCCCCGGCCTGGCGCTGAAGATGCGCAGCGTGCTCCGGCGGCTCGCACTGTCAGGGTCAAGACCCTCCGATTGATAGCGCATCGCATCCCGCCGCGACGCCGCCGCCAGCGGATTCATATCGTCAGGCTCGTCAAGCGCCGCCACCGCGCGCACGGCGCGGTCGAACAGGGTTATCTGCGCCGGAAAGGCGTCGCGGAAAAATCCGGAACAGCGAAGGCAGACATCGACACGCGGCCGGTCGAGACTGTCCAGCGGGATGATCTCGAACCCGGTCACACGCCGCGAGGCGGCATCCCAGCTTGGCCGCACCCCCATCAATGCCAGTGCCTGCGCCAGATCATCGCCGCCGGTGCGCATGTTCGAGGTGCCCCAGGCGGACAGCACCACAGCACGCGGCCAGTTGCCATGATCCATCAGATGCCGGTCGAGAAGCGCCTCGGCAGACGCCCATCCCAGCCGCCAGGCCACCGGGGTTGGCAGGGCGCGGCTGTCGATCGAAAAGAAATTGCGTCCGGTCGGCAGAACCTCGGGCCGCCCTCTTGTCGGCGCACCCGACGCCCCGGACGGCACAAACCGGCCATCAAGAGCGCGGATCATGGCGCCGGTCTCATACGGACCACAGGCGGCAAGGCGGGCGCTGATATCTGTCAGCGCATCATCGATGATGGTGGCGCTGGCCGGCCCCGGTGGCGTCTGCGATCCGGCCACCATGGCCAGCGCCATCGCATCGAGCCGTTCCACCGTATCGCCATGACTTCGCCAGCTCTTGTCCGACATCTCTTTCAGACAGGCTGGCCGTGGCCCCTCCCACGCAAGACCACGTTCCGTTGTCAGCGGGTCGAAGCTTTCAGCGTCGCCCAACCCCAGATCGCGCGCCAGCGCCCTGATGAGCGAGCTGTTCGCCCCCTCGCCGTCACCGCGCGGTGTGCGCAGGATCTGCGCCAGAAGACCGTCGGCAAGACCGCGCTCCGGCGAGGTGCCATAGACATGCAATCCGTCACGGATCTGCAACTCCTTCAGGTCGCACAGGTAATTGTCGAGCTTCAGAAGCTGTTCGCCCGTCTCGTCCGATTCCTCAATGCCGCAATCCTGCGCGATGCCGGCCCGCATGGCCGTGCCGAGGATATCGCCAAGCAGCGCGTCGGACCGCGCCCGGTCCATGCCGGCGGCCTCGAAAAATTCATCCATCTGCGCTTCCAGTTCGGCCATCACGCCATGGCTGTCAGCCTGGGTCATCGGCGGCGTCAGATGGTCGAGAATGACCGCCGCGGTGCGGCGTTTGGCCTGCGCCCCCTCACCCGGGTCATTGACGATGAAGGGGTAGAGATGTGGCACTGGCCCGAGAACGGCCTCGGGGAAACATGCCTCGCTGAGAGCCAGCGCCTTGCCAGGCAGCCATTCAAGGTTCCCGTGCTTGCCAAAATGCACCACAGCATGGATGCCGGCGATCTCGCGAAGCCAGATATAGAGCGCGAAATAATTGTGCGGTGGCACCAGATCGGGCGAATGATAGGTCGATTTCGGATCGATATTGTAGCCGCGCGCCGGCTGGATGCCGACAATCACATGCCCATAGCGGCGCAGCGGCAGATGCAGCCTTTCGCCATCGCACATCGGGTCGGTGGAGGCCGCGCCCCAGCGCGCGGTGACCGCCTCGCGCACCGCGTCCGGCAGGGCGGCGAAATGCCGGGCATAATCGTCAAGTGACAGGCTGGCATCGCACGCGCGCCCCTGCCATCCGGCATTGGTCGGCCCCGCCTTCAACTGCGCGATCAACCCGGCGCTGTCATCGGGCTGCCCTTCGACGGTGTAACCGGCATCACCAAGCGCCAGCATGGCGGCAAAGACGCTTGCCGGCGTATCAAGCCCAACCCCATTCGCGATCCGGCCGTCACGGTTCGGGTAATTCGCCATGATCAACGCAATTTTGCGCTCACCGGCTGCCGCCTGGCGAAGCCGCGCCCAGTTCACCGCCAGCCGGGCCACAAACCGCGCACGTTCGGGAACAGCTTGATAGGCGGTGGTCATAGCATGGGTGACAGGATGGCGTTTCGGGGGCCGTTTGAACCCGACGGCACGGGTCAGAACACGCCCGTCAAGTTCAGGCAGCGCCACATTCATCGCCAGGTCGCGCGGCGTCAGCCCGGCGCTGGAGCCCCGCCAGTCATCCTCGAGGCTTGCCGACAGGACAAGCTGGAACACCGGCGCATCGACGGCGCCGAACGGTCCGGCCGACCGCATCTCCGGCATGCCGGCATCTCCGTGCGCCGGGTCGGACACGGCAAAGCTTGTCATGTTCAGGATGATATCGGCTTTCGCCTGCGCCAGCAGATCGGCGATGACAGCAGCCGAATCGCCATCCTTGAGGCTTGCCGAGAACAGCGGCAGCGGGTTCATCCCGGCCTCCCGGCATGCCTCGATCATCGTATCCACCGGCGCCAGGTCGTCGGCCTGCATCAGGGCCCGGTAAAAGACGATGGCGGCCACCGGCGCGCCGTCTTGCCAGTCCACCCGCAAAGTCGCCAGATCGGGCGTTCGATGCCCCGGCCAGTAAATGCCGGCGCGAAGCAAGGGTGCCGGCGGCGGCGCCATGTCGCCACCATCGCACAGATCCCGCAGCGCGGTCAGAAACGCAAAGGCATTGTCAGGGCCGCCGGCATCAAGATAGGCCGCCAGCGCGTGGCACCGGTCGGGCGACAGGCTGGACAGGTAATCCAGTTCGGGATCGGGCTTGCCATCACCGGCGAGGAAGACGACCTGCAGCGCGGACCGGTCGGCAAGCGAGCGCAGCTGTTGCACGCCATAGGACCAGTAGCCGGTCCCGCCAAGAAGCCGCACGACGACAAGCTTTGCGCCGGCGACGGTGGCAGCAAGGTAATTATCGACCGAAAACGGATGCGTCAGGCTGAGATAGTTGGCGATCCTGACAGCCGGAGCATCCTCTTCATCGGCAAGCCGGGACGCGGCGGCTGACAGAAGGCTGACCTCGGTATCGGCAGAAGTCAGGAAAATGATATCGCCCGGCGGCTGGTCAAGATCGACCGCCTCGCCCGAATCATAGAGCGCGCCACCATCTTCAACTCTGGGAAGATGCATCTTCGTCGATCAATGTGCCGCCTAGCCGCGCCGCGATTCCCGAAACATCAAGTCCGGCCATGCCGATGACGACAAGCCTGCCGGCAACAATGTCACGGTCGCGGGCGAAATAGCCATCAACACGGCGGCCGACAGCCTGCACCACATAGGGCAAGGCCTTGCCGGCAACCGCAACCCGCCCCTTCGCCCGCAGGATTCCGAATTGCGATGCCAGTGCGGCGATGGTCTGCTGGAAGACCTCGACATTGTCGATCTCGCCAAGCGCGATGATGCGCGATGCAAACTCGTCATGGCCATGGTCATGATGATGATGGTGGTGGTGGTGGTCATCATGATCATGATCATCATCATCGTGATGGTGATGATGGTGGTGGGAATGTTGTGAGCGGGCATGCGCCTGCTCCTCCATCCCGAGGCCGAGAATGGCGTCCATCGGCGCCGCACCACCAGCCACCGGAATGATGGGTGTGGACGCCTCAAGCTGCCCCTCGACAACGGTGCGGGCGCGCTCCATAGCAGCCGCATCCAGAAGGTCGGCCTTTGACAGGACGATCAGATTGGCCGCGCCGATCTGGTCGGCAAACAGCTCGTCGATCGGGCTTTCATGGTCAAGCTCCTCATCGGCGGCACGCTGTGCCTCCAGCGCGTCAAGATCATGCGCCACCCCACCCGCGGCCAGCGCCGGCCCGTCAACAAGCGTCACCACGCCGTCAAGCATCACCTGCGACTTGATATCGGGCCAGTTGAAGGCCTGGACAAGCGGCTGCGGCAGGGCAAGGCCGGATGTTTCGATGATGATATGGTCGGGCGGCGGCGTCTGCGCCAGCAATTGCTGCATGCTTGGCAAAAAATCATCGGCGACGGTGCAGCAGATACAGCCATTCGCCAGCTCGATGATGTCCTCGGCGCTGCAGCTTTCCGCGCCGCAATCCTCCAACATGGCGCCATCCATGCCGATATCGCCGAATTCGTTGACAATCAGCGCCAGCCGCCGGCCATTCGCCTGGGTGATGATGTTGCGGATCAGCGTTGTCTTGCCGGACCCGAGAAACCCGGTGATGACGGTTGCGGGAATGCGGGATGTAACCATCTGTCGAACCTTTCACGCGTGATGCGCTGGCATATGCCGTTGATGAGCAATGTCCGGAATGCAGAAAGGCAGAGCCATCCGCCCCTGCCTCCTGCACCAGCCGCTGTCTGCACGCAGCGACCGGCTGACTACATCACCGGAAAAATCACGCCCTCGACGATCTCGACCATGTAGGTCACGCCGACACCGGCAACCACCGCACCGGCAAGACGCGGCTGCAGAGCCTCGGCGTCAAGCGCCTTCCAGACAGTGTGAACAAGCGTCGCCACACCAATGGCGATTGTCATCTGGACCAGACCAAATCCGGCAAGATAGGCAAGGATCGGGGTTGTTTCGGCACCGATGATGGTGGCGCCATAAGCCCAGCCATGGAACAGGCCGGCGCCGGCAGCAAGACCACCTGCCATCCGCAGATCCGTGACGCGCCCGCGCATCGCAACGGCACCGCCAGCAATCACCGATCCGGTAATCACCAATTCGGCGACCGGCAGCGTTACAGCGGCAAGCGTCAGGACCGCCCCACCAACCGTCCCGGCCACGAAAGCGGCCGGCATCAGCACACGATTGCGGTGGAACGCGGCGATCAGACCAACCGCGATGACAAAGGCAAGATGGTCAAATCCGATGACCGGGTGACCAAGACCGGACAGGAAACCCTCGGTGAAGCTTGTCGGCGTCATGCCGCCAAGCGGATGGTGCGCCGACGCGGCGGTGGCGGTTGTCAGGATCATGGCTGCTGCCAGGGCGAAATATCTTGTCATTGGGCGTCCCCCTTATGAACCATACCCTCAACACCGGGGCGGTTCGGTTTCGTGGCGGGGACGTGGCGCGGGCAGCGTATTCAAGGCTCGCTTCACGGCATTCCCCGGCCGTTGCAATCTGGCTTTGAAGGCAGGTCTCCTGGCTCGTGGTCATGGCCCGCCAGCCTTCCCGGGTATGTACTCCCCAGTGGCATCATGACGGGCGACCAGCATACAGTCGCGGGGACGGCTATGGCTTTGGGCAGTCATTTTTCACCCGTACCATATTCCCTCATTAAGGCATGGGGCTTTGCCCCACAGCCACCTTCAAGGCTGATAGATAATGGTCTGATTCTGCGGCATCCTGTCAACCAATTGCGTCATGCAATTGTCAGGCGCCGCCATGCCGATGGCGCAAACTGGCGATCCGGGCCGGCATGTGAAACGGACGGATTTGGTACATGACCCTTCACATCCGGCCATTTTGCACCTACTTGCTCTGGCAGGATCACCTCGCAGCGGTGACGAATCTCGGGGGCATGGCCATGTCGCATTATTTCATTACCGGGGCCAGTTCCGGCATCGGCGCCGCACTGGCCGAAAAATGCCTTGCCGCCGGCGACAGCGTCACCGCCGTGGCGCGTCGCGGCGACAGGCTGGCCACCCTTGGCGCGGGGCATGACAGGTTCCATGGTGTTGCATGTGATGTCACAGATGCCTCGGCGCTGACACGGGGCATCACCGAATCCGTCGCTGCTCTTGGGCCGATTGATTGCGCGATCCTCAATGCCGGCATGTATGTCCCGCAGGATACAACCAGCATCGACCCGTCCATCTATGCACAGCATATGGATGTCAATTATATGGGCGTTGTCAATGCATTGCCAGGCCTTGTTGAACCGATGCTGGTACGTAAGAAGGGGCAAATTGCGATTGTCTCGTCGGTTGCCGGCTGGCGCGGCCTGCCACGTGCCGCCGCCTATGGACCGACCAAGGCGGCATTGATCTCGCTTGCCGAATCGATGACCTTCGACCTCGCGCCACGCGGCATCGACATCAAAGTCATCTGCCCGGGTTTCGTCGATACCGAATCGACCGCGGTGAACGACTACGAGATGCCGGACCTGATCAGCGCGGACACGGCGGCCGACGAAATCCTTGCCGGATTGAAGACCGACCGGTTCATGATCAAATTTCCACGCAGATTCGCGCGCCGCATGAATATGCTGCGCTGGCTTCCCGACCGGACCTTTTTCCGTCTTGTCGGGGCGCGAACAGGCTTTCCACAGAAATAGCCATGACAGCGACAGACGATATCATTGAACGCTACGCGGCGGCATTCGCCACCCTCGCGCCGGAGACACTGGATGATCTCATCGCCACCCTGTCACCGCAAATCCGCTTCACCGACCCGTTCAATGACGTGACCGGTCACGACGCCTTTCGGGCCATCTTCACGCATATGTTCGAGACCTGCGAGTCGCCGCGCTTTCACATTCTCGACATCGCCCATGGCTCAGATGATCGCGGCAGACGCGCCTATCTTCGCTGGCGCATGAGCGGGCGGCTGAAAAGCTGGCCGCGCACCACTCTCGATTTTGAGGGCGTGAGCGAGGTGCATGTCGATGAAGACGGGCTGATCGCGGCGCATATCGACCACTGGGACAGTGCCAGCCAGCTACTGGCGCGCCTGCCGGTGATCGGCATGCTGCTGCGTCCGGTGCTGCGCCTGTTCCGGGTCAGGACGGGCGGAAGCTGAGCAGCACCTCGCCAAGCCGACACCCGGCCTTCGATATGGTGGCCCGGTTCACCAGAATGTCGCCGGCCTGAAGAACCATCACATCATCGAACCGCACCGTCACCTTGCGGCCATACATGGCGAGCCGGAAGCTGTAGCGCCAGCTGAGCATATTCGCCGTGCAGACGCCGCGCGCGACACCGACGACATCGGCACACCGCCCCTCATACCGGCCATTGCCAAGCACTGTCACATCCCAGCGTCGTTCCTCGGTCTCGCCATCATCATAGCGGAACGACTCATCCAGAACGAAACCGCTCTCGGTCTGTCGCCCGGAAACGGCAACCTCGAATTGCCGGCGGATCGTGCCAAACCGGTCAACAAAGACACCATAAGCCTCAAGCCGGCGCGCGAAATAGCGTTCTGGAAGCAATGGTGGGATGGCAATACTCTCTGACATTACAGATGTTTATCGATGCATGTAAAGAAGATGCTTGACGTCGATCATGCCAGCACGGAACCCGCCCTCGCAATAGGACAGATACAGCTCCCACATACGCTTGAACCTGGCATCAAACCGGCCGGTGGCAAGCTGTGGCCAGGCTTGCTGGAAGCGCTGCCGCCATTCAGCAAGCGTGCGTGCGTAGTCCTGACCAAAGCCGATTTCATCGACAAGTTTCAGCCCGGCCTCGGCGACCGGCTGTTCCAGCTTCGGCATCGAAGGCAGCATGCCACCCGGAAAAATATAACGCTGGATGAAATCCGGCTCGCGCCGATATTCCTCAAACGCCTCATCCTCGATCGTGATGGCCTGAAGGGCGGCGCGCCCGCCTGATTTCAACAATGACGAGACGGCGCTGAAATAGGTCGGCCAATAGGCCTGACCAACAGCCTCGAACATCTCGATCGAGACAATCTTGTCGAACCTGCCATCCAGATCGCGATAGTCGATGAGTTGCACGTCGCCTTGCCCGGCAAGCCCGGCATCGGCAAGCCGCTGCCTGGCAAAATCATGCTGCTCGCGCGAAATGGTGATGCCGGTCACGCGCGCGCCACGCTCTTCGATGGCATATTTGGCAAAGCCGCCCCAACCGCAGCCGATCTCCAGCACGTGATCGCCGGGCTGGATGTCGGCAAGATCGGCAAGGCGGCGGTACTTGTTGGTCTGGGCTGTCGCCAGATCGTCGCAGTCATCATCGAAGACAGCCGAGGAATAGGTCATCGTGCGGTCGAGCCAGGCGGCGTAGAATTCATTTCCGAGATCATAATGATAGGCAATATTCCTGGCGGCACCGGATTTGCTGTTCCGCCGCATGCCGTGAAAAAGCCGCAAACCCATACGGCGCCAGATACTGGCGGCCATCTGCTTTGACAGCATGGCGTCATGCATCACCGCAAGCTCGATCAGGCTCGACATGCAGGGGCTGTCAATCTCGCCCTCCATGACGGCCTCGCAAAAACCCATCTTGCCATCGGCCATGATCCGCGAAACTGCATCCGGACGGACTATCGTCATGGCGGCATGTGGACCGGCGTCTGGGCCAACGAATTCATGGCACCCGCCATCGGGAAGCGTGACCTCCAGCCGGCCATATTGAAGCCGGGAAAACAGCGCCAGCAGCAGGTCAAACTTTCGGCGGTCAAAGAAACTTGTCATGATACCTCTCAACTGCCACCAATATCCTCGGCCCGCGACCATGGCCCCGGCGGTTCAGGCCGGCGGTGAAACCGGACGCGTTTCCACCACAGACGCGCTGCCTCGACATGGATCGACACCAGCGGTCTTAGCGGCCATTGGCCAGTTGCCGCAAGCGCCTTGACTATCCCTAAATTAGTAAGCTGTTCGCGCGCCCCGCGCAATGTTGCTGTCAGGCGCGGCAGACCTGCATCGCTGTAGCGCATCAGCACCCGAACCGCTGTTGTGTCGGCCGGTGCCCGGAACCTGAGCCGATAGTCACCGCTGACCGGGAAGAAGGGGGAGACATGAAAGATCTTGTCGGCCTGCAGGATCGCCTGACCGCTGTCGGCGCGGCCGATATAGGCGTGCATCTCGCCAAAAGTGTTGCGGACCTCATAGATATACATCGCATCGCGGCCTTCGCCGTCCCGCAGCACATAGATCGACACGGGGTTGAACGCCATGCCGAATATACGCGGAAATGTCAGCAGATGGACGGTGGCGATCTCAATGCCTGGGCAGATATCCTTCGCCTGCGCACGGGCATAATCCGCCAGCTTCATCTTCATTCTGGCGCGCCGGAAATTCGGGCCGTAATCCGCCTGCTGAAAGGACAGCAGATTGAACCGGTCAACCGAGAAGAAAGCGGACTGGTCGTCCGCTTCGTCAAGCCTGTCCAGATCGATCCAGATCGACAGCCCCTTGCGGGACAGGAAATGCGATGGCGTGCCGTGGCGCGTGTGATCGATTCTGGATCGCACGAGCTGACAGGCACTCATCACGCAATCTCGCGGGTCTCGGGACTGACGGGCAGCGTGTAGGCATCCACATCGGTACGCCAGGGTATCACAAAACCCATTGTGCGGGTGATGCCGACCGCCGATTTCAAACCATCCTCATGAAACCCGTGGCCGGTCCAGGCGCCAGCAAAATACAGATTGTCGGTACCCTGTATTTCGGCCAGCCGCCGTTGCGACGCGACGGCGCGCTCGTCAAATACCGGATGCGCATAACTGTAGCTGCCATGAACAAGGGCCGGATCGGGCTCACGATGCGGATTCAGCGTCTCGAACAACGGGCAGTCCCGGTCAATGGATTGCAGCCTGTTCATCCAGTAGGTCAGGCACAGCGAGGTATCGACCCCCTCGCCGCCAATATAGTTCCAGGACCCCCAGGCGGCGCGGCGGCGCGGCATCAGGCTTGCATCGGAATGCAACACGGCCCGGTTCGGCTGGAAGCGGAACCCGGAAAGAATATCACGCTCTGCCGGCGTCGGATCGGAAATCAGGGCCAGCGACTGGTCTGCATGCGCGGCCATCACAACGCGGTCAAACCAGACATCGCCCTCGCCGGCGATCGACAGGATTACGCCGCCCTGCGCGCGGCGCACGCCGGTGATATGGCTGTTCAGATGAATCCGTCCACCGGCCGTGCCGCCAAGCGCAGTGGCGATGCGGTTTACATATTCGCGTGACCCGCCCTTCACCGTGCGCCATTGCGGACGGTCGATGAAATTCAGCAGCTTGTGATTCTCCATGAACTGGAGAAGTGAGCGCACCGGATAATCCATCATCGTCTGTGCAGAACATGACCAGATGGCAGCTCCCATCGGCAACAGATGATCCTCGACAAAGGCGGTGCCATAGCCTTCACGCGCGATGAAGCCGGCAAGTGATTCGCCTGCCGGCCCGGTGAAGGCGCGGGCATATCCTGTCCGGTAAAAGCGTGTCAGGTCACCCAGCATCGACCAGTAGCGGGGCCGCAGCAGATTCGCCGGCTGTGCCACCAGTCCGGCAAGTGAGCCCTCATACTCGCACCCGCCATTGCGAAGCGAGACAGCAAAACTCATGTCACTGTCGATCCATGGCACCGAAAGCCGTTCAAACAGCGCGATCAGATTCGGATAGTTCAGGGGATTGAAAACGATGAACCCGGTGTCGACCGGCACCTTTTTGTTGCCAAAATCCGCCTCAACCGTATGGCTGTGACCACCAAGGCGATGATCACACTCAAACAGATGGATATCGGCATGAGGATTAAGCAGATAGGCGCTTCCAAGGCCGGATATACCCGACCCGATAACTGCAATACGCATGGCCCTTCCCAGCAACTTGGCTGCTACCCACGGGCACCTGCGGGGGACAGTCAATTAAAACTAACGTTTCTGCTATATAGTGACTAACACCCGGATTCAACATCATTTCCCCGGATGTCGGCATGAAAAGAGTTTTGAGGGCA
>Ga0181592_10001755_pt1 | contig 17687 bp, 25 predicted proteins | sample 071ome_20_FD_133755 | JGI IMG/M metagenome (GOLD analysis project Ga0181592, IMG submission 133755) | Coastal salt marsh microbial communities from the Groves Creek Marsh, Skidaway Island, Georgia - 071412BT metaG (megahit assembly) | ecosystem: Environmental > Aquatic > Marine > Intertidal...
CGGGGCGGACAGCAGAGCGGTGGGTTCTGCGGAAAGAACCCGTACGTGGTGGGCGAGGAGTCCGAGCGAAGGCAGGACTTCTGCCGAAGACTCCATCGCCCGGGTCAGGAGGATCAAACGCATCGTGCACCCCTCCCTCCATGGCGGGGCGGCCTCCGGTCAGGGGATGAGTCCCGCCGGGCACCGCTCGCGAATCCGATGGGCAGTAAGGATACGCAGGCGGGTGGTGGCCCAGAATGGGCGCATGGCGTTGACCCATAGCAGCAGCGAATACGCGCTGGATCCGCCTCCGGCCGATTTCTCGCCCCAGGAGGTCGCGCTGCGGACCGTCGATGGGGTGACCATCAGCGCCGGATGGGCACCGCGGCGCGGCGGGGCCCCCGGTGGTGTGTCCTTCGTGCTTGCCCACGGGTTCACCGGCAGTTGGCGAGAACCCCGCGTTCAGGCCGTGCATGCGCACCTGGCCCGATTCGGAGACGTTCTTGCGATCGATCAGCGCGGTCACGGCCGCTCCACCGGGCTGTGCACGGTGGGAATGGACGAAGTGCTGGACGTCGACGCTGCCGTGGAGCACGTCCGGCGCACGGGGCAAGGGGAAGCGGTCGTGACCGTCGGGTTCTCGATGGGGGGATCGGTCACGTTGCGTCAGGCGGCTCTGGCCCCCGGAAGCGTGCACACACCCGAGCACCGTCCCGATGCCGTCGTGAGTGTGAGCGCACCAGGGTTCTGGTTCTATCGCGGAACCAAGGTGATGCGTTTGGTGCACCGGTTGATCGAGAACCCCGTCGGCAGGTCGATCCTGCGCACGAGGGGGGTCCGGCTCACCTCGACGCCGTGGCCCGAGCCGCCGCCGTGGTCACCGGAGGAGAGCGTGCGCCGAATGGGTGATTTTCCCCTGCTCGTCATTCACGGTGATGTCGACCATTACTTTCCGCTGGAGCATGCGCGAGTCCTCGAGACTGCAGCCGAACAGGCGGCGAACTCCCAGGCCATGGTGATGATCGTCCCCGGTTTCGCTCACGCGGAATCCACGGTCGATCCCGCGACGATGGACAGCATCGGAAAGTGGGCACTCGGTCATGCCCGAGGGTGAAGAGTCGCGTCCACCGATTATTGAGCCGCTCACGGGGATGCCGGATTCGGTTCCCCTCGGATCGAAAGCCACGGTTGTCCAGTTCTCCAGCGCTTTCTGTCAACCTTGCCGGGCGACACGCAGAATCGTCTCCCAGGTGGTCGAAGAGATCAGCGCGACAGGCGTGTCGGTAGTGGAGATCGATGCCGACGAACACCTCGACGTCACGCGCGCGTGGGGCATAACCTCGACGCCCACTGTGATCTTCCTAGATTCAGCGGGCCGCGAGGTGCACCGCGGTTCCGGGCAGCCCCGACGCGCGGACGTTATCGCCGGGATCGGCCGGGCCATCGCTTGAAGCCGCGCACAGTAAATCGGCCACCCGGTGATTCGGGTGCTCGGATGCACGCATTCTCGGGTGCTCGGATGCACTGAGCATGCTGGCCGAGGTTCGCAGTAGATTCGGCCCATGCTCGAAGTCGTCTACACAAGCCTGCTCGTACTGGCTATTGCCGCGGCGGGGTGGTTCTCCTTCTATGTGGTCTACAAGCTCTTCAAGGGCCAGGGCTGACGGTTTCCATGGCGGACGATCCGAATCAGTCCGAGGCACCGTCGATCATCGCGGGGCTGCCCGATGAGCTCGCCCACTTGTCATGGCTGATAGGCCGATGGGTGGGAGTCGGAACGGGTCAGTACCCGACCATCGATGATTTCCGCTTCGGTCAAGAAGTGTCCTTCTCCACCGACGGTCGCCCTTTCCTCACGTACTGGTCGCGCAGTTGGCTCCTCGATGACGACGGAAACAAGGTTCGACCCCTCGCGACGGAATCTGGGTTCTGGCGTCCCCGACCGGACAACGGAGTGGAAATCACCCTCGACCACCCGACGGGTTTCGCGGAGATCTGGTACGGCAATGTCGAGGTCACCGGGATCGAAAACGCGGTGATCACTGGAGCGCGTACAACGCTGAAGACCGATGCTGTGATGCGCACTCAGAGTGCGAAGGAGTACTCCGAAGGCGAGCGCATGTACGGACTGGTCGGGGGCAAACTCCTGTGGACCTTCGATATGGCTGCGGTGGGGGAGCCGTTGCAGAATCATTTGGCGGCTTCATTGACGCCCGAGGACCCTACGAAGGATTAGGAATGACCGAGGACTGGGAGCAGCGACTTCGCGAGAACGGTTTTCGAATTACGCCGCAGCGGCAACTCGTCCTTCAGGCCGTTGAAGATCTCCGGCACGGGACCCCGGAAGAAATTCTGGTCGAGGTCCAGCACACCGCCTCGGGAGTCAACCTCTCGACCATCTATCGCACACTCGAGGTACTCGAGTCGGTAGGTCTGGTTACCCACGCGCACATTGGCCATGGCGCACCGACGTATCACGCGGTCGACGAGCACGTGCACATCCACCTCGTGTGCGACCTTTGCGGGAGCGTGGAGTCCATTCCCGCCGCTGTTGCTGACGCATTTGCCTCCGATTTGCGTGAAACCTACGGATTCGAGACCGATATTTCGCACGTCTCCATTCATGGAAGGTGCTCACGGTGCGCGGACAAGCCGAAGACCGTCGTGGACGTGGAGGACTAGCTGATGTCGGCTGTTCCAGCCCCCGAAGGTGACGTCGATGCAGGAGTTCCCTGGCACTATGGCGATCCGTTGCGTGAACAACGTGATCTGGCGTCGGGAAACGCGGTCGTCGACCTATCTCATTTCGGTGTCGTAAGGATTTCCGGGCCCGACCGGCTGTCCTGGCTACACAGCCTGACGTCTCAGCACCTCGAAGGATTGCTGCCGGGTAGTTCGAGCCTCGCGCTCATCTTGAGCCCGCACGGTCATGTCGAGCATGAACTGCACATCACCGATGACGACTATTCCGCGTGGATCATCTGCGCTCCCGGGACTTCGTCGGAACTAGTCGACTATCTCGAATCGATGAAGTTCATGACCCGGGTGGAGGTCCACGACGTCAGCGATGAGTACGCGGTGGTGTGGGAACCGGTTCACGCGATCGATCCGGCCTACCCGACGTGGTTGGTTCCTGCCGACTACGCCGGAACCGGGTCTGTAAGCGCCGGAAGCGACAAGGGTGGCGGAGCAGACAAGTACGTGCCCGTGCGACCAAGCACGCTGGATGGTCGGGAAGTGATCGTGCCCCGCGCGGAGCTAGAGGACAGGCTCGATTCGTGGCCTGCTCGAGCAGGAACGTGGGCGTGGAACGCCCTGCGAACCGCTGCAGCGATACCGCGCGTTGGTTTCGAGACCGATCACCGGACCCTGCCGCACGAGGTCGGCTGGATCGGCCCGGCCGTTCATTTGGCGAAGGGCTGTTATCGCGGACAAGAAGCGGTGGCCCGCGTCCACAACCTCGGACACCCACCTCGCCGACTCGCCCTAGTCCACCTGGACGGATCGGTGGATCACCTGCCGCCGCACGGAGCGCTCGTCCGTCGGGACGGCAAGGACGTCGGCTGGGTCGCCTCGAGCGCGCAACATTTCGAAGAGGGCCCCATCGCGACCGTCGTCGTCAAGCGATCTACTCCCTCTGACAGCGATCTTGAGATCGCGATGTCCCTCGACTCCGATGAAGCGACACCCTCATTTGTTCGAGGGAGTCAAACCCCGGTGGTCATCGGCTGACGGCGCTGCTCGACGTCAGACGTCGAGAGAGATCGTGACGGGACCGTCGTTGGTGAAACTGACCTGCATATCTGCACCGAAACGTCCGGTGGCCACGGGTGCACCGAGGGCACCGAGGGCGTCTGCGACGGCCTCGACCAGCGGTTCTGCGACTGAACCGGGCGCGGCACGATCCCAGGTGGGTCGGCGTCCCTTTTTGGTTTCCGCGTAGAGGGTGAACTGGCTTATGACGAGCACGGGCAGGCCCAGGTCTTGTGCGGACACCTCACGTGGAGCCGATGGTGGCAGGCACGCGCGATCGCGAGCGTGGCGATGTTCGAAGATCCGCAACCGGTACACCTTGTCCGCGAGGGTTACGGCCTTCGAGGCATCGTCGTCGTGCGTGATGCCCACCAGGAGAACCAAGCCCGGACCATCGAATGACCCGACGATTTCACCCTCGACGGTCACGCGTGCATCGAGCGCACGCTGCACTATCGCTCGCATGCGCACAGCGTGCCACTTCATCCACTGTTCACCCGGCGCCCCTACCGTCGGGCCGTGATGACGCAGCAAGACCCACCCAGCAGGTTCTCCCGGTCACTGGGTCTGGGAGGTGCGCTGACGGTCGGCGTGAGCGCAATGGTCGGCACCGGCGTGTTTGCAGTGTGGGGACCGGCTCTGGAAAGCGCTGGCGGGTGGCTGCTCGCCTCGGTTCTCATCGCCTCGATGGTTGCGGCACTCAATGCGACGTCTACTGCCCGACTGGCGTCACGGTTCCCCGAAGCGGGTGGCGTGTACGCCTACGGCCGGATCCAACTCTCGAGGTTTGCAGGCGTCGTTGCGGGTGTTGTGTTCATCATCGGCAAGACGGCTTCGGCTTCAGCGGCCGCGCTGACCATCGGCTTGTACCTCTGGCCGGAGCGCAGTCGCCTGGTTGCCCTCAGCGCAATCGTCCTCGTGCTGTTGTTGAACCTACGGGGCATTGTTCGATCGACGCGTGTCGCGGCTGTGATGGTGAGCATCGTCGGAGTCATTTTGATGACCTTTGTGATCACGTCCGGCGTGACGCTTCTCGAGCGACCTGTGATCATCGGTGCGTCACTACCGGCATCCGGGCCGATCGGGGTGCTGGCTGCTGCCGGATTGATCTTCGTGGCTTTCGCCGGGTACGCGCGAATCACCGTCCTCGGCGAAGAAGTCACCGAACCGCGCCGGAATATCCCGCGAGCGATTGCCGGATCCTTCGTGATCGTGTCCGTCGGCTATGTGGCCATCGCCGCCGTGGTGCTGCTTGCGGCCCTAGACGCAGTGGTGATCGGGCCGGCGGCACTTCTCGATCTCGCCCAGGCACTCGGGCCGAGCTGGATGGGTCCTGCAGTCGTCTTCGCCGCCGTGCTCGCCGCGGGTTCGGTGCTGCTTACATTGATTGCAGGTGTGGGTCGCACCGTGTTCGCGATGGCAGCTCGAGGCGATGCACCCAGGATGTTCGCGACCGTTGGTCGCCGGACGCGTATCCCTATTCGAGCGGAGGTCGCCTCGGCCGTGGGCGCCGGTGCGCTCGTTGCCATGGGAGGCCTGACACTGGCGCTGGCCATCTCCGCGACGATGATCTTGCTGTACTACTCCATCTCTCATGTAGCGGCTGCGCGTTTGCGGCCGGACTCGCGATCTGACTCGAGATCGGACTCGAGATCGGGTCCAAGGATCGGCAACCGCCTGCTGCAGATGACGCCTTTCGCGGGTCTTGCCGGCTGCTTGCTGCTGGTGGGGGCCCTCTTCGTGGACCGGGGTATGGGCGGGTGACGAACCTCACGCTCGCTCCTGCAAGCGCCTGCGCTTGCATTTGCAAGCAAAGGGGCTCATACTCGAGATATGGCACGAATCGAGGTATCCGGTCTCGGGGATTTCATCCGCGAGCAGCGGGATCAGGCCCAAATGTCTCTGCGCCAATTGGCGAAGGCGGCCGAGGTCTCGAATCCCTACCTGAGCCAGGTGGAGCGGGGGCTGCGCAAGCCCAGCGCTGAGATTCTCAGTCGCATCGCCCAGGGTCTGCGCATATCCGCGGAGAGCCTGTATGTCCAGGCCGGAATCCTCGACGAGCGGGACGGGGACGAGGCGGTTACAACCGCCATTGCGGCAGACCCGACCCTCACCGAGCGGCAGCGCACCACGCTGCTGCAGATCTACGCCGCATTCCAAGCCGAGAACGCCTCGGCTGGGAAGACACCCGAAAGCGAACGAACCGACGAACCGGTTGTTCCCGAGAGCAAGGACGCATCATGACCGAAAGCACCGCACCGAAGAAGAAGGTCGCAAAGAAGACCACCGTGAAGAAGAGCGCCACCAAGGCGAGCGCCAGCAAGGCCTCTGCCACGAAGACCAGCCCGGACAAGGCCAACCCCGTGAGCAGCCCAGCTGCCTTCGCATCCACCGCCAAGTCCACGGCGACGAAGACTGCGACGAAGGTCGCCTCGAGCGTCTCGTCCTTGCCGTTTGACGTTCCCAAATTCGACGTTCCCAAATTCGAGTTGCCGAAGGTCGAGCTACCCAAGGTCGAGCTACCCAAGGTCGACGTCCCCAAGTTCGATCTACCCAAGGTGGAGATCCCTGCGAGCGTCTCGTCCGTCGCTGAGCGCGGACGCGAACTTGTCGAGGATTCGGTGAAAGCGGCCCATGATCGTGCCGCGTCGCTTCGCAAGAACGTCTCGGAGACCGTCGTTCTCGTCCGCGAGGCGGTAGGCGTCTAAGGCGGTTTTCGAAACACTATTTCCCGCGACAACGCGAGCGCCACGAACTTCTGTGGCGCTCGCGTTGTACGTCGGGGTTGACCAGGTACCGTGACAGCATGTTCGGCGCCGTACAGAACGTTGTGATCCTTGCTCTGTGGGTAGTACTGCTGGGTTTGAAAGGCTTCGCCTTCGTTGAGTGCCTACGCGCTCCGACCCAGGTCTTCCCCGCGATCGGCAGGCAGACCAAGGTCCTGTGGCTCGTGTTGACGGGTCTGGGCCTGCTGACCGGCCTGGTGCCGAACCTCACGCTTAGTTTGTTCGGGATTGCCGGCGCGGTCATCGCGTTGATCTTCGTGTTCGACATCAGGCCCCGCATCAAATCCATCACAGGACGCTGACGCGTGATGCCGTGATCGAGGTGATCTCGGGGGACATCACTGAGCAGGCGGTCGACGCCATAGTCAACGCAGCAAACCCCTCGCTCATGGGTGGCGGAGGAGTCGACGGTGCGATCCATGCCGCGGCCGGGCCCGACATGGTTACGGAGTGTCGGGACGTGCGGCAACGTTCTTTTCCTAACGGGCTCCCCACCGGCCAGGCGGTCGCGACGAGTGCCGGAGACCTGCCTGCCCGGTTTGTCATTCATACCGTCGGACCCAAGTTCTGGGAGCACCCCGACGGCGGAGCGGAGTTACTCGCAGCAGCGCATCGCAATTGCCTTGTTGAGGCTCAACGCGTCGAAGCGGTGAGTGTGGCTTTTCCGGCCATTTCCTGCGGCGTCTACGGCTGGCGGCCGAAAGACGCCGCGCCGATCGCGGTGGCTGCGGTCCGAGAGGCACTCGGGGAATTACCGGAGATTCGCATCGTTCGATTCGTGCTCTACAACGACGATGCCCTGTCGGCCTACCGGTGGGCCCTGGCTGAGGACTAACTTGATGGCGCGTCGAGGGCTACGCGGATACGCCGGAACCCTTTTCCTTTGTTCTCCACTTTGAGCACCCGCATCGCTCCGATGTGGTGTGTCGACGCAACGTGGGTGCCACCATCGGCCTGGACGTCGAGTCCTTTGATGTCGACGATTCGGACTATCTCGATGCCGGGCGGCAGCAGATTGGTGGCCGTTCGGATGATGTCGGGGATCTCGAACGCCTCCTCGCGCGGCAGTTCGTACGCCTCGATCGCTCGGTCGGCCGCGACCTCCGCGTTACAGGCGTCCTCGACGGCCTCCTTAAACCCCGGAGGTACTTCCTGAAGGTTGAAGTCGAGACGGCCCGTCAGCGGATCCATGTTCGAGCCGGTCACGAGGGCTCCAAAGTCACGAAAGACCACGCCGGATAGCAGATGCAGCCCGGAGTGGGTGCGCATCAATGCCGTGCGACGCTCGTCTTCGATCGCTCCGCGAACAGCCGTTCCGACGGCAGGCATCGGGTCTTGTGGTGCGGGAATCAATCGAATGTCATCACCGCGGCGGACGCCCTCGATGCGCGTTTGCACACCACCCCACAGCAGGACTCCGTGATCGGGCGGCTGACCGCCGCCACCGGGATAGAAGGCCGATCGGTCGAGGACGATGCCTTCGTCGCTGACATCGAGAACCGTCGCGTCCCACTCTCGAAGCGTCGAGTCGAGTAGGTCGAGCCGCTCGGTGTGCGTGTGCGCAGCCATGGATGTCGACCTAGCCCTTGCCTTGGGCGGCGACGGCCGCCGCCGCGGTCGCTGCCGCTTCGGGGTCGAGGTACTCGCCACCGGGAACGATGGGTCGCAGGTTCGCATCAAGGCGATAGACCAAGGGAATGCCGGTGGGAATATTCAGGCCGGCGATGTCCTCGTCTGAGATTCGATCCAGGTGCTTGACCAGCGCTCGCAGGGAGTTTCCATGGGCGGCGACCAGGACCGTGCGCCCGGCCCGTAGATCGTCGGCGACGATCACGTCTTCCCAGTAGGGGATCAGGCGACGCACTACGTCGGCCAGACATTCGGTTTCTGGTCGCGCCTGGGGAGGTAGGGATGCGTATCGAGGGTCGTGCGTCTGCGCAAACGGATCGTCGGCGGCTATCGGGGGTGGTGGAACGTCGTAACTGCGACGCCAGAGCATGAACTGCTCTTCGCCGAACTCCTCGAGAGTCTGCTTCTTGTCCTTGCCCTGGAGGGCCCCGTAGTGACGCTCGTTCAATCGCCAACTGCGTCGCACCGGAATCCACAGCCGTTGAGCGGCGTCGAGGGCCAACTGGCTGGTGCGAATGGCCCGGGTCAGAAGAGAGGTATGCACGACGTCGGGAAGAAGTTCGGCCTCGGCAAGGAGTTCTCCACCACGGACGGCTTCGCTACGCCCCTTCTCGGAAAGATCAACGTCCACCCATCCAGTGAAGAGGTTCTTCGCGTTCCACTCGCTTTCGCCGTGGCGCAGCAGGATCAAGGTGTACGGGGCGTTGGTCATGGGCCAATCCTGCCCGATTCGATGCAGTGCCTTGAAGGGCTAGTCAGATTCGGTGAGATGACGAAATGCGGCCAGGTTGTCCGTAGGTAATCCGGACTGCGTCCGCCACTGCCACTCGCGTCGGATCGCGGAGGCGAAGCCCAACTCCAGGAGTGGGTTGAAGGCACCGTCGGAGTACTCGCTGATGGCCCCGAATATCCGGTCGAGTTCATCATCGTCCAATGACTGGAGTGGGAAGCGTCCGGTCAAGTAGATATCGCCGTGCTGGTCGATGCTGTAGGCCAGACCGTACATACGACGATTCCGCTCAAGGAGCCATCGATACACGGCGAGATCGTTCTCGTCGGGATGCCGGATGACGAATGCATTGACCGTGACGGTGCTCTCCCCGAATGCGAAGGAAGCGGTAGTCGTCAACTTCTTCTCGCCAGGAACCACGACCGCCAGCGATGTCTCATCTATGTGCTCGTACGCGAGCTCGTGCTCGCGCAGGAACGCCACCAGATGCTGCAAAGCGGCCTGAAGATCAGACATCTCGTTACGTTGTGGCAGCGAGGTGGGCGGTTTGTTGATCATCGATCGCCGCTCGGTAAGTGTCGAGCAATCCGGCGGTTGTGCGTTCCCAGCCGAAAGTCGCGGCGTGAGCGACTGCGCCCCGAGATAGTTCATCGCGACGGGTTGCATCATCGGCGAGGTGAGCCACAGCCCGGGCGTAGTCGTCGGGATCGTGGCCATCGATCAAGATCCCGCTCACCTCATCAGCGACCGCGGTGCGTAACCCTCCGACCTTTGCGGCCACCACCGGAGTTCCACAGGCTTGGGACTCCACCGCAACCAGTCCGAATGATTCCGAGTACGAGGGCACGACCGTGACGTCTGCGGCGCGGTACAGATCGGCGAGGTGCTCCCGGGACGTGGGGGACAGGAAGGTCACACGGTCTAGGACACCGAGGTCGCGAGCCAGGTCGATGAGCGCCGTGGGTCGCTCCAGCCCTGACCCCGAAGGACCGCCGCACACGACAGCCCGGACCGAGAGGTCGGGACGATCGGCTACCAGCCGAGCGAGCGCGCGGACTAGGACGTCCGGGGCTTTGAGTGGCTGGATTCGGCCGACGAACAAGACGACAAACTCGTTGTTAGCGAGCCCTGCTTGGGTTCGAACCGAACTGCGATCGGAGTTCGAGAAATGTGGAGTGAACGTCTCGAGGTCGACGCCGGGGTTGATGACGTCCACGCGACGAGGGTCGGCTGAGTAGAGGTCGATCAGTTGTCGGGCTTCGTCGTCGGTGTTGGCAGTGAGCCGGCTGGATGCTTCGACTACCTGCTCTTCACCGATGATCCGGATACTCGGCTCGGGTGTGTCGCCATCGGCCAGTTCCAGGTTCTTGACCTTGGCCATGGTGTGCATCGAATGGACGAGAGGAATCTTCCAGCGCTCCGACGCGAGCCACCCCACTTGCCCACTCAGCCAGTAGTGCGAGTGGATGAGGTCGTACCAACTCTCGGGCCTACTCGCCTCAACGCGCATCACACCTGAGGTCATCGCGCACAGTTGGCCGGGTAGGTCCTGCTTGACCAGGCCTTCGAAGGGTCCCGCGGTTATGTGTCGAACCAGGACGCCCGGCGCCAGTTCGAAAGTGGGAGGCAATGCCGAGGACGTACCCCGGGTGAATATCTCCACCTCCGTGCCTGCCTCGGCCAGTCGCCGCGCCGTTTCGACAACGTAGACGTTCATCCCCCCTGCGTCCCCGGTGCCGGGCTGGTCCAAGGGCGAGGTGTGGATCGACAGCATCGCGACCCGCTTCGGATTGGCATGTGCGCCCCGGCTCGTTCGCGCTGCCCGCGCGTGTGAGGCAAGGGGGTGGACGCTGGCCATCGGAGAAGTGTCCCGTACCCGACCGGGGATGGCCACCTCCGGTGTCTAGGCGCCCGTCTGGTCCTCGAGGGAGACAGCGACGTACGGCTCGCCGGTGACGATGGTCACGACCCGCTTGGAGACCGAGACAGCGTGATCGGCGTAGCGCTCGTAGTAGCGCGAGAGCAGGGTGACGTCGATTGCTTCCTCCACGCCGAACTTCCAGCTAGGTGAGAGCACGATCGTGAACAATTCCCGGTGGAGCCGATCCATCCGCTCGTCGTGCTGAGCGATATCGGCGCACAGCGCAACGTCCTTCGTTGCGATCACCGCGCCGGTTTTGGACACGATGGACTCGGCTAGCGCCCCCATTTCGGCGAAGGTCGCCCGGAGTTCCTGGGGTACCGCCACCTTGGGGAAACGAAGTCGGGCCTGCTTTGCCACGTGCTCGGCGAGATCGCCCATGCGCTCGAGCGAACTCGAGATCCTGAGCGCTCCGATCACCACTCGCAGGTCGGTCGCCACAGGTTGCTGCAGGGCAACGAGTTCGAAGCAGCGTTCCTCGACGTCGCTCGCAAGGGCATCCACCTTCGCGTCGAAGTCGATGACCGCTTCCGCGAGGGGCAGGTCCGCGTCGAGCAGGGCCTGGGTGGCGCGATTCATGGCCGAACCGACGAGTCGGGTCATTTCAACGAGATCATCGTTGATCTGGTCGAGCTGTTCGTAGTAGGCAGCGCGCATCGGTGGGTCCTGTTTCGTTGTCGTGGGAGCGTGCTCTTCGTGGCGGTCGGTCCGCTGCCAGGGTACGCCCCCACGTCGCTCCTCCTTGTCCACAACATGAACGATTCGTGGACGAAATATGAAATTTCGGTGCTTTAGGTGAACGCTTGGCCAAACATGTGCGGGCGTGAGACCACTGAGGGCTCCCCCAGCCCCAGCAGCCATATCCTTCGAACGTGGCTTTGCGACGACGTAGCGGTGACGACGACGCGAATGTGTCCACCCACGTCCGCCCCGTAGTCCCCGACGAGGTCATTCGGGTCCTTTCGGTCCTGCCCTCGGCGTCGATCGTCACGGCCCCCGACGGTGCCGTCCTTCGAGCGAGCAGTCGTGCTCTCGCCCTGGGATTGGTGAACCGCAGTGCACTCACGGTGCCGGACATCTCCCGTCTCGTGGAGCGGGTAGGGGAAGACGGCAATGCCCGAGAGCAGGAAATGCGGGTGCGGCGTCCACCGCTGGGGCGCGGGCTCCTGGAACTGCGAGTGCGCGTGGCCGCCTTGGGTACCGGTGTCTTGCTCATCTTGATCGACGACTTGGCCGAAGAGCGACGCGTCGATGCTGTGCGACGGGACTTCGTGGCCAACGTGAGCCATGAGTTGAAGACCCCCGTGGGCGCTTTGTCGCTGCTGGCGGAAACGGTCCTGTCGGCTGCGGACGACCCGGAGCAGGTCCGTCACTTCGCCGAGCGGATGCAGATGGAGGCGTCACGACTGGCGTCCTTGATCCAGGACGTCATAGACCTGTCCCGGCTCCAGAGCGACGATCCGATGACTCGTGCCGAAGTTGTGGAGGTTGACGAACTCGTCACCAGGGCGCTTGAGGAAGTGCGAACACTCGCTGTCAGTCGAGACATCGAAGTGGTTCGCAGTGAGGACTCCGGGGTCGAGATCTACGGCGACCGCGGCCAATTGCTGACGGCTGTTCGCAACTTGGTCACGAATGCCATCGTGTATTCACCAATGGGAACGCGCGTTGCTGTGTCCGCTCGCATGAACGAGGGCATAGCTGAGATCACTGTTAAGGATCAGGGCATAGGGATTCCCAGTCACGACCTGGACCGCATTTTCGAGCGCTTCTATCGAGTGGACCAGGCTCGGTCCCGCAGCACGGGCGGCACCGGACTAGGTCTGGCTATCGTCAAGCACGTATGCCAAAACCATGGTGGGGAATGCACGGTGTGGTCTGAGGTTGGTACCGGATCAACGTTCACTCTGCGGTTGCCGGCGTACGACCCCGAAACGGGAATGCAGCGTGAGCCGCAAGAGTTCGAGATGGACATCGTGACGGTGCCGGAGCAAGGAGGGCGGTCATGACCCGGGTGCTGGTGGTCGAGGATGAGGAGTCGTTTTCCGAGGCACTCACGTTCATGTTGGAGCGTGAAGGCTACGAGGTGGTGGTCGCGGCGGATGGCAGTGCGGCCATCGAGGAATTCGACAAGTCGGGACCGGACATCATTTTGTTGGACCTCATGCTGCCCGGTCTGCCCGGAACAGAAGTGTGCCGCCAGATCAGAACTCGCTCGCAGGTGCCGATCATCATGCTCACCGCCAAGGACGGCGAGGTCGACAAGGTCGTTGGCCTGGAACTTGGTGCGGACGACTACGTCACGAAGCCGTTCTCCTCGCGCGAACTGCTGGCTCGGTTACGGGCAGTACTTCGACGAAATGGAGACGTCGAGGAACTTCTTCCCCCGGCTGTCGAGGCTGGACCGGTGCGTATGGACGTAGATCGGCACGTTGTGACCGTTCGTGGTCAGCAGATCACAATGCCGCTGAAGGAGTTCGATCTCCTGGAAATCCTCGTGCGTAACTCGGGTCGAGTGCTCACCCGAGCCCAACTCATCGATCGCGTTTGGGGTTCGGATTACGTCGGCGACACCAAGACGCTGGACGTGCACATCAAGCGGTTGCGCGCCAAGGTGGAGGAAGACCCGGCTCATCCGGTCCACCTCGTAACCGTGAGAGGGCTCGGTTACAAGTACGACGCCTAGGTTGCCTACCGGCTCGAACTATTGCGCCGGCGGTACCGGCTCGATGCCCTCGTAATAGCCCGCGGGAGGCACCACCAACACCTCGGCTTCGACGATCCCAGCTCGCTCGAATTGCAGGGCCACGGGAACGTAGGTGCTGACATCGGCGGTGAAGTCGTAACTGCTGACCCACAGGTCGGCCTCGTAGCCGAATCCGATGGATTGGTTGGGCGGAAGTTGCACGACCTCACCGGTGACGTATGCGGGAACGTTGTCGATCAGCACGCCCAGCAGGTTGTCCGGCTCAGGGTCCCCGTTCACGATGCGCATGATCAAGGTGGCGCTTCGGGACCCCTCCGGTCCGTCCACGAGAGTCAGGTTCTCGGCACGCACACTGCCCACTTGAGCTTGCACGCCGTTGCCGGTCAGTTGACCGGATTGCATGTTGGTGGTGGCACCGGGGCCGTTGAAGCAGCCGGTGAGTAGCAGGGACGAGGCAGCGAATGCCGCCGCCATGGCGGCGGCTGTGGATCGGCGCATCTTCACGACCGCAGACTATCGGTCGTAACCCCGGTGGTAGAATCGATGCTCCGGAAAGGGGTTTCTCTCTATGGCATTCAACGTCGGAGACACAGTTGTCTATCCGCACCACGGCGCAGCACTCATCGAATCGGTGGAAATGCGCAAGATCAAGGGAGAGGATCGGGAGTACCTCGTACTCCGGGTCGCCCAGGGTGATCTGACGGTTCGGGTTCCCGCGGACAACGTCGATTTGGTCGGAGTTCGTGACGTTGTGAACGCCGAGGGCCTGGACAAAGTCTTCACGGTCTTGCGTCAGCCGTACACCGAGGAACCCACCAACTGGTCCCGTCGCTACAAGGCGAATCTCGAGAAGTTGGCGTCCGGTGATGTCATCAAGGTCGCCGAGGTGGTCCGTGACCTGTTCCGTCGTGAGCAGGAGCGCGGTCTGTCTGCGGGTGAGAAGCGCATGCTGGCCAAGGCTCGTCAGATCCTGGTGAGTGAGCTGGCCCTGGCGGAGAAGACCGACGAGGACAAGGCGGAAGCCATCCTCGACGAGGTCTTGGCTTCCTGACCGTTCCGTCGTGAGCGACGACGTCATCCACGGGCGCGTCGCTGCCCTCGTTCCCGCTGCCGGCAAAGGCGAACGCCTCGGCCCCGGTGCCCCCAAGGCTCTTCGCGAGATTGCCGGAACTCCGATGCTCGTCTACGCCGTCAAGGCGTTGGCAGCGAGCCCGGCGGTAGACGTCGTCGTCGTTGCGGCCCCTTCAGAGCACATCGAGGACGTTCGGTCCCTGCTCGAGCGCCAAGACTTCTCCGCCGAGGTCTTTGTTGTTGCCGGAGGCGATTCGCGTTCCGAATCCGTCGCCCGTGCCCTGATCTCGCTGCCCGAAGACATCACCATCGTCCTGGTCCACGATGCGGCCCGCCCGCTCGTGCCCGTCGAGATCGTGAGCGGCGTCGTGGCTTCCGTTCGCGAAGGGCACTCCGCGGTAGTTCCCGTAGTTGCCTTAGTCGACACCATTCGATCGGTCAACGACGATTCTTCGATCGGACCGACGGTCTCGCGTGACACCCTGCGTGCGGTTCAGACTCCCCAGGGCTTTACGCGCGAGGTTCTTCAACGCGCGCACGCTGAAGTGGATGCACCGGTTACCGACGATGCCGGCATGGTCGAAAGTCTCGGCATTGCGGTACACGCCGTGGACGGCCATGAAGAAGCCTTCAAGGTCACTCGTCCACTCGACGTCACCTTGGCCGAGTCCGTCATAGCGCGACGCAGGGTGCGATGAGTCCGATGAACTCGAATATGCGAATCGGTATCGGAACCGACGTCCATGCGTTCGGGCTCGGGCGCCCCATGTGGTTGGCCGGCCTGCTCTGGGAAGGCGAGGAAGGGCTTGCGGGCCACTCCGATGCTGACGTGGCGGCCCATGCCATCTGCGACGCAATCCTGTCGGCAGCGGGGCTCGGCGATCTCGGTTCGCTGGTCGGTACCGATGACCCTGAATGGGCTGATGCGTCGGGGATCAGCCTTGTTGCGCACGCTGCCGCGACGGTTCGAGCGTCGGGATTCGACATCGTCAACGCATCGGTCCAGGTGATCGGGAATCGGCCGCGAATTGGAACCCGACGCCTCGAGGCTCAGGATGTCTTATCGGCCGCACTCGCGGCTCCCGTCAGCGTTTCCGGCACAACCACCGACGGACTCGGTTTGACCGGTCGCGGTGAGGGAGTCGCGGCCATGGCGGTCGCGCTGCTGGTAGCTAGCAACTGAACGTGCCAGGATTCATCCATGGTCGCCATTCCCGATGAAGTTAAGCCGTGGCTCGACGCCCCGGAGTTTGCGGTACTTGCCACGACGCTGCCCAGTGGTCGTCCGCACCAGGCCGTCGTGTGGGTTGCTCGCGATGGTGACGATCTCCTTATCTCGACGGTCAAGGGGCGTCGTAAGCACCGGAATCTGGAGGCCGATCCACGCTGCAGCGTGATCGTCTACCCGAAGGACAACCCGTATTCCTACGTGGAAGTTCGCGGGACCGCCGAGGTCGAGGACGACAGTGAAAGGGAACTGATCGATCGGTTGTGCCAGGAGTACACCGGCAACGATCGCTACACCGCCGACGACGGCACCGACAACGTCCGGATCATCCTGCGGATCCATCCGGAGAAGGTCGTCACGCTGATCCGCTAGGTCGTCCCGCTACTGTCTCACCGTGGTCCTTCGCCTGCACGACACCTCTACCCGTACGGTTCGCGACTTCGTGTCGCTCGAACCGAACAAGGTCGGGATGTATGTGTGTGGTGCCACCGTTCAGGGTCCGCCGCACGTTGGACACATCCGTAGCGGCGTCGCGTTCGACATAGTCAGACGCTGGCTGATGGCTCGTGACTATGACGTCACGTACGTCCGCAACGTCACCGATATTGATGACAAGATCCTGCACAACGCCGGTCACGAGGACGTTCCGTACTGGGTTGTGGCGATGCGTAACGAGCGGGCGTTCACCGAGGCATACGACGTTCTCGGGTGCCTTCCGCCAACGTACGAACCGCGAGCCACCGGTCACATACCGGAGATGGTGGCGTTGATGCAGCGGCTCATCGACGCGGGCTTTGGTTACGCGGCGAACGGAGATGTTTATTTCGATGTCCGCGCGTTCGCGGAGTACGGGTCGCTGAGTGGTCAGAAGGTCGACGACATGCTCGCCGCGGACGATGCGGAGGCCCGCGCCAAGCGCGACCCTCGCGACTTCGCGATGTGGAAAGCGGCCAAGGACGGCGAGCCGTTCTGGGATACCCCGTGGGGACCGGGGCGCCCCGGCTGGCACATCGAGTGCTCGGCGATGGCGAACAAATACCTCGGCGCGAGTTTCGATATCCACGGAGGTGGACTCGACCTGGTCTTCCCGCACCACGAGAACGAGATAGCGCAGTCCAAGTGCGCGGGCGATGGCTTCGCCAACTACTGGCTGCACAACGCCTGGGTGACCACGGCCGGGGAGAAGATGAGTAAGTCCCTCGGAAACTCGCTGCTTGTCTCTGAAGTAGTGCAACGGGTCCGTCCTATCGAACTGCGTTATTACCTTGCGGGTGCCCACTACCGCTCGATGCTCGAGTTCTCCGACGAGATGGTCAAGGACGCGGGGCAGGGTTTCCAAAGAATCGAAGGCTTCCTGTCGCGAGCTGCGGATGCGCTCGGTGGAGCATCCTTCGAGGTGAATCCGGCGAACCGTCCCGGTGATTTCGACGCAGCAATGGACGACGACATCAACACTCCGCAAGCGATCGCCGTTATCCACGGTGTAGTGCGTGAGGGCAATGCCGCTCTCGCCGGAGGCGACGCCGAAACGGTTCGAGTCAAGGCTCATGCCGTTGTCGCGATGCTCGATGTCCTCGGGCTGAACCCCGGTGATTGGCGGTCCGAAGGACAGGGTGGTCGACTCGAGGGAGCAGTCGATGCGCTCGTGAAGGTCGTCCTGGAGCAGCGGCAAGCGGCGCGTGAGCGTAAGGACTACGCGAGCGCGGATGCGATTCGAGACCAACTCAAATCCGCCGGCATCGAGATTGAAGACACTCCTGAGGGTCCTCGGTGGAGCGTGGGTGACCCCGATGGCAAGTAATTACCAACGTCGAGGAGCGATGCCCAAAGGTTCCAAGAAGGGCGCGAACGTCGGCTCGGGCGGTCAACGTAAGCAGGGCCTC
>Ga0181592_10001758_pt1 | contig 17677 bp, 17 predicted proteins | sample 071ome_20_FD_133755 | JGI IMG/M metagenome (GOLD analysis project Ga0181592, IMG submission 133755) | Coastal salt marsh microbial communities from the Groves Creek Marsh, Skidaway Island, Georgia - 071412BT metaG (megahit assembly) | ecosystem: Environmental > Aquatic > Marine > Intertidal...
ATGTTATCAGAAATGCACGCCGCGTGGCAGGCAGGGGATATCGGAACTGCAATGGCGATTAACGCGCGGGTGATGCCGTTGCACGCGGCCATGTTCTGCGAATCTAGCCCTGGCCCAGTGAAATATGCCGCTAGCCTGATGGGGCTGTGTGGTGAGGAAATGCGTTTGCCCATGACAGATATTGATGCGAGTTCGAAAGTTAAAGTCAAACAGGCTATGCTAGACGTTGGTTTGATAAACGCATAACCCCTTAGTGAGGAGGTTCAATGGCCTCGACCATTTCCGTGGGCCGTGTTGCTGAAAATCGAAAGGCGCGCCACGATTATGAAATAATTGAGACCATCGAAGCCGGACTTGTGCTGTTCGGCAGTGAGGTCAAGTCACTTCGTCGGGGCAGGGCCAGTATCACTGAGGCCTACGCCGGTGAAGAACGGGGAAGGCTTATCCTGATTAATGCCAATATTCCCGAATACGAGGGTGCCAGGGATAATCATGAACCTAAACGGCATCGGCCCTTATTGCTCAATAAAAAAGAACAAAACAAATTGCTAGGCCATATCAACCGCGATGGCATGACCATTGTTCCATTAAGTCTTTATTTTAATGATCGGGGTTTAGCAAAGGTCGCACTTGGTCTGGCCAAAGGCCGCAAAAAGCATGATAAGCGCGAAGCGATCAAAAAGCGTGACTGGGATCGCCAGAAGGCTCGTGTCCTTAAGGGTGACTGATGACCGCGTTAATGCGGTGAAAAACCTGATCAAACATATCTTCGGTCAAGCGTCCGGTCTGGGTGTTATATCGTGAACAATGATAGGATGAGAATAACATCTGGCCACCATCCAGTTGCCATTCGCCATGATGCCGAAACGGATAGTCACGCCGCTTTAATCCCAACATATCTAGCAAGGTGTGATGGGCAATCTGCCCTAGCGTAAAATAAACTTTGATCCCCGTCATGCGGTTAAGATCACGGGCAAGAAAAGGGCGGCAGTTTTTAATCTCATCTGGGTTAGGTTTGTTTTGTGGTGGCAAGCAACGCACGGCATTTATAATCCGTGCTTTATTTAAGACAAGCCCATCATCGGTTCGGGCTTTATACTCACCCTTTGCCCAGCCATGTTTCAGCATCATTTTAAACAGCAAATCACCCGCAAAATCCCCAGTGAAGGGGCGGCCTGTGCGGTTAGCCCCTTTTAATCCTGGGGCCAAACCCACAATTGCCACCGCCGCATCCAATGCGCCAAACCCATGCACAGGGGCGTTATACCAATCTGGGTATTTGTCTTGTTGTTGTTGCCTGAAATTAGCCAGTCTCGGGCATAATTGGCAGTCTTGTGGAGGATTAACAGGATCAGAAATCATCATCTCGCGACCGTTATTTGAGAACAACGGCTTCACCAATATCATCCTCATCTTCGTAATCATCATGATTGTCATGATCAGGGATGTTATCCCTAGCGATTAAGTCGCGGATATCATCTAGCTCAATAAAATCATCAGCTTGTCGGCGCAAAGAATCCGCAATGAGGGAAGGTCGAGGTTTCATCGAAGAAATTACAGTCACACGTACGCCTTTATCCTGCACTTCTTGCAACAGTCGGCAAAAATCACCATCCCCAGAAAACAGAACCACATGATTAACATGATCCGCTAGCTTGATCATATCTAATGCCAATTCCATATCCATGTTGCCTTTGATCCGGCGATGGCCGGTTTCGGCGTTGGTGAAATCGCGCCAGGGTTTTGAGACAACGGTATAGCCATTATAATCTAACCAGTCGGCAATACGCTTAATGGGTGAATACTCATTATTATCGGGCAGGGCAGTATAATAATAGGCGCGGATCAATTGTCCGCAGTCGCGCAATTCTTTAAGTAAGCGTTCAAAGTCTACGTCAAAGTTTAACGCTTTGGTCGTAGCATGGAAATTGGAGCCGTCAATAAAGACAGCAAAGCGTTCATCAGGTTTAATATTTAGCATGTTTTGGTCTTATCTATAATTATTGAGTGTTTTAGATCTATGCGAAGTCATGATTTTTTGTTTTATGCAATGTTTAAATAATCTTGGTGCAACATATTGATCATCGCCGGATAATCTTTATACAAATGGCTTGATCAAGCGTCATCGCATGTAATGGCTAATAACCATTCATAAGATGCATATTAATTTGGTAAAATGATAATGTCAAAGTTACAGGCTGTATATTTAGGAATTGGGGCAAATTTGTCAATATCCGGACATGACAATCCAAAATCAGGCTGTCTAGCGGCTATTGATTTTTTGACTGCTGATGGGGCAATTACCCTAGACGCTATTTCCCCTTGGTATCGCACCGCACCTGTTCCTGTTTCGGATCAGCCCTGGTTTTATAATGCTGTGCTGAAAATAAAGACAGAGCTTAGCCCAAGTGATCTTATTCAACGCATTCATAATGTTGAGGCAGAGATGGGCCGGGTGCGCCTCGTCCGAAATGAAGCTAGGGTCATTGATATTGATATTATTGATTATTCCGGTCTGATCAACAAAAGTAATCCTATCCTGCCTCATCCACGCATGCATCAGAGGGCTTTTGTGCTCTATCCTCTTCGGGATGTTGCCAGCGATTGGGTTCATCCAGTATCAGGTCTTGGTATTGAAGATTTGATCGCCGGGCTAGAAGATCAGAATATTCATCCAGAATAATGCTTTCTTTGCCACCCTGTTAAGCTATCGTTGGGCAAATCATCTTCAACTATTGTCTTTTGCCAATAAATTCATTATAAACACATACATTCCTAAAATATTGGAGACATCGTTATGGCCCGCGTCACCGTTGAAGATTGCATTGAAAAAATCAGCAACCGCTTTGAGCTTGTTTTGACAGCCGCTCAGAGAGCGCGAGGCATTTCATCAGGTGATCCCCTGACGGTAGATCGTGATAACGACAAAAACCCCGTCGTTGCCTTGCGTGAAATTGCTAACGTTTCTATTTCTACTGAAGACATTCAGGAAGAGTTGATCAAGAGTTTGCAACAAATCAGCCGCCGCGAAGAAGAGCAGACCAGCAATGACGAAGCCGCAAGCATCGCTCAAGACGATATGGCTGCGTTTTCCTCTGATGCTGATACCGATATGGATGATGCTATGGGCATGCAAATTGAAACTAGCGATAGTGATGATGCAGCCCCTCAAGCTGAGGCTGCCAGCCCTGATTTTGGAAATGAAGGCAGTTTTGCCGATGAAGGCGGATTTGCTGATGGCGACGAAAGTGCCATCAAATCTGACCTTTAATTTTTATTCCTCACAGGTTTATAAATTATTTTAGAATAGCTATTTTTGCTTTGCAGAAGGCGTGATTTAGTGCGATTCTAATATTATGTCTGCTATTGTATCTGCTGCTGAACTTTCTGACCGGATCAAGCCTTTTTATCCTAGTCTTGATGTCGATATGATTGATCGTGCGTATAAGTTCTGTCAGCAAGCACATGAAGGCCAGAAAAGATCATCGGGTGAGCCGTATTATACCCATCCGGTTGAAGTAGCGACCATTCTGGCAGATATGCATTTAGACCCATCAACCATTATTACCGCACTTTTGCATGATGTGGTTGAAGACACGGATATTACGCTGGAACAGATCAATATTGGGTTTTCCCCCGAAATTGCAGAATTGGTTGATGGCGTGACTAAGCTGACCAAAATGGAAATGCAGAGCGACAATAAGCAGGCTGAAAATGTCCGCAAACTTGTGATGGCGATGAGTAATGATATTCGCGTTCTGCTGGTTAAATTAGCGGATCGCACCCATAATATGCGGACAATTTTTGCTATTAAGAGCGAAGAAAAGCGTGACCGTATTGCTAGCGAAACATTGAATATTTTTGCGCCACTGGCGGAGCGCATTGGCTTAACCAGTCTTCAGCATGAACTAGAAGATAGAGCGTTTGCGGTTTTACACCCTCAACCAAGGGAATCTATACAATCGCGGCTAGAATATCTCACTGAAAGTTCAAAGGATATTATTGAAAAAATTATCGGGGAATTGAACGCGCATCTCATGGCTTCGGGTATTGCTTGTCAGGTGACTGGCCGGACTAAGACATTGTTTTCGATTTGGCGCAAAACCCAGAGTAAAAATGTGGATATGGAAGAGCTTTCGGATGTCATGGCATTTCGGATTCTGGTTAAGGATATTCCCAGTTGCTATCAGGCTTTGGGGTTCCTTCATGTTCATTACCCTACGGTCATGGGGCGCTTCAAAGATTATATTTCTACGCCAAAGCCGAACAAATACCAATCGCTTCACACCTCAATTATTGGCCCTTTCAAAAAGAAAATTGAGATTCAAATCCGCACCGAGGACATGCATCGGATCGCTGAAGATGGGGTCGCCGCGCATTGGCGTTATAAATCTAAGCAAAGCCATGTTGATCATCGTGAAATCAAGGGCTTTAACTGGCTGAATGATTTGTTGGATATTTCTAGCCATTCAGAAAGCGCCGAGGAGTTTTTAGAAAACACACAGCTAGAAATGTATAGCGATCAGGTGTTTTGCTTTACCCCCAAGGGTAAGATTATTCCCCTGCCGCGTCTGGCCACAGCGATTGATTTTGCTTATGCCGTTCACTCAGATATCGGTAACACTTGTGTTGGTGTGCGCATCAATGGCAAGCATCGCCAGTTAGCCACAACCCTTAGCAATGGTGACCAGGTGGAAATCATCACTAGCCCAAGCGCCATCCCAAGCGCCGAATGGGAAGATTTTATGGTGACTGGCCGAGCAAAATCAGCATTACGGCGGTTTTTGCGTCTTAAAAAAGAAGCTGAGTTTTCTCGCCTCGGTAGGGCACTATTTTCCAAAGCCAGCCGTCAACACGGGATTGAAATCGCTGATCATATGCTTGAGCCATGTTTAATGAGTTTTGAGGCAGAAAGTGTTCAGCATCTCTATGCTTTGATTGGCGAAGGTGGAGTTAAGCCGATTGATGTTTTGGCCAAACTTTACCCGGAATTGCGTCCGGTATCGAAATCTGCTACGCGATCCAAAAAGAAAGCAGACCCAGCCCTTGATATCAAAGGTTTGGTGCCTGGAATGGCGGTGCATCATGGCAATTGTTGTTACCCGTTACCGGGGGAACGCATTGTCGGTATCATTACTACGGGTAAGGGAATTACCGTGCATCGGGTGGATTGTTCGGTGTTGGAAAAATTCAATACCATGCCAGAATTATGGTTAGATATTGAATGGAACAAAGAAGGTCCAGCGCGAGTAACTGGACGCATGATTGTTGTTCTGCTGAATGAGCCGGGTAGCCTTGCATCTATTACCATGCTAATCAGCCAGTATGATGGCAATATCAGCAACATTCATTTGTTGGAACGCTCAAGCGATTTTTTCCGCTTTCAGCTTGATGTTGAGGTTACGCATATCCGGCATCTTAACGCGATTTTGGCAGCAATGCGTTCCAGCAAATTTGTTGAGAGTGTGGAACGGGAAAAAATATAATTATGGCTCAATCTTCTCATGACTCCGGCCGATTGCGGTTAGGGGTTAATATTGATCATGTCGCAACCATTCGGAATGCTCGTGGTGGGTCGCATCCTGATCCCGTCAACGCAGCCTTAGTGGCTGAACATGCTGGTGCAGATGGGATTACGGCTCATCTTCGTGAAGATCGGCGTCATATTCGTGAGCCGGATTTGGCGGCGATAAAGGCAAAGGTTACCTTGCCCTTAAATCTTGAAATGGCGGCAACAGAGGCTATGCGCGATATTGCCCTTGCCACTCAACCTAATGCCGCTTGCATTGTGCCTGAAAATCGCATGGAAATAACCACTGAAGGGGGGCTGGATGTGGTGGGACAACGCCGCCGTTTGGCGCCCATTATGGCGGCCTTAAAAGACCAGGGCATCAGGCTTTCACTTTTTGTTGAGGCTGATCATGATCAGCTTCATGCCGCGGCTGATCTTGGGGCGGATATTGTGGAACTTCATACCGGTCGTTATTGTGATCTGCCAGCTGGGGATGATCATGATGCAGAGTTGCATCGAATTATTGCCGCCGCCAAAATGACTGAACAATTAGGGCTGGAATGTCACGCTGGGCATGGGTTGCGGTTTGATAATGTTGGACCTATCGCAGCTATCCCACAGGTGATTGAGCTAAATATTGGGCATTTCCTGATTGGTGAGGCTATTATGTCAGGGCTGAGTAATGCCATTATGACCATGCGGCGTCTGATGGATGAGGCGCGGTCGTCATGATCCTAGGTATCGGGACCGATATCGTTAGCATCGATCGCATCAAGCAAAGTGTTGATCGTCACGGTGAAGCCTTTTTGAAGCGGATTTATAGCCAAGAAGAATGCCAACAAGCCAAGCAACGCAATGCAGGTGAAACGCGTTTCTTTGCTACTCGGTTCGCTGCAAAAGAAGCCATATGGAAAGCCTTAAATCGTGATCGGGCAGAAGATATTGCGTTATCGGATATTGAAATTCTTACCGATAACAAAGGCGCACCCGTGGTGCATTTGCATGGCAAAGCGCTGAGCCTAGCCAATCATAAAGCTGGAAAAACATGGAAAATGGATTTGTCTTTATCAGATGATGCCGGGTTGGCGCTTGCATTTGTAGTGTTTTCTAAGCCATAACCCAAATAGAGAATAGATAAAGAAAACGAAATAGTAGAGAAATTCAGCATAGCCTGATTTTAGAGAGGCAAAAAGATGGAAAAAAAATCATCATCATGGCTTGAGTTTGCTAAGACAATTTTTTGGGCGGTAGTTATCGCCGTTGTCTTTCGTTCCTTTTTACTTGAGCCATTTAGCATTCCATCAGGATCAATGATCCCAACATTAAGAGTAGGGGATTATCTCTTTGTGTCTAAATATTCTTATGGCTATTCTCGGTATTCATTTCCCTTTGCAATAGTTCCGTTTGACGGACGCATCTGGCGGGGTGAGCCTGAATATGGTGATGTGGTGGTCTTTCGCCGCCCCGGAAACGAAAGCGTGGACTTTATCAAACGCTTGGTAGGTAAACCAGGTGACAGGATTGAGGTGGTGGACAGTGTGCTGTTCATCAATGGGGTTGAGGCACAGCGTCAGCCAGTATCCCTTGATCCAGAAGATCCTGCCGGACAAGACCCACGTGTCATGCCGTTTACAGAAACTCTACCAAACGGTGTTGAATATCTTGTCCTCGAACGCAGTTTGGATATTGCCAATAGCCGCGCAGATAATATGCCAGAACAGGTAGTGCCAATGGGGCATTATTTTTTTATGGGTGATAATCGTGACCGATCTAACGACAGCCGAATTGATGTTGGGCCTGTGCCAGAGCGCAATTTGATTGGTCGGGCAGAGTTTCTTTTCTTTTCGCACAATGGCACCGCAAGATTTTGGCAAGTTTGGAAATGGCCATTTGCTATTCGCTTTAGCCGCATCGGTATGGGCATAGATTAGCATGGCTAAACAAAACCCAGCATTGCCAGATCACCTTGTGACCGCACGCCAACAGCTACAAGATAAGATTGGCTATCAGTTTAAAGATTTGGCATGGCTTAACGAAGCGATGACACACCCTAGCATTACGTCAAACCGCGCAAATAATCAGCGGCTCGAATTCTTAGGCGATCGTGTCATTAATTTGATCATTGCAGATGCTATCTTTGAACAAGTGACCAAAGCCCGTGAGGGCATGATGACCAGGCTTTACGCGGATTGCGTAGATAATTCTACTATGGCGGAACTGGCAAAAGACATCGGACTTGATGAAGCAATAGAAGCGCAAGACACAGCCCTAACCACTTCACATAAAGGTCTTGCTGATGCGCTTGAGGCCTTGGTTGGTGCCATCTGGCGTGATGCTGGGCTTGAGGCCGCAAGAAAGGTTACCCATAACATTTGGGGTGATAGACTGATTAGCTTTGCAGTAGCAGAAAAAGACGCAAAAACGCGCCTGCAAGAATATGCGCTAGCTCATCATGGGGTGTTGCCTGAATATACGATGGTTGGGCGCAAAGGCCCAGACCATGCGCCAGAATTAACGGTAGAAGTGTCATTAGCCGGACAAGTGGTTAGTGCCCATGGGGGATCACGGCGCCAGGCTGAACAACAGGCAGCCCAAAAAATGCTTGATATGATGCCGCAAGCGTCTATCACTAACCTTCATTCTGAGCCCATTCCAGATCATCAACCAGATAAAAATAGGGGTAAATCCTAATGACTAGAGCCGGATTTGTATCCCTTATCGGTGCCCCTAACGCGGGAAAATCCACCTTAATGAACACCTTTGTTGGCCATAAGGTCAGCATTGTCACGCCAAAGGTTCAAACGACCCGAAGCTGTATTCGCGGCATTGCTATGCATGGGGAAAGCCAAGTCATCTTTGTGGATACGCCTGGAATTTTTCAACCCAAAAGACGGCTTGATCGCGCCATGGTCAGTGCGGCATGGCAGGGCGCAGGGGATAGTGATGTGATTATGTTGGTTCATGATTGCGCCCGAAGCCAGATTGACGATGATACCAATCGCATCATTGCCAGCATCAAGGAAAAACAGATCAAAGCCGTTCTGGTGTTGAACAAAATTGATCTGACTTCGCCGGAACAGGTGATCAAGCGGACGAAAGAATTGTCTGATGGCCATGCCTTTGACAAGGTGTTCATGGTATCAGCAGAAAAGGCCAGAGGCACGGATGATATTTTGACTTGGCTTGCTGAACAAATGCCGGAAGGCCCTTATCTTTATGATCCGGATGATCTGTCAGATCTGCCGCAACGCTTATTAGCAGCAGAAATTTTAAGGGAAAAACTGTTTCTCAATCTTCATGAAGAATTGCCTTATCAGTTGACTGTGGAAACGGAAAGCTGGGAAGAACGCGAAGACGAAAGCGCTGAGGTGCGGTGTTCTATTTATGTGGCAAGAGAAGGACATCGCGGCATTATCCTCGGCCAAGGGGGCAAAACCATTGGACGCATTGGTAAGGCCGCACGCCTTGAGTTGGAACAAATGCTGGGCCGGCGCGTGCATCTCTTTACCCATGTTAAGTTTCGCCGCAATTGGATAGATGATCCAGCCCGGTATCGGGATTGGGATTTAGATTTTAACGCCTGATCATGCCCGAATGGACAGATAACGCGATCATTATTTCCAGCCGCCCTTTTGGTGAAGACGCTGCCGTGGTGCAAGTGTTAACAGAGCATCATGGTCGCCATGCTGGACTAGTGCGTGGGGGGCAATCCCGAACAAACCGGCCAATCTTACAACCTGGAAATGAAGTGAGCATTGCGTGGCGAGCTAGACTGGATGAACATCTAGGAAGCATGGGGGTTGAATTGCTGTCGGCAAACGCGGCTCGTATCATGGATGATCGTTTGCGGTTAGCGGCATTGTCGTCCCTTTGTGCGTTGATCCAAGGGGCGTTGGCAGAACGTGAACCGGCTGACACGGTTTATGATGCCAGTCTTGCAATGATCCATCTGCTGGCCTCAGATACAGAAACGGCGCTCTGGCTTGCTGCTTATATTCGGTGGGAAATTGGATTGCTGTCGGTGGCAGGATTCGGGCTTAAGCTGGATCACTGTATTGTTAGTGGTGTCAGTCAAGGCTTGGAATATGTTAGTCCTCGCAGTGGCGGTGCGGTGACCGCGACTGCCGCAGGGGATCACGCCCCACGGCTATTGGTTTTGCCCGGCTTTCTTGGTGGGTTGAGAAAATCACTTGAAGAAGACGTCATCAATGGTATTCGTATGACCGGGCATTTCATCGGCCGCCAGATTTTTGGTATCCATCATTTGCCCATGGCAGAAGCACGACAGCGATTAGAAGATTTGGTGATGACAGAGTTTAAATTGCAACATATTGGTCGGGATGATACCCAGAGCGCAACGCCTCTGGCTGAGGAAAAAGATAATGGCTGATAACGAATTGATCAAAACCGACTTTTCATCTGAATTGAGTCAGCGTTATCTGGCCTATGCGTTGTCGACGATTACCTCAAGGTCACTGCCGGATGTGCGTGATGGCCTGAAACCTGTCCATCGCCGCCTGTTATTTGCTATGCGCCAGCTTAAGCTTGATCCCGGTTTGGCATTTAAGAAATCAGCACGGGTCGTTGGGGATGTGATGGGTAAGTTTCATCCCCATGGTGATGCCGCGATTTACGATGCCATGGTGCGGCTAGCGCAAGAGTTCGCAATGCGCTATCGGTTGGTAGATGGGCAGGGGAATTTCGGTAATATTGATGGCGATAATGCCGCCGCCATGCGCTATACCGAAGCACGTTTAACTTTTGTCGCCCAGCTGTTGCTTGATGGCATTGATGAGGATGCGGTTGATTTTCGCCAGACCTATGATGGTGAGGGCGAGGAACCTGTGATCCTGCCTGCTGCCTTTCCCAATTTGCTAGCCAATGGTGCCCAAGGCATCGCTGTGGGGATGGCTACCTCTATTCCACCACATAATGTGCTTGAACTTATTGATGCCTCTTTGCATCTGATCAAATATCCTAACGCGACCCACGCTAAGATGCTTGATTTTATCAAAGGCCCTGATTTTCCTACTGGTGGTGTGCTGATTGATGCCCCAGATCAACTGGCAGAAGCCTATGCCACGGGTCGGGGTTCATTTCGTCTGCGCGCGGCCTGGGAAGTAGAAACAGAGCGCGGTGGCGCATGGAAAATTATTGTTACCGCTATTCCCTACCAAGTGCAAAAAGCACGTCTAATCGAAAAAATGGCAGAATTGATGCAGGTAAAAAAATTGCCATTCATCGCTGATATTTTGGATGAATCTGCAGAAGATATCCGCCTAGTGATTGAACCAAAATCTCGACGTATTGACCCAGGTATGGTGATGGAAAACCTGTTCCGGCTGACAGATTTGGAATATCGCGTGTCTTTAAATCTGAATGTCTTGGATGCTACAGGCACCCCGGGGGTGCTATCTATCCGTGATGCCTTGCTGGCGTGGATTGATCATCAACTTGTGGTCTTGCGCCGACGGACTAATCACCGGCTTGGAAAAATTGCTTCGCGGCTTGAGGTGCTGGGCGGATATCTGGTGGTCTTTCTTAATCTGGATGAGGTGATTGCCATTATCCGTGAAGAAGATCACCCTAAAGATAAACTGATGGAACGCTTTGCGCTTACGGAAAATCAGGCAAACGCTATTCTTGATATGCGTCTTCGATCTCTACGCAAACTTGAAGAAATGGAATTGCGACGCGAACAAGAACAGCTTGGTGAAGAACAGGCTAAGCTATCTGCCATGATGGATAGCGAAGACCAACAGCGCGCTATGATTGCAAGTAACATCAAAGCCATGAAAACAGAGTTCGTAAAAACCGAACAACGCTTGACGCGGATTGAACCATTACCTGAATTAGATAGTGATCCTGCGGATTTGCTGGTCGAAAAAGAAACGATTACCGTTGTTTGTTCAAAAAATGGCTGGATCAGAAGCATGAAAGGGCGCTTGGATGAAACCGCTGATATTCGCTTCAAAGAAGGGGATGGCCCTGAATATATGCTCCATGCTGATAGCACAGATCGCTTAATCATTGGGCTAGAAAATGGCCGTTTCTTTACCTTGGCGGCGGATCGTTTGCCAGGTGGACGCGGCTTTGGCGAACCCTTGGCGCTGATGCTGGATATGCCAGCGGATCAACCCATTGTAACGATTATGGTAGCCAAGTCAGGCCCGGTGTTATTGGTGTCTTCTTCTGGTCATGGTTTTGTCACAGATATGATGCAACTTGTTGCACAGACAAAAACAGGCCGCCAAGTCATGACCATTATGGATAAATCGCGAATGGTGGCCGCAGTGCCGCTTAATGGGGACATGGTGGCCTTAGTTGGAAGCAACCGCAAGATGCTGATCATTCGCGGGGATGAAATTCCAGTAATGGCAAAAGGCAGAGGCGTCATCCTACAGCGTCATAAAGATGCGTGGTTAGCAGATGCTACCAGTTTTCAAAGTCAAGATGGATTGAGTTGGACACAATCAGGTGGCCGCACCCGAACAGAAAAAGACATTATGCCATGGATGGGCAAACGGGGTGGGGCTGGCAAAATGGTGCCAGTGGGCTTCCCAAAACCTCCACGATTTACCTGACGTGATAATTTGGCTCAGGGGTCGTGTCTTTTAAGGTCTGCCAACTGCCGTAAACAAACACTTCTGCTTGTTTGAATTTGGCTTTGTAATTCATTTTGTTGCAATCGCGAATATAATATCCAAGATAAACATAAGTCAGGCCCAGTTGATACGCGATAGCGGCGCAATCAAGGATCATAAAACGTCCGGGTGATACGGCTGATTTTTCAGGATCAAAAAAGCTATAGACAAGCGACACACCATCTTTTTGTAAATCAACAAGGATCACCCCAAACAGGTCTTCACCATCACGATATTCGACCAAAACTGTATCAATCGGGCTTGTTTCGACCATAGTGGCGTAACTGTCGAAATCCATATCCGCCATTTGCCCTTCACCATGACGGCTGATCAGGTATTTCTGAAACAAGGCGAAATGTTCATTGGTAGCCTGATTAGGCAAAATCTCTCTTGTGATATGGCTATTTTTTTTAAGAATGCGTTTATCGCCCCGGCTCAACATCAAATTACCATTGAGGGTGTTTCCTGATGGGATGCGCAGAGCCTGACAAGCCTGACAATGAGAACAGATAGGACGGTATACCCAGTTTTCGACACGCCGAAAACCAGCGCTAGCCAAATCATCATGGCATTCGGGCCGTGAAGATATATCAGAAGCTAGCCTTTGTTCGACCATGCCGCGAATATATGAACATGGGGCGGGGCGGGTTACCCGCATCAAAAGCGGATTACTGAATGCAATATTGTTTCGGTTGTCCAAACCTTTTGCCTCTACTTTTGATCACTAATTTATTTTGACATTTCCGATAGTACGGTGACTGAAAACCCTTTGGCTTTAATGGCATTGATAATCTCTTCAAGATGATCACCACCACGGGTTTCAATCACAGCATCAATTTTTGCTAGTTTAGGCGGCACATCTTGGAACATGCGTTGGTGGAAAATCTCAATAATATTAGCTTTGCAACTGCTGATGGCTTCAGATATTCCGGCCAACATTCCTGGCTCATCCGTGATATCTATGCGCAATCTGGCAATACGCCCGTCTCGTGCCATGTTGCGTGTAAGGACTGCGGATAACAGGCGCGGATCAATATTGCCGCCACAAATAACAACACCGCATTTTTGGCCCTTAAAGACCTCTTGATATTGCATCAAGGCGGCCACGCCAGCGGCGCCTGCCCCCTCAGATACCAGACGCTGTTGTTCAACAAGAACACCAACAGCTTGCTCAATCATCACTTCACTGACCAAAAGAATCTCATCAACCAGCTGACGAACCACTGGCATGGTTAAATCCCCTGGTTTCTTAACAGCAATGCCTTCGGCCAGAGTTTCACCGCCACCGCGAATATCTGCACCAGCCACCATATCGGTCATTGTTGGCCATAGTTCAGCTTCAACCCCAATAATGCGGATATTAGGATTTATAGATTTGGCAATAATCGCAATGCCAGAAATTAATCCACCGCCACCAATGGGAACCACTAGCGTGTCCAGATCAGGCGTGTCTTCGAGCATCTCAATGCCCACAGACCCCTGTCCTGTCATCACCAATTCATCATTATAAGGATGGATAAGTGTCATGCCGCGTTCCGCAATCACTGATTGAACCACGCCTTCACATTCGTTGAGATTGCGGCCCTCAAGGATCACTTCTGCTCCCCATGCTCGGGTTCGGTTAATTTTGGCAAAAGGGGTTTGTGATGGCATCACGATAACAGCAGGAATACCCATTTTGTTGGCGTGATATGCAACCGCTTGGGCATGGTTACCTGCAGACATTGTGATCACGCCGCGCTTTGCCTCATCTGGGGTAAGCGCGCTGATGCGAGTAAAAGCCCCTCGCGCCTTAAAGGATGAGGTGATCTGTTGGTTTTCAAGTTTCAGCCAAGTATCCGCCCCAATAAGGCTGGTGATAGCAGATGAAAACACACTTGGTGTTCGGATCACGGCATTAACCATGTCATGATGGGCTTTGCGAATATGTTCAGGGGTAACCGTCATGGGTTTGTCTTCTGTGTGATTGTTGATGGAATAATTTACGATCTGTTTAGCCATTCGGCAATATCACAAGCAAAATAAGTCAAAATCCCGGTGCATCCTGCGCGTTTAAAGGCCAGCAGCATTTCCATCACCAGTGCCTTTTGTTTAGGTTCTGGTAAAGTTTTCATAAGGCTGTTGATCATCTGATATTCACCGCTGACCTGATAAGCAAAAACCGGAATATTAAACTCATCACTGGTGCGGCGGATGATATCCAAATATGGCATCCCCGGTTTAATCATAATAAAATCTGCCCCTTCACGAATATCAAGGGCAATTTCGCGCATGGCCTCATCGCTATTGGCAGGATTCATTTGATAGCTGGATTTGTCATCAAGTTCGGTTAGGGCATTCGCACTCACCGCTTGACGAAAAGGAGCATAGAGGGTTGAGGCATATTTTGCGGCATAGGACATGATCATCACATCACTATGACCATTAGCATCTAGGGCGCCGCGAATGGCACCGACCCGGCCATCCATCATATCTGACGGGGCAACGATATCCGCCCCTGCCGCAGCATAATTAAGGGCTTGTGCCCTCAGCACCTCAAGCGTGGCATCATTATCAACCTCACCATGTCGGATAAGCCCATCATGTCCATGGGTGGTAAAGGGATCAAGAGCAATGTCCACGACGACACCCATATTTGGGGATGCTGCTTTGATGGCCGCGATAGCCCGGCAAACGAGATTATCAGCGGCGAGGGCATTGGTGCCATCCTCATCTTTAAGTGAGGGGTCAATCCGTGGGAAAATAGCCATGGCCGGAATGCCCAAAGCCAAGGCCTTTTTTGTCTGTTCTGCCAATTGGTCAAGGCTAAACCGTTTTACCCCATCCATACCTTCAATCGCTTCAGCCAGATTGTTGCCTTCGGTAACGAAAATAGGCCAAATGAAATCAGCGGCGGTCAAATGATGTTCCTGGGTCATCGCACGGCTAAAGGGTTTCATCCGCGTGCGGCGCAGGCGCGTGACAGGAAAACTAGGAATGAGGTCATTTTTTCTGGTCATAGCCTATATAACCATACCCCCGTCATGGTGCAAATTGTAATCACCATTCCTGTGGTTCAGATTGCCGCATCATTCAGAGGATTTTTTAAGGGGAAGTCTTCTCAATCCAACGCATATCGCGTATAGATCAGGCATGAGCATAGATGCTGAAAACTTGCAGATAGAGGTTGAAAACGGAACTGCCTCCATCACCCTTGACCGCCCTAGGGCTTTGCATGCTCTTACCATAGCGATGTGTCATGGGATAAGCGCTTCGCTTGAGCAATGGTGGAATGATGATGCGGTAACTCAGATTCTGCTAACAGCAACACCGTCGCGTGCCTTTTGTGCTGGGGGTGATATTAGAGAAGCATTGATGGTGATGCAGGCGCAAAACGCTGGTGATACCTCACAGCCCGATTATTTCGCTAGTGAATACCGTATGGATATGCTGATCAGCAATTATCCTAAACCAATTATCACCATTGCTGATGGGTTAACCATGGGGGGTGGGGCAGGGTTATTGTTCAATGCCTCGCACCCTGTGATCACGGAAAATATTGATTTCACGATGCCAGAAACAGGCATAGGGCTTTTTCCTGATGTGGCGGCATCCCTTTTTTTGCGGCGAGCAAAGGGATTGCTTGGGTTTTATATCGGTTTAACAGGCACACGAATCGGTCATGCTGATATGTTGGCTTCTGGTATGATGCCGGGGTTTGTAGCCAGTGCGGATTTGCCTGAACTCAAGACGGAATTAAAACGGGAAGCAGCAAATAGCGGTGATAGCAACGCCATTATCAATCGGTATCTTCGCCATGATGCCGAAGGGGCAAGGCTGATGCCGCATCTGAATTGGATAAACGATATGCTTTCGCATGATAGGCTTGAGGATATCAGGGATGCAGCAGCGGCATCGGATCATCCTCTTGCTGCTAGTTTATATGAAGCCTTGCAGAAACGGTGTCCGTTATCGCTTAAGCTTACCCAAAGGCTGCTGACAGGTGCGCCACCAGATAGCTATATTTCTGCCTTATTGCTGGATTATGCCTTAGCGATGCGTATGATGGCATATTCCGATTTCGGCGAAGGTGTCCGGGCGGCATTGATTGATAAGGATCAAAACCCCATATGGTCACATCTGCGGCTTGAAGAGGTAGACGAAACGATGCTTGATGATCTATTTTCCCTTGAGGACAGACCTCTCTTTCCTCTGCCACCTCTCATTCTATCGTCATTGCAACACGCGCCAAGCTGATATAAGGAACTTAATTATGCGCTTAAGCCAATATTTTTTACCGACCTTGCGTGAAACCCCGAAAGAAGCTCAAATTGTATCGCACCGTCTGATGCTTCGGGCAGGGATGATTCAGCAATCTAGTGCTGGGATTTACAGCTGGTTGCCTCTTGGGCTTAAAGTCATGCGCAAGATAGAACAGATTGTCAGAGAAGAACAGAACCGCGCTGGCGCGGTTGAATTGCTGCTGCCAACAATTCAACCAGCAGAGCTTTGGCAAGAATCTGGCCGTTATGACGATTATGGGCTGGAAATGTTGCGCATCAAAGACCGTCATGAACGCGACATGCTGTTCGGGCCAACGAACGAAGAACAAATTACGGATATTTTCCGCACGCATGTCAAAAGTTACCGTGCCCTACCGCTTAATCTCTATCACATTCAGTGGAAGTTTCGCGATGAGGTGCGCCCTCGATTTGGGATTATGCGTGGACGAGAGTTTTTGATGAAAGACGCCTATTCCTTTGCTCTTAATGCTGAGGCGGCACGCGCAGAATACAACAAAATGTTTGTGTCTTATTTGCTGACTTTTAAGCGCCTCGGGCTAACCGCTATTCCTATGGAGGCTGATACTGGCCCGATTGGCGGCGATATGAGTCATGAATTCGTCATTCTGGCAGATACTGGCGAAAGTGAAGTGTTCTGTCATAAAGATTGGCTGAATTATAGTCTTGATGCGGGTGAAGTGGATTATCATGCTGACCTGCAGCCGATTGTTGATCGCTTTACCTCACTCTATGCGGTTACTGATGAAAAGCATGATGCCAAGGCTTGCCCGGTTAACACGGATGATCTGGTCACAACACGCGGCATCGAAGTCGGCCATATCTTTTATTTTGGGGATAAATATTCCGCACCTATGGGGGCGGTGGTTGCTGACGATACGGGGAAATCAACCGCTGTCCATATGGGGTCTTACGGCATTGGGGTATCGCGTTTAGTTGGCGGCATCATTGAAGCTAGCCATGATGATAAGGGCATTATCTGGCCTGAATCTGTTGCCCCATTTGATGTTGCGGTGGTTAACCTTAAGCCTGGGAATGACGAATGTGACACTGCAGTTGAAGATTTATACCACCGCCTTCAAAACGCAGGTTTTGATGTTTTAATGGATGATAGCTCAGATAGCGCAGGCGCCAAGCTTAACACCATGGATTTAATTGGTATTCCGCGCCAAATCATTATTGGCCCCAGAGGAATGGCAAATGGTGAGGTAGAGTTTAAAATACGTAAAACCGGCGCAAGC
>Ga0181592_10001760_pt1 | contig 17662 bp, 9 predicted proteins | sample 071ome_20_FD_133755 | JGI IMG/M metagenome (GOLD analysis project Ga0181592, IMG submission 133755) | Coastal salt marsh microbial communities from the Groves Creek Marsh, Skidaway Island, Georgia - 071412BT metaG (megahit assembly) | ecosystem: Environmental > Aquatic > Marine > Intertidal zone...
GCGCAAAGCTGTGCAATGTGCGGAAATACTGAAGATCCTTTTGTGGGTCCAAGCGGAACCGCGCCGCTGCGCGTTCTTTTGCTTCATTTGCGGCTTTACGTGTGAAGGCGAGAAACCCTATAGATTGTGGTGGAGTTCCCGCTTCCAAAGCTCTGTCTACCATATTTAGTAGTGTTGTGGTCTTGCCTGTTCCGGGGGGTCCAAATATTCTAAACATCAGAAAGGTGCCTCGTTCTTGGCGGCAAAGATCGGCGTCGCAAGTTCAATGTCTCCGCTTTCGAACGCCGGTATTCTCCATACGCGCACAATCCGCCCCTTAATTCGGAGCAACATGCTTTCACCGTGTATGTCCCGTAAGCGCTGCGCAATTTTGTGCGACTTCAACTCAAAGAACTTGTTCTTTTTGAGAAACGCCTCAAAGTCTTTTAACCGGAAGTAAGTCTTTTGCTCTTCCTCGTCGGTCCACGGGCGGCGGAGTAGGATCTCTTCCTTGTCTTGCGCGGTTTGCAGCAACACGCAGAACTCCTCTAGGTAGTCGTAGAACTGCCCGTTGATGCTGGCATCTTCTGCGACTTCTATGATGGCGCTTTCGTTCTCCGTCATTTCACGCAACAGCGCACTGATCCGACCTTCCCATTGGTTCTTGGCTACCGTGTGGGGCATCATGTTCAGTTGCTCCGTACAGGCTCGCTGAAAGGCGGTCTGGTTCATCAAAGCATCGGTGTCCAACTCCAGAGGCTCGCCGTTAACGTCCAGAAACCAGACAGGCGGGGTGGAATTATACTTACGCAGGTTAGCTATCGGGACGCCCGACGCTGCAGCGCCAATTCCAAACTCCTGCCCCCGACAGACATCCTTGTTGCAATACGCGTTGATAGGCGCGTCGTTGCATTTGTATGCGTAGTCTTTACGCTGCACCTGTTTGGCTACGACGTTCACTTCGTTAAGAGGCAGAGGTGGGTCAAAGTAATCGTTATTATAACGCAGAATTTCGGCTTCCCACGTGTCTGGGTGCGCTTTGCGCAGGTAAACCCCCACGTTAAACAAGCCGTTGTTGCGCCCACCCTCTGATATTTTCATACGTAATAACGCACGTAAACACGGCGGAGCGCCCTTCAAAGCCTCTCCGGTATCATCTTTGGTCACTTGGAGCGCAATGATTTGCTCTGGCGTCTGCTTGTGCGTCTCGTACAACGCAAAAAACTCTTCAAGCGTAGCCGAAGTGCCGTCGTCAAGAATGGCGTACCGCAAGCCCTCTTCTGCATCGTAGTAAGGCAGGTTCAGAAAGTTGCCTACGTCGCCACGGTCTAAGTGCAGCTTGACCTGTTTTGGAAAGATTTCACTGCCACCATAGCCCAGCGCCGCAGCAATATTCTGCAGAGCCTTCTGCATATCCGCGGCTTCAACCCAATCTATAGCAAAAAGAAAGCAATGCGCCCCGCCTGATTTAGACCGGCACACCACCAAAGGCAGCTTCAACCGCCTGATTTTCTCAACTAATAATTTGTGATCAAGCGGGTACTGATCTACGTCTACGCAGCCCCACTTGCATCTATTATCTGCATTGATGGGGATAATCCCCATCGAAGCACCCTCGCCAGAAAGATGCTCGCGCCAAAGCTTCGCGTTCCGTGGTTCGCGGACGATTTGCGCTTTGCCTGTGTTTTTTCCGTTAGCTTGCTTTTTATCTATCCGGTATGTGCCGTATGCCTCTTGCAAGCCATCGAAGATGGCGGAAAATTGTTGAACGGACATTGTTACCTCAGAAAAGGTGGGCGGCTTGCGCCGCCCGTTACATTAAAAAGGAACGTCGTCCGAAGCGTTTCCTGCCTCTTCGTTCTGGTGTTTGACCACAACATCACCGCTGGTGATGCTTGCGGCGAACTCTTTAGCCCGACGGAAAAGGTTGGCGTCGTCGATCTGTTTCTCGCGAGACAGTTCCCAGTTGTGCCAACTACCTTTACTGTTTTCCTCCATGACCGTCTTTGCTCTGTAAACAAAGCCATAACGTGGCGGAGTGAAAGGCCCGTTTTTGCCTTGCACGGTTGCAGAGGCAATCATGCTGTTCCATTTACGGCTTTTCTTTAACGCCGTAGACTTCATAGCAATCAATGCGGTTTCTGCAGAACCGTCTTCATCCACAATCAACACAAAATGCTGATGTGTTTCTTCAATGTAGGAACCGTCGCCACCAACGACGTAATCCTTATTGTCATCCTTGCTCCGCTCGACCTTCGGGCAATCTCCCTCTGTGTCAAAGATAGCAATGGGTGCGCCCGTGCCAGAGCCCCGTGGAGCCCACTGAATAAAGCGGCGTTGGTACGCACAAGGCACAAGGGATACCCCGTCCTTTCCCTTGTAAATTTGACCGCTTACTGTGTTGTACAGATCACCGCGCTTGGCGTCATCTAGCTCATCCAGTAAGGGGTCTAACCCTGACAGAATTTTGAGAAACGGAAGGGCAAGATCTTCCTGACCCATGTCGGCAACGCCAACACCCGCATCTGCTTCCAACATTGAAACATCGAAAGCAACGATGTTTGTTTCTTCTTTCTTTGCGACTTTACTAGCCATTTATTTTCCCCTCTTAATAACGGCACGTTGGGCAACCCAAGCACCAAACAACTCCATTGGAAACTCATCTCCGTTCTCAACGCGCTCTTTTACAAAAGCCCGTAGGGTGGAAGAGTGAATACCCGTGTTCTGTTGAGGGACATGTCCCTCTTTTTCTGCCAAAGCTTTAAACGCAGACGCGAGATCATCTTCTCCGCGCCCGAAATCACACGAAATCGTGTTCTTTATAATGTCGTCATAGCCATTCTCGCGCAACCACTCATATGCGGCTGGGCGGTCCTTGACTAAGATAGACGCTCCATACGTTGGTCTGACATTGATCTCTGATCCGTCATCCAATGTAAATGAAGCCAGACCGACTTCTGCCATAGCAGCGGGCAGTTCTTCGTCGGTCAATTTCAACATTTCTTTTTTGGCAGTTTTAAGCTGTTCATCCAAAGAGGTTATCTCTTTTTCTTTTGCAGCTATCGCTCGCGCCAGTTTTGACACTGTTGCAAGAGACGAATTGTCGAGAGGACTTGCGGAATTGGACTCAAAGTCCGCTTCCATTTCTTCTAATAAATCATCCATGATCGTGTTCCGTTTTCCGTGATTGAAGACCCCTTTTACGGGTCTTGACATATTCCCATATATTTGTATTAAATCGCATAGTCAAGGAGAAAAATGATGGATTACGATTATAAGACGAAACCCTTTTATCACCAAGCTGAAGCGATCAAAGAATCGTGGGCTAAAGAATATTACGCTCTTTTTATGGAGATGGGAACTGGTAAATCAAAGGTGGCAATAGACAACATGGGGATCCTGTATCAGCGCGGCTTTATTAATGCGGCTTTGATTATTGCACCCAAGGGCGTGTACGATAACTGGGTCAAAGGTGAGATACCCACTCATTTGCCAGAGCGCATTAAGCGCGACGTTTTAAGGTGGGAGCCGAAGAGTACAAAAACGTATACGACGCGCTTAGACGATTTTATTCTTGAAGATTTTGATGGCTTAAAAGTTTTTGTGATGAACATCGAAGCGTTGTCTACCCCGCGTGGGGCGAAGACGGCTGGCAGGTTCCTCGTTCAAAACCCTCAGAACATGGTGGTTGTAGATGAAAGCACCACAATTAAGAACCGCAAAGCCGCTCGCACAAAGAACCTGCAGGTTTTGCAGCGTTACGCAAAGTATCGTCGGATCCTGACAGGCTCGCCAATTACCAAAAGTCCAATGGACCTTTTCAGTCAGTGCAGCTTTCTTTCGCCGCAAGCACTGGGCTTCAATAGTTACTTTGCTTTTCAGAACCGATATGCTGTAGTACGGCAACAAAAGATGGGTCAACGATCCTTTCAAGAGATTGTGGGCTACAGGCGGCTGGATGAACTCAATGAGCGGCTCCTACAGTTCAGTAAGCGCATTTTGAAGTCAGAGTGCCTTGATCTGCCTGAAAAGCTCTACACGAAGCGCTACGTGGCTCTGACGGACGAACAGGCGAAACTGTATGGACAGATGAAAGACATGGCGTTGGCAATGTTGGATAACGGTGAATTAGCCACAACGACCAGTGTCCTCACACAGATTATGCGGCTGCAGCAAATATGCTGCGGTCATTTTACTCCTGACGTGGGAGAAACAAGAAGCTTGGAAAACAATCGAATTGACGAGCTTCTTAGCATTACGGAAGAGCTTCAGGGAAAATGTATCATTTGGGCGTCGTATACTCACGACATTCAACAGATACATAAGTCCCTGCGCGACTGCTTTGGGCCCGAAGCAGTCGCACTTTATTACGGGGAAACACCCCAAGAAGAGCGTCAAGCGATTGTCGAGCGGTTTCAAGACCCAGACCACCCGCTACGCTTCTTTGTCGGTCAGCCAAGAACAGGCGGCTATGGCATCACTTTGACCGCTGCGACGACGGTCATTTATTTCAGCAACAGTTATGATTTGGAAATACGACTTCAGTCAGAGGACAGGGCGCACCGCATTGGTCAAAAGAACCCTGTCACTTACATAGATCTAGTGTCGCCAGATACGTTGGACGAGAAGATACTCAGCGCCCTGCGCCAGAAAGTTAACCTTGCTGAAACTGTCTTGGGAGAAGAGGCTCGGCAGTGGTTCCAATAAGTAATTGCTCGATGCCCTCTGGAGAGTATTTTTCTTGCAACCCTGCTTTTTGTTGTGGTCGAGCCACGGGCCGTGGACTTTCATTTAGTTCGTTTTGATACACGGGCGCTAGATCCGTGGGCCGTGCGACAGGGCGCACGTAATTCATTGGATTACTGTAGTCTGGATCAGAGTAAATGGGGTTTCGCGGAGCAACGGGTTGGTTCATCACCAACTCCTCTTTGGCGTCTTCCGACAAGCTATCATCACTGTAGACGTTCAGGCCACCGTGCTTCTGTAGATAATCACTGAGACGAGTGCCCTGTTCTGGGTTTTTCTTATTATCGGACGGATCATATCCGCCATCTGTCTCCAAAAATTGTTTCAGTCCGTAGTTTCCGCCAAGATGCGCAACCGCCATCATGCCACTTAAAGTAACGGGTACACCTTTAACCATCTTGCCAATGTACTCGTCCAAGCCGTTATTTGCTATGTAATCAAGCGTTTTTTGCTCATACCAGTTTTGAAAGGCTTCTTGTAAACCCGCGTTCTTTTTAAATTGGTCGCGTGTAAAGTCACGACCTGTTTCTTCTTTAAATTCTTCAAGGGTTTCAGGCATTGCCTGAGATGCACCAAGGGCTTCAGTTCTTTTATTTACAGCGTCAAGCGCACCGCCAGAACTTTCTGTGCCGTACAGAGAGCGCCGGTATTCGGTGCTTGCTGCGGCTACGCCGCCCTTAGTCATGTGCCGCGCTATCTCAGAAAGAGATCCTACCCCTTTACGTATTTCGCCGCCGCTTGCATATCGCCCTGCTAGAACATCTGCAGCGGCATTTTGTATATTTCGCACGGCTTCAAACTCTGCGTCTGTTCCCTGTTGCATAGTCTCACCACGATTTTTATTTATCATATAATCACGAAACTCGTTCACACGCGGTGTTTCAATAGTGCGATCTAAACGGGGCCTTATCTCTTGTGCCTCAAAAGTCACACCGGGGTTTTCTTCAGCATAGGATTGAGCGTCTGCAATTGTTTGAAAAACCCGTGCGTCTGAAGTGTTGTAGACCGTCCCCAAGTTTATTTCTTCTGGACGTTGAAACATTTCTGCAATCCGTTCTTGCACACTTTCCTCCACACGGCCTCGCTTCCCCGGACGTTGTTGCTTACTCATTTTCACCATTAAATTGTAAGCGTCTTCCCCATACTTTTCTTTGAAACGCCAAGGTTCCAACATGAAATACTCTTCGTAAAGTCTCTGTAAACCACGGTGCCGAAACTCATGTGCTTGTGTTTCTTTTGACAACAAGCCGTAGTTTGGGTCGAGCGTTACTTCACCTGTTGTAACACTGTAATGGTCTTCGGCTTTGGGCGTACCGACTTTTACTTTTTTTGGATCAAAACCCAACTGAGACAAAGCGTCGTGTAGATAGGGTCGCATCTCAGCTTCGTACTCTAAATCTGCCATCTGTTTTGAAGCTTCGCCGAACTCAGGAAGAGATCCTACCCCCTTACGTATTTCGCCGCCGTCTGCAAACCCAAGTTGCTTTTTTAAAAATTCTAAATTGCTTTTTATTTCAGCATCAGATGCTCCCGCATTCATAAGCTCAATTAGACGGTTGCTTAATAAGCGACGTTTTTCCATATCTCTTCCATGAGCAACGAAATCGTCGGCTTCAAGGGAAAGGCTTTCTTTTTCGTCCATTATCGTCTCCGTAGCGACATTAATCCGCCTTGGGCCATTGGCACAGGTTCTCCGTAAACAATTCTTTCTGGAGGGCGGGGGACGCGAATGGGTGCGATGTGAATGGCACCTGTGCCTTCATTTGGATCTTCGGGATCTACAGGATCTACAGGATCAACGGGCATTACGGAACCAGTGTCCGGTCTTGAAGTGTCCATTCCGGGTCCTGTGTTAGATCCCATACCATACAAAGCGTCGGTAAATTGCTGCCTTTGTGCTTGTTCCTGTGTCCTTTGCACGTAGTCTCTCGCCGCTGCATCTGAATAACCAAAATCTTTTAAGCCCTGCACTTTTCTATTTACGTCGTTTGAAAAAGCACCGCCCGAAAATAAGTTTGCTACGCCCATGCCAAGATCTTGTCTACCTCTGCGGTAAGCGTCGCTAATATCTGTGAAGAATTGTCCAATTCCAGTTTTTGCTCTGGGAGATGGCCCCATTAAATCAGAGCCGCCAAACAACATCGGATACATACTTGAAGACGGGTTCCCTGCAGCCATAGACATTAAAGGTAACCCCTGTGGCGAAGACGCACCATACGCGGGATTTTGGAGAGATTGTGCAGAGGTGTTCATCCGCGCCGCTGCAGCGGGGCCTTGAAAATCCATTAATACATTTAAAGGATTTTCTGCTGGAGTTGTGTATTCGTCTCGACCAAAGATGTTTCGATTCGTACCAAATGAAGAAGTATCTTGCAGTCCTTTTGCCTGCAAACCACGACTGTGTTGGGCCTGCGTAGCCATATGCGATGCTTGATTGCCGCGATTACCCTGCATAGCCTCATGTTCTTCGTAAAGACTTTCAAACGGGCCAGTGTATGTAGATGCTGTTTGTGCCACCATTTTTTACTCCATTAAACTGGCAATTCCGCCGCGACGAAAGCTTCGTGGTTGTTGAGTAATCATACTCGAAATTGGATCATTAGGAAACAGCGCAGCGTAAGTTTGTCTTATGTTTGGATTAGTATAGGTTCCCGCTGCCGCTAATGTCGGGGCAGCAGCGGGAAGAGCCGCCTGAGTGGTGGGATTGCCTACAGGCGGTTTTCGTGGAGCATTACGACCTCCAGACCCAGCGGAAGGTTGTGGACTAAGCTGCATAGGATTTTTGGAACGACGTGGATCATTACGTCCACTGAGAGATCGTTGTTCTTGTTGAGACGTTTCCTCCTGAGATGGCACGGCTTCTGGAAGCGCTTCAGGCTCAAATTGCTCTTCTTCTAACAGAAGGGATCGTAAAATTACGGCGTCACGTTTAGCTAATTGATTTACACCGAACTCTGCAAATAGCGTGTTAAGGCGCTCTGTACTTGCAGCGTCTTGCTTTGCGGTACGAATGTCGAGCAACATTTCAGAAAACTTTTTAGGGTCTTCCATTATTTTCTGCATTGTTTTAACAATGGCAGTTTCTGGTGCGACCAGCAAAATGTTCTGTAATGCCTGCGAGCCTTCTTCCGCGGCAATCATGCCACCGCCAATACCGCCGCCTGTAGTGCCCAAGCCAATTTTACTCAGCATGTTATTAAGTTTTTCTTGAGACTTTTGACCAAGCGTAGCACCCAAAATACGAATACCCGTGCGCTTTGACTGCGTTGGGTTCTTAAACAAAACATTTTCAAGGTTGCCCTGTTGAAAGGCTTCTTCAACGTTAATCATTTCACGCAAAGATTGCCGTATGATGGTAGATTCATCCTCAGTTATGAGGTCATTTTTTTTCATCCAATTCATCAACGTATTGTCCGCGTCTTTTATCCCCGGAGGTTTAGTGAACAACGTATCGTAGACGTTTTTTGGATTGAGGCTGAGTCCATCACCGCCGCCGCGCATTATGGCGTAATTCATAATAGCAGCCCTCATTCCCTTTTCGGCGTCGCCAACAGTGAACTTTGTACCGTCTTCTGTAAAAATGTTCTTGCGAGGTTTAGTGGTTACTTTTACCTCACCGTTTTGCAAAATTCGGGCTTTCTGTTCATTACGAACTGCATTTAGCATGAAGTTAAGATCCGTGAACGGATTGTCCTGACCCATTATTTTGGCAATCGCTTTGCCCGGTTTTTCTGTTCCAAGATTAGCCGCTAATTCAAAAGCTTTCATTTCAGGATTCTGTTTAAAAAACACATCCGGATCTATGCTCGAAAACAAAACTTGTGCTTTGCGGGCGGTTCTTAAATCTCTAGCCAAGTTTGGCATGGTTGCTAAGATTTGTTGATTTGCTGGATCGGCTTTGAAATCCCTTAATCGGTTAGGGTCAACCATCTTAATGGTTTGATTCATGTCATTTGGATCAGGGCGGTCAACCATGATTTTAGAAGCAACGTACCGGAAAGCGTTTTCGTAAGCGTTAGAAACGTCCCCCGCATACTCCACAGCGTCATTTTCAGGCAAACCCATTTGATTTCTTATAAACTGATTTACAGTTTCAAGCTCGTTGAACCGACGTAGAACAGAATCACTTCCACCTCTGAACATATAATCCAACATGCCTTCAGGCGTGACCCGCGGTCTGCCCAGCGGGTCTGCATTACCTAGATCTCCCAAAAAGGTTCTCTGTGTCAAATCACGCCGTGCTAAAGTAAACGCACGAGCGGTGTTGTAATCCGCCGCGTCTGTATCCGCGCTTAGAAGATCGTTAAGAACGGCATTGGCGAGACGGTCAAGTTTTTCCGCAGTATCGCTATTGCCTCGTTTGTTGGTGCCACTTCTAATATTTGCCGCCGCCTCTAAAAGTTTTGACCGTATTTCAACTAACCGCTCAGAGGTCATCGGGTTTGGTGCGTCCTCTCCGGGCACAACGCTTTGAGCTAACTCAGTGGCTTCTTGTTCAGCCCGTGCTTGTTCTACGGTAGCCAAACGATCTAAGGCCGTGCCTAGTCTTTGAACCGTGCGCGGATTTTCGTAATCTTTGGCGTTAGACTTTAGCATTTCAGCCTGCGAGCGTAGATAGGTGACCTTGTCATCAAGGCTATCCATTTGGTTGACGCGCTCTATGTCGCGCTGCAACACATTAAAGCTATCCGTCCCACGCAAAGCATCCTGAGTTTCCTCAAAATTGCTTAATGCAGTGCGCAAGCGAGTAGACATTTGCTCACTAGCTTCTGCCGCAGCTTCGGGGAACACATCATCAAAGCTTTGTCCAAAATGTTCAAAAATCTGTCTTAAATCTTTAACCAAACCTTTTGGAGCCGACGCTAAAAAGACTGCGCGACCCGTCTCAGATGGAAACAGAAGTCCACCTTCGCTCTTTGGTGTAGCAAAAATCTGAACAGTGTTTGGTAAATCTAGCACCTCGCCGTTAGCGTTTCTAAATTCATTCAACTCAAAAGGAGTTACCTCGTCCCAGAAATCGCTTTCCATTTTTTTTGTATCGCCAACAAATTTTGACAAACGTTTGTACAACATTTCCGAAACAGGGTACTTTTGCAGAGCATTAGGGTCGTCTCCCGCAACAGATTTCAAAGCACTGTACATAAGGCTAACGCGCATTTTCATTTCTGCGGCTAGGGCTTCTTCAAACAAACCCTTTTGTAATAAATTTGCCGCTGCAACAAGCGAAGGATCACCAGAATTTTGAAATTCAACTATTTTGTTTTTAGCGCCTTGTATCCAAGCCTCTTTGCCCGCTTTTGAGGTTACAGAAAGTTCATTGAGCCCCTTTGAAAGCATCTGATCAATTTGAACTAATGCAGGGGCAAGTCTACTTCCCTTTGCCGCCGCGGCTAAACTGACGCTAGATTTAGCACCTTCTTCAATAAGCGCAGCTTCTTCCGCAATAATACCAAGTAACAAATCTATTTGGTTAGTGTCGCCCTCTACAGCATTCTCTAGTGCACTATAGATACGTTTAGCTGCCGCCTTCTCTTGAGCCGCGGTCATTGCGCCTTCTTTGTCACGATAAAAACGCATTAAGGCGGTTTTTAATTTGTCATATCCTGCCATTCCTGCGCGGGATCCAGTTTCAACGACGGGCCCCGGTAGACCTCCCCCTATTAATTCAAGAAGCAACCGCGTTCCATTAGATCCGGGGGCCATCTCCTCTGCCACAAAAGCACCCGTGCCTGCACCTACGCCAGACAACACATCTAAATTTAGCGTAAAATAAGGATGCTTAACTGCAAACTCTTGGGCCGCGGGCAGCGCTTTTTCAAACGCCGACAACACTCTAACGCCAGTCGGCCCTTTGGTACGATCAATAAGTAATCCCGCTTGCGCGTTTCTTGCCACTTCTAGTTGCTTTGCCGATAGGCCCGCGGCTCCTCCTGTAAGATCAAACGCATTGCCATAACCGGGCCACCTGTCACGGGTAACTTTTTTAAAGTTTTCAAGAAAGTTAGAAGCCCCCAACCAGTTTTTATCAGTTGTCCAACGACGGGTTTGTGACAAAAAACTGGGGTTAATAGTAAGACCCGCGGTTTCCCCAAAGTTTTGGTAAGCTCGCAAGGATGGATTTACAGCCGGTTCGTCACCGAAAATAAGATCCGAAGCTTCTTGGCCCACCATCGCGCCGCCAATCGCGCCTATAGTAGCCCCTGTTCCATAAACACCTAGCTTTGCGACTAACTGTGCAGGACTCCGTACAGGTATTTTATCCGCAACAGCTTTCGCGGCCCGCGACCCCAACAAAAGTCCTTCGCCCACGGCGGTTCCAATAGGAATGTTTCGAGCAAACTTGTCGGCGGCGGCTTCCATACCGGGTCTGGTTGGCTTTTTTGGATCATATTTTCCAAAGTCTTCTACGTTAGAAAAAAGAGTGAAAAAAGCATTTACGTCGCCAAAGTATCGTTCTCTATCGGCTTTAGACATCTTACTAAACATAGGCATCCGGTCAAGGATTGCAGCATCCCCACTTTGAAGGTCTTCAAACGTAAATTTGTAATCGTCAGGCATTAAGGAAGAAGCCCTTTGCGTCAGGGCTCTAGCTAAATTATTAGCTCCAAACTTTTGCAAGGCTTCGTCAAACTGTTCTTTTGTGAACTGTTGCCTAACGCTTGTGATGCCTTCGGTAAGTTGTGGTCCTTGTTCTTCCATCTTACATGTCCATTACTGTTTTGTTGCTAATGAATCTAAAAAGTCCACTGCAGCGTCCACACCTTCATTTGTAGCAGGTCTTTCTAACGCCCCAGAAACGTTGAGATTAAATTGATCCCGAAACCTTAGAACTTCTGCTAACAAGGGCAATGCTCGCGTAATGGTAGCGCGAGCTTTAACAACTTGGTTTTCACTATAGCCCGACGCAGTGCCCCCATATTCTGGAACCCTAGCCGCGTTTTCTTCAATAATTAATGCAAGAGATTGCGCGGCAGCATTAAACCCGGCTCTAGCATCTGAATCGTTTTTAAAGAAAAACCCACCCGGTTCAATGCGTTTTATTTCCCCTTCAAGTTTCTTTTGAGTGGCTGCTAAAACCCTGTTGTCTTGAGAAGTGTCCACCGTCAAAGCGAAAAGTCTGTTAGCTAATAACTCCAGATCCGAATTAGCCTGCCCTAAACGTTGACCTTCTGGACCAGTCCCTTGCCCAATTCCAAATTCAGAAAACCCTTCCGCTGCCGTTTTACCAAGAGTCGGTATGAAACTAGAGCCCCCGATAGCAATCGAATAATCAACTTCGGGTTTAAATATTGTCGGAACGACACGTTCAAAAATAGGAGAATCTAAATTTACTTTGCCGTCAGGAGTCATAATCTTTGGGCCTTCTTTATTTAAATTAACAGGCCCGTCGTCCGCGGGAATCGCTTCAGAAGCAGTGCCATCAGTTTCAGAAGCAGTGCCATCAGTTTCAGCCGCAGGGGTGCCCCCTCCACCAAACAATTGATTATAGAACTCTGGGTTGCCCGCTTGAATAGCCTTCTTAAGCCGCGGCGCAAGGTCTGGAGACTTGCCTTGCACATACCTTCCTAACGCAGAATCCCATGTTTCGGTGGGCTTCATGTAGTCAATTACGGCTTGTTCAAAGGTCGTTGTGTTATCCCCAAGCTCGCCATTAGCATAGGCGTTCATGTTATCTACATTAGTGATAAATTTAATTCTATCTCCCCTGTTATCCAGCTTGAGCACATCCATTGCGGCTCTTTCCAGAGCCAATTGCTCAGCTTTATACTGAGCATCAACTCCCGCGATAGCTTGGTTCAAGGTCAGTTGTTCATCACCTTGCTGCAACTGATGGTCTTTTTGCGCAGAAGAAATCATAAATTGAGCGTGCTGCAAAGCACGTCCAATCTGATTGTCGTCAAGACCCATTTGTTTAAGTTCTTTTTGCAATTCTGCGTTGAACACATTTTGTTGTTCTTGGAATGAACGGTTTTTCGCGCCTTCGCTACGAGTTAACATGCGATTAAGTGCGTTCTGCGCAGCCGTAAATGCCATCTGTTTTTCTGCGGCAATGGTTTCATAACCCTGCATTGTTGCCAGTTTAGCCATTTCAAACTCTTGGCCCTTCTCCATCTTTTCAAGATCAAAGGCACTGGTAAGCTCAAACATCGCAACATTGTTTTCAAGATTTGCGTCTGACCGCAATTTTACAAGCTCTTTCTCCAAAGCGTTTGCTTGGTTAGATAGTCTCTCCTGCAGTGCTCTGTTTTGTTCTCCTTCCAAAGCAGAAGCGTCCAAACGTAAATTTGTAATTCTCTCTTCAAAGTTTTGCGCAGTTTCGTTCATAATTTTCTGCCGCTCAAACGCCGTCGTAGCTGCTTCAATCTGCGCCTCGATGTTAACATCCAGTCTCGCTAATTCGTTTTCATTCTTTAAAGTTTCAAGTGCTATGCGACCGGCACGTTCTTCTTGCGCAGCAAGAGATTTTTCCGCAGACTCTAGTGCACTCATCCGCATTTGCATATCTTGCTGTTCTTGCAAAGAACGAGACGCAGCCACATCTTTACCAGCCTGTTGGAAACCACCCACCACATTTGATCGTGTAGCAGCGTTTGCAAGCCGTTCCGCCACAGAGCCCCCTTGTGTCTCCCCTGCAAAGGCAAGACCAAAGTTTGCTAAGTTAAACATCGCATCAGAACGCGCTTGTTGCTGTGCTCGTGCCAAACGAGCGGCTCGCTCTTCCGGTGTGCCAAAAATACCCTCTCGCGCTGCAGTTGCGCGTTCTAAGTAAGGATCTAAGCTGGTCAAAGGTGCGCTAGAGTTTCCCGTTGGCGGCGTTCCATCTTGAAACTTACGGACCATTACGGGCCCACCCTGTCTAAAATTTTCGGGTGGAGTGCTGCCCGCCCCCTGCATCATAAGAGCGCCAAGACCTTGGTCCATGCCTTGGTCCATTTGCGTATCTCCAGCAACAGCCTGCATAAGTTCCCCTATGCCGCTGTCCATCGCGCCTTGTTGCGTCATCATAATAGCGGGTTGCGTCAGAGCCAAAACGGACTCAGGAGTCTGCATTGCGTCGCGCTCACCAACAAGACCTGCAAGCTCTTGGTAGCGGGCGTCTAGCGGCATGTCATTGCCGCGAAGCGCGTTAATTGCACCTTCTACGTCTGTGGCAGCATCAATGCTCTCTTGTGTGCGAGCCGCAATCTCCTGCCCTAGCATCTCTCCTTCTTGCTGCGCACTTTGAGACATGTCCTGCGGCATGGGTTCTGCGGGACCACCCATCTGACGAAACAAGGGGCGTTGCATGACGCCGCCGCCAGCTTTGCCAAGAATTTGTCTTTGCACGTGTTGTGGCAGCGCTCTAAAACCTTCGTTCATTTAAAAAATCCCCGCTTGTTGTGCACCGCTCATTGCACCGTATGCCCCAATCCCCAAGCCAACGGCTGTTTGGAAGGGATTAGCTTGCGGCATTGAAGAAACTTGCATCGTAGAAGAACCCGTTGGAACTTGGCTGTAAATGTCAGACAAGAACCCGTACTGTTGGAAAGGTTGTGAGTAATTTTGCAAGTCTGTCATACGATTTGCGTCGAGTTGAGTCTGTTCAATACCGCGACCCAATCCGCCGGTGGTCATCAAACGGTCAATATCGGCGGCGCTCAACCCACTCAACATCTGACCAAGATTAGCATAGTTCATTCCCATGCCCGCCATTTGACCACCCAAACCTGCAATTCCTTGATTTGCAGACATGCCCGTGCGTACAGCATCCATCCCCATTCCGGTGCCCGCTATGGCTCCGCGGGCCGCGGCATCTTCTGCGCCCATACCGTAGCGTCCATAAATGTCTGCGCCAGAAATGCCTGCGCTTTCTGCGCCCATGCCCAGACGTGCGCCTGTTTCCGCGGCACCCATTCCAAGCTGTGCTCCTTGTCCTGCGGCATCCATTCCAAGTCGAGCACCTTGCCCTGCGGCATTCATTCCAAGTTGAGCACCTTGCCCTGCCGCATCCATGCGGGCCTGCATACCCTGTCCTGCGGCACTCATACCAAGTTGAGCACCCGTAGTCTCACCCGCCCTAAGAGCATCTGCGGCACTCATACCAAATTGACCCGCGGTCGTTGCACCCGCTCTACGAGCATCCGCCGCGCTCATTCCCAACTGAGCCCCCGCCATCTCACCCGCTCTAAGCGCGTCTGCGGCACTCATACCAAATTGAGTTCCCCGCGTCGCGGCGTCCATACCAAACTGCCCGCCTAGTTGTGCGCCCTGCAAGCCTAGTTGTGCGGAGGTGCCTGCCCCTGAACGAGCGGCATCTGCGGCGCTCATACCAAACTGAGTTCCTGCAATATCGCCTCGTTGACCAAGGCCCGCCGCATCCATGCCTAGTTGCGCTCCACGTCCATATGCGTCCATGCCCATCTGGGCCCCTTGTCCGACAGCGCTTAACCCTAACTGGGCCCCCTGCAAAGATCCGGTTTGGGCAAGGTTTTCGGCTCCTAAACCCAATTGTCCGCCACGGCCCGCCGCGTCTATTTGAGTACCGGCACCCGCTTGACCCAATTGACCCGTTCCCATAGCAGCGGACTGCCCTCTACCCATCTGATCTTCAAAAGCTTTTTGAGCACGTTGCGCCGCGCTTTCGTAACCCGCTTGACGCATTTGGGTCGCGGCCCGTGTTTGTTGATCTAAAATTTCTTGATCTAGGGCGGCTTCTCTTAGCTGCCTGCGTGAGCCAAATGCGCCCAAGTTAGCTGCCTGTGCACCGATTTCGGAGCGACGTTTTTCCCCAGCGTCGCTAATATCTGCAAGCGCTTGCTGCACTGCAGCATCTTCATATTGGTTCATAAACGCGCCAATACCCGTCGGATCAAACCCGCCTGTGGTGCCCGCCAGTTGTCCGATACCACTTTCTGCCGCGCCCCTTCCAAACTGACCCGCATCCGCCAACGATTTTTGCGCGGCAAGAGTAGAAGCCCTTGCGCGGTCCGCGGCAGTTTGAGCGCCTTCCTGTCCGGTGCGAGCTTCACCTAATAGACCGGATGCACCTCTCTGAGCTTCAGACAACATGCCACCCGCGCCAGTGCTCGCAACGTCTCTTGCAAAATCGGTAGTTGCCCCTAATGCGCCTTGACCTGCCGCCGCTTCACTGCGGCTCTGCGCAACAGCATCTGCAATACCCGTCTGACCCTGACCGACTTGACCTGTCAGATTTGCCTGCGCTTGCTGCGCTTCACGATTAAGAGCCGCTTGACCGCCTAATGCCTCAGACAAACTCCTGCCGGTTGCTGCGCCTATGCCCTGTTGTCCCGCCAATGCTTCCGCAGCGCTCATGTCCGTTGCGGCAAATATGTCCCCTCTTGCTCTCTCCGCTTCCGCAGCGCTCATGTCCGTTGCGCGGCCTATTCCCGCTTGACCCGTTTGGGCCTGACGCATTAATTCGGCTTGCCCTGTTTGTGCGGCACTCTCTAAACCGCTGCGGCCCACATTCGCCGCAGTCGTTAACCCTTCTTGACCTGCTTGCGCAGCACCCGTTAACCCTCTTTGCCCCTGCAAAGCTTGATTTGCTAACGCCTCTCCCGCGCCGCCTGCAATGGCGCGTTGCGCATCAACCGCGTCCGTAATGTCTGTTCGTGTTCCTGCAGCAACGTCACGACCACCCTGAATTGCTTCCGCAAGGCCCGCCTGCCCCGCAAGCGCTTCTTGTCGAGCCGCATCTTCTGCGCCACGAAAACCGCCTGCAGCCTCATTCAACAACGCGCTGGCATCATCTAACCCCAAACCAGCCTGATCTAAGTATGGCTGATATCCGCCAACACCGCTGGAAGCCAAATCAATTGCTTGCTGTTCACCTTCAGAAATGCCCGCGACGTCGTACTCAGGCGGTCCAAAAAGTTGATCCTGAGAAATGTTGCCAACATCCGCGACATCCCTGCCCAAACGCTCTGCAATTGCAGCGTCGTCAAGCCCTTGTGCACGTAGGTTTTGTACATTGCGACCAAAGATCTGATCTCTAACAAGTTGTTGAGAATCTTCTAAAAGACCAACGCGAAAGGCTTCTATTTCAGGGTCTTGGCGGTTAATGTTTACGTTTGTTTGTGTAGCCATTATGCAACCACCCCGCCTTCAAAAGCTCTCATTATGTCGTACATTTTCTCAACACCCTTTTCACGGCTACCGTCGCCAGCGCCTCGAACCGCACGTGCCGTCATTACAAATTCTCCGTCAGACAACATTGCTGGAATATCGTCCGAAGTTTCTGTGCCGGGGCCCGCGATATACCCATCGCGACGCGGAAACTCCATTTCACCACCTTTTGCTGCGTAGACCGGACCTCCGTAAACGTCTTCTCTTCTTCGTCTTCTCGTAGGTGCAATAACAGGACCGGTCCGATAACGTTCAGGGTACATTTCTAACAATTCGCGGGTTGTGTATGGATACGGATCCTCTGGGGCATCCTCTTCTATCGGGTCAAACCCACCCGCAAGGGCCATAACGCCAAGACCTGCGGGGATGGCGGTAGCATAGTTAATTCCGCCAGAACTTTTTACCAGATCCATTGCTGCGGCTTTTCCTGTAGCGTCTGGTATTGCAGCATATGAATCAAAACCTAATTGTTTTGCAGCGGAATCTGCCGTTAATTGAGGTTTTGTTAAAAAGTTTTTAGCGCCACTTACAGGATCCTGTAGGAATGACGCGTCTTGAGGTTGAGCTTGATTCACTAATTGCTGCGCACTCTGCGATGCATTGTCTAAACTACCTGTACTTTTTGCCGCCAATGATCCCGGCTGACCAAACTTCCGCATTTCAAATGTATTATAGTCTGGGTTTCCTTTAAACCCTGCACTTAAACTTCCCTGCATTAATCCAGTGGTCGCTGCGGACGTTAAACCGCCGGTCAAACCAGCTTTAAAGGCGTCCTGCATGTCACCACCCTGTAGCAGTGAGCCGACGCCCA